>ERZ772927.771-NODE-771-length-11242-cov-4.41262_pt1 | contig 11242 bp, 7 predicted proteins | sample MGYA00512115_ERZ772927 | MGnify/ENA primary metagenome ERZ772927 (study PRJEB29015, sample SAMEA2737924) | human oral metagenome | biome: human oral; feature: human-associated habitat; material: dental | place: China | collected 2013 ... | reverse complement strand
GGACGCCCGACGGCGCCCGCGGCCCAGGCGCTCCCGGGGCGGACGGGCACGATGCCGGGCACGGTGGAGGTCTCCAGCCCCGCGGCCCGCGCCGTCCTGGACGCCGCCCCGCCCCTGGTGGTAGGCGCCGCCCCGGTGGAGGTGGCCCTGGACGACCTGTGCGAGGGCGCCCGGCCGGGCCTGTCCTGCCCGTCGGCCAGGGAGCTGGTGGGCCTGGTGCGCGACCGCGGCGGCACCGTCGGCCCCAAGTACGGGTGGACCGACGTGGCCCGCTTCTCCGCCATCGGCGTCCCCGCCCTCAACCTGGGCCCGGGCGACCCCATGCTCTGCCACACCGACGACGAGCACTGCCCGGTGCACCAGATCCAGGACGTGGCCGAGATCCTGGGCAGCTGGCTGTCCTGAGCCCCGGAAGGCGGCGGGACACGCCCCGGGGGACACGCCCCGGTGAGGGACCTGACGCGAGCGGGTTTGGGGGCCGCCTGAGGCTGTGACACGATGGGGTGACCGACGCCTCGGCGTCGGAGCCCTGCGCGCCCGCGCACCCCTGAGGACGGAGCAGCAATCGTGAGCACGAACGACGACAGCACCCCCGACGAGCCCGACGACGACGCCCCCACCGAGGGCGCCCCCGGCCGCGGTTCCTCCACCCCCTCCCAGTCCGACAGCCGGGAGGACCGCGTCCGCTCCGGCTACGTGGGCCAGGGCGGCTCCTCCCGCACCCCCGGTGACCGGGACGCCTCCGGGGACGCCCCGGGGAGCCCGTCGGGGCGGGACGGCGGGCAGGACCCGCACCGACGCCCCGGCCCGGGTGGGGCGGGTCGCGCCCGCCCCGTGCGTGGGCGCACCAGCACCCCGGGCAGGCCCGCACCGGGCCAGGGGCGCGGCGGCGGGCAGGGGGCGGGAACGGCCCGGGACCGCTCCCGCCGTCCCGGGCCCCCGGTCATGACCCTGTCCATCCTGCTGGGGGTCGCCCTCCTCATCGGGGTGCTCTCCCAGACCTGGACCGAGGTGCTGTGGTTCAGCCAGCTGGGCTTCGCCCGCACCGTGTGGACCCGGTGGGGTACCTGTATCGCGCTGTTCCTGGGCGGGTTCCTGATTATGTCGGCGTCCGTCATGGTCGGCATGGTGCGCGCCTACACCACCCGGGAGGTCTTCGCCCCCACCGACGAGGCCTCACGCAACCTGGAGTCCTACCGCGCCACCATCGAGCCCGCACGCAGGCTCCTGACCTGGGGCATCCCCATTGCCCTGGGCCTGATCGGGGGCGCCGGGGACCTGACCCCGCACTGGCGGGAGGTCCTCCTGGCGCTCAACGCCCAGAGCTTCGGGACCGCGGACCCCCAGTTCGGGCTGGACGTCTCCTTCTACGTCTTCATCCTGCCGGCCCTGAGCCTGCTGAACGGCTTCCTCATGCGCGTGGTGATCTTCGCCGGGGTGGCCTCGGTGGTGGTGCACTACCTCTACGGCGGCATCTCGGTGACCCGCAACCCGCACTTCACCCGGGCCGCGCGCCGTCACCTCACCATTGTCCTGGCCCTGTTCTGCCTGCTCACGGCCCTGCGCTACTGGCTGCAGCGCTACGAGTCGCTGTACGCCTCGGACAGCAGCAAGTTCGACGGCGCCTCCTACACCGACGTCAACGCCTCCATCCCCGCCTACGCGATCCTGGCGGCCATCTCCGTGGCCATTGCCGTCATGTTCCTGGTAGCCCTGCGCACCAGGTCCTGGCGCCTGCCGGTGACCGGCGTGGTGGTCATGGTGGTCTCCACCCTCCTGGTGGGGGCCGCCTACCCGGTCGTCGTCCAGAAGTTCGTGGTGGAGCCCAACGCCCAGCGCGAGGAGGCCGCCTACATCGACCGCAATATCAGGGCCACCCGCACCGCCTACGGGCTCGACGACATCCAGGAGACCAGCTACTCGGCCACCACCACCGCCCAGGCGGGCCAGCTCAAGGCGGACGCCGAGTCCACCACCTCCATCCGCCTGCTGGACCCCAACCTGGTCTCCCCCACCTTCCGGCAGCTCCAGCAGAACAAGCAGTACTACTCCTTCGCCCCCACCCTGAACGTGGACCGCTACCAGGTGGACGGCAAGGGCCGTGACACCGTTATCGCGGTGCGCGAGCTCAACCTGGACGGCATTGGCGACAACCGGAGCTGGGTCAATGAGCACACCGTGTACACCCACGGCTACGGCGTCGTGAACGCCTACGGCAACACGGTGGCCTCCGGGGGCTACCCCTCCTTCTGGGAGGGCGGCATCCCCTCCACCGGCGACCTGGGCTCCTACGAGCCCCGCATCTACTTCGGTAAGTCCTCCCCCAGCTACTCCATCGTGGGCGGGGACGACGGCGGCACCCCCCGCGAGCTGGACTACCCTGACGACTCGGCGGACTCCGACCAGGTCAACACCACCTTCACCGGCAACGGCGGCCCCGACGTGGGCAACCCCTTCAACCGCCTCCTGTACGCCGTGAAGTTCCGGGAGATGAACATCCTGTTCTCCCAGGAGGTCCGTGACGGCTCCCAGATCCTCTACGACCGCGACCCCGCCCACCGCGTGGCCAAGGTGGCCCCCTGGCTGACCTTGGACGGCAACCCCTACCCCGCCGTCGTGGACGACGACGACGACCCCGCCACCCCCAAGCGGGTGAAGTGGATCCTGGACGGCTACACCACCTCCAACAGCTACCCCTACTCCCAGCACCAGTCCCTGGAGGACTCCGCCTCCGACGCCACCCACGCCGCGGGACTCCTGGGCGCCCCCAAGAAGTCCAACTACGTGCGCAACTCGGTCAAGGCGGTGGTGGACGCCTACGACGGCTCGGTGACCCTCTACCAGTGGGACGACCAGGACCCGGTCCTCAAGGCCTGGGAGTCGGTCTTCCCGGGGGCGGTCACCCCCATGAGCCAGATGAGCGCCGACCTCATGGCGCACATGCGCTACCCCGAGGACCTGTTCAAGGTCCAGCGCACCGTCCTGGCCAAGTACCACGTCACCGACCCGGCGGAGTTCTACTCCGAGAGCGACTTCTGGAAGGTCCCCGACGACCCCGCCAAGGACGGCAACAGCCCGCAGGCCCCCTACTACCTGACCCTGAAGATGCCCGACCAGCAGGTAGCCGCCTTCTCCCTGTCCAGCGTCTACATTATCGGCGGCAACACCGACCGCAATGTGCTCACCGGCTTCCTGGCGGTGGACTCCGAGACCTCCCCGGGCACCGGCGTACCCGGGCAGCGCAACCCCGACTACGGCCGGCTGCGCCTCCTGGAGCTGCCACGCTCCCTGTCCATCGCGGGCCCGGGACAGGTGCAGAACACCTTCAACTCCGACCCCACGGCCTCCCAGACCCTCAACCTGCTGAGCCAGCAGGGCTCACAGGTGATCAAGGGCAACCTGCTGACCCTGCCGGTGGGCGGGGGGCTGCTCTACGTCCAGCCGGTGTACGTCCAGTCCTCCACGGGCACGCAGTACCCGCTGCTGCGCAAGGTCCTGGTCTCCTTCGGTGACAAGGTGGGCTTCGCCGACACCCTGCGCGAGGCCCTGGACCAGGTCTTCGGGGGCGACTCGGGGGCCACCACCGGCGAGCAGGTGGTCGACGGCGACGCGGGCGCCGCCAACGGCACCTCCACCACCCCCCAGGACCCCGGGGCCACCCCGGCCAGCCCGACGCCGGGGGCCACCGCCGCCCCGACGTCCCACCCCAGCGCCTCGACCAGCCCGACGTCGGGCAGCGGCGACCCCCAGACGGATCTGAACACCGCCCTGGCTGACGCCAAGTCCGCCATGACCGACGCCGACACGGCCATGAAGGCCGGTGACTGGGCGGCCTACGGCAACGCCCAGAAGCGTCTCACCGACGCCATTAACCGGGCCGTTGACGCCCAGAGCCGCATGGGCTAGGAAGGACCCCGCCGTGAGGGCGTGCCACCTTATGTGGCACGCCCTCACCCTCCTGCCCGCTGCGCGAGCGCCCGTACCCGGCCGCGGCCATGATTGAGACCATGAACCGACGGAAGTCCTACCGCAAGGGCCCCGTGCTGCTGCGCGGCACCCAGATCCCCTCCCAGACCACCGACGAGGGCCTCCTGTCCCCTCACGACGGCACCGACTGGCTCCACGCGGACCCGTGGCGCGTCATGCGTATCCAGACCGAGTTCGTCGCGGGCTTTGACGCCCTGGCCGAGCTGGGGCCCACCATCAGCGTCTTCGGATCGGCCCGCACCCAGCCCCAGGAGCCCGCCTACGCCCTGGCCGAGCAGATCGGGGCCGGCCTGGCCCGCGCGGGGTACGCGGTCATGACCGGGGGCGGCCCGGGGATGATGGAGGCCGCCAACAAGGGCGCCCACCAGGCCGGGGGCGTGGCCGTGGGCCTGGGGATCGAGCTCCCCCAGGAGCAGGGCATGAACGACTACGTGGACCTGGGTGTGAGCTTCCGCTACTTCTTCGCCCGTAAGACCATGTTCATCAAGTACTCCGACGGGTTCGTGGTCATGCCCGGCGGGTTCGGCACCCTGGACGAGCTCTTCGAGGCGGTCACCCTGGTCCAGACCCGCAAGGTCTCCTCCTTCCCGGTGGTCCTCGTGGGCCGCCGGTTCTGGTCGGGGCTGGTGGACTGGCTGCGTACCCACCTGGTGGAGGCGGGCACCATTAGCGCCCAGGACGCCGACCTGCTGCAGGTCGTGGACGACGCGCAGGAGGCCGTCCGGGCCGTGGTGACCGGGGCCCAGCACGTACACGCCTCCATGACCGGAAGGGGGTGAGCGCGGGGAGAACCGGGGCCGGGAGCGGCACGGCCGCGAACCACCCCTTAAGAGCGTGGAATGTACCACTGTCTCCCTGTGAAAACACACCGTATGGCGTAGAATATCTGCGGTCACGCGGTGAGGATCCGCGCCCATGCTAGGAAAGGGGAGCACATGGCCGCCATGAAGCCCAGGACAGGTGACGGGCCTCTTGAGGTCGTCAAGGAAGGACGCTCCATTATTATGCGGGTCCCGCTTGAGGGAGGTGGCCGGCTCGCCGTGGAGATCACCCCTGACGAGATCAAGGAGCTGAGCGCGGCCCTCGCCACCGTCAAGGTCTGATCCGTCCAGGGCTCGGCGCGCTTCCCACGCCGTCGCGGACGGGGGCCAGACCCTGGCTCCCGTCCGTGCCGCACGCCCGCGTCGCACGACACCCCCCAGGCGTGCCGGGACTGCCCGCAGGCAGGTCTCAGGCACAATGTCGTGCATGTCTGAGACCTGCCCCTCCGGTATCCCCCACGTACGCTCCACCCGTACCGTCGCGCTGGCCCGTACCGTCCAGGAGCTGGAGGAGCACCAGTCCCACCGGGGGTGGGACGCGCCGGTGGCGGTCTTCGCCCTGGTCCGCACGGCCGACGCCCTGGAGGTCGACCCCGAGCTCGCCACCCTCCTGGACCCCGAGGCCCTGGAGCAGGCCCGCACCGACCCCGAGGCGCTGACCGCGATCGAGCAGGAGGGCCTGCCCGCGGCGGCAGGCCTGGAGGACCTGCTGTCCCAGCTCGCCTGGCCCGAGGGCGTGGACGGGGTGGCCGTGGCGGTGGAGCGGGTCATGCTCCCGCCCCGGGCCTCCCAGGACGCCGCCGCGATTACCGACGAGGCCGAGCGCGCGGCCTACCTGGCGGACCGCGCCGACAAGGACGACGTCCGCATTGTCGTCGGCGTGCTGCGGGGCGGGGAGACGTGGTGCGCACTGCGGACCCGCTCCCACGACTCCCCCGACGCCGTCGCCCAGGGGCCCCGGCTGGTACCGGGGCTGTCCACGGCCCTGGCCGCGACCCTGGTCTGAGGCGGCCGGCCAGCGGCTGGTGGAGCCCGCCAGGGGTGCCTGCGGGCGGCAGTGGCGAGCCTCCCCGGGCCCCGCGCCCCTAGTCCCCCAGGCCCTCGGGCCGGTTCTCGTCGGCGTCCTTGGCGCCCTCGGCGTAGCCCAGCGTCCCGTCCAGGAGGGAGGCCAGGTCCGCGTCCACCTCGGAGTCCAGGTCCTGGGCGGCCCGGCGCATGGTGATAAAGCTCGTGGGGTCGGCCAGCTCCGCGGCCGTGGGCATGACGTCAGGGTGCTGCCAGAAGGCGTCACGCTCGGCGTCACCCACCTCCTGCCCCAGGTGGTGCCACAGGGCTGCCGCCTCACGTGCCAGGCGCGGCCGGAAGGTCAGGCCAATGAGCCGGGAGAAGACCTGCTCGGCCGGGCCTCCCTGGGCCCGACGGCGTCGGACCATCTCCGCCAGGGCCACCGCGTGGGGCAGGTGCGGGGCGGTGGCCCGTGCCGTGACCACCTCGACCCACCCCTCTACCAGGGCCAGCAGGGTCTCCAGGCGCTCCAGGGCCTCCTTCTGGGCGTCGGTCTCCTGGGGGGCGAACATGCCCCCGGCCAGCGCCTCCCGCAGGGCCTCGGGGTCGGAGGGGTCGACCTGGGCGACGGCGGACTCCACGGCGGCGTTGTCAATGGTGATCTCGCGGGCGTAGGCCTCCACCGCGCCCAGGAGCTGGCCACGCAGCCAGGGGACCTGGGAGTAGAGGCGGGCCGCCGCCGCCTCGCGCACCGCCAGGAAGACGCGCACCTCCTCCTCGTCGGCCTCCAGCCCCTGGGCGAAGGCGCTGACGTTGGCGGGCACCAGGGCGGTCCCGGGCTCACGGGTCAGCGGCAGCCCCACGTCCGTGGAGGCCAGGGCCTCCCCGGCCAGCTCGCCAATGGCGTGGCCGAGCTGGAGGCCGAAGGCCGTGCCCGCCATGGAGCGCATAATGGAGCCCAGCGCCCCGAGCTGCTTGGCCTCGGCCCCCATGTCGGCGGGCAGGTCACGCATCTGGTGCTCCAGGGCCCCGGCCAGGGCGGCGGTGGCGGCGGCGGCCACGGGGGCGCACACGTCCTTCCACACCGGCAGGGTGCGCTCCACCCAGTCCCCGCGGCTCCAGGCCTCGCGCCTGCCGGGGGCCGGCATGAGGTCGGTGGCCGTGTCGAGCCAGAGGTCAGCCACCTGCAGGGCGCGGGTGGTGGCCTCGGCCTGGGCCGCGGTAACGGTGGGGTCGCCCTTGGAGCGGGCCTCGGTCAGGGCCAGGTCCCCGCCCATGGACCAGTTGACCGGCTCCCCGGCGGAGGAGGCGAACATCTGGGTGAGCTGGGAACGCACCGCCATGATCTGGCCCGGGCTGAGGCTGGTCAGGTCGCTGATGCCGCTGACCTGGGCGAGGGTCTGGGGGTCTACGCCGGAGGCGCGCAGGGCGTCGACGGCGTCACCTGCGGTCTGCGGGCCGAACAGGGAGGCCAGCAGCTCCTCCAGCTGGTCGAAGGGGTCCTCGCTCATGGGCTTCCTCTCAGGTGTGGCGCAGGGCCGGGACCTGCCTGCTGCGCGGTAAGACCTCATCGTGACACGGTTTGCTGGGGGTATGCTGTCAGGATGCCGACGGCGAACACCGGGCGGGGCGGTGCCCCGGCCCTCCCCCTCCTCGTGTCCTCCCAGGTGGGTGCCGCATGATGGGACGGTGAGCACCACGGAGCACCCAGCCGACACCTGCCCTCCCCCCGGCCCGCAGCCCCCCTCGCCCCTGCCGGCGCAGGAGACGGGTCAGGGCGGGCCCGCCCCCCGGAGCCGACGGCGTCGGGGGCCGGTCATCGCGGTCGTACTCATTGCGGTGGCCCTCCTGGTGGTAGCCAGCGTCACCATCCCGGTCAACGTGGTCATTGAGGCCCCCGGCCCGACCTGGAACGTCCTGGCCGCCGGCGGTGAGGGCTCCGCCGACGTCCTGACCGTCTCCGGCGCACCGACCTACCAGGCCGACGGCGCCCTGCGTATGACCACGGTCTCGGTCAGCGGCTGCCCCGGCTACCCCGTCCACCTCGTGGACCTGGTGGGCGCGTGGCTCGACGACGAGGAGGAGATCCTGGACCGGGAGTCGGTCTGCCCCTCCAACCTCAGCCAGGAGCAGGTGGACCAGGCCAACCAGGCCCAGATGACCGGCTCCCAGGACGCCGCGGTGGTCGCCGCCCTCATGGAGACGGGCCTGGCCACGACCATGACGCTGACGATCTCGGGGGTGGCCCAGGAGCAGGCCGACAGCGGGCTCAAGGCCGGTGACGTGCTGGTCTCGGTCACGCCGTCGGGCGCGGCGACCACCACCATCACCACCTACACCGACCTGCGTACGCTCATGTCCTCCCTGGCCCCGGGCACGGAGGTCACCCTGGGGCTGCGCCGGGACGGGGCCGAGACCACCGCCACCGTGACCACCCTGGCGCCGCCGCAGGGCTCGGACCGCCAGGGCTCGCTCCTGGGCGTCTACCTGTCCGCCAGGGCGGACTCCGGGGTGGAGGTCAGCTTCGGGCTGGCGGACGTGGGCGGCCCGAGCGCCGGCATGATGTTCGCCCTGGGGATCGTGGACGAGGTCACCCCCGGCTCCCTGACCGGGGGGCAGGACGTGGCGGGCACCGGCACCATCGCGATCGACGGCACGGTGGGGCCGATCGGCGGGATCGCCCAGAAGATGGCCGGCGCCCGGCGGGCGGGCTCGCGCTACTTCCTGGCCCCGGCCGCCAACTGCCCGGAGGTGGTCGGGCACGTCCCCGCGGGCCTGGAGGTGGTCTCGGTGTCCACCCTCCACGAGGCGGTCACCGCCCTGAAGGGCATTGCCAGCGGTAGCACGAGCGACCTGCCTACCTGCGAGTCCCGGTAGGCGGGACACGGTACAGGCCAGTAGGGCAGGATATGACACGTCTTCGAGGCGACCTTCAGACATCCTGCTGACACAGCTGAAAACCCAGCAAAATCTCCTCATGTGTGACACCCTTGATACAAGGTAAAACTGTCAAGCATGATCGAGAGGGTGTAGACAATGCACTATCGCGGTGGTGCGCCCGTGTTGTGGCGTAGTCCGGACACCATCCAGGTCGGCTCCTCACGAGGCACCGTGGTCTGCGGCCTGAGCGCCCGGGAGCAGCGTTTCCTCAGCTCCCTGCCGGAGTTCATCAGCCCCGAGAGCGTGCGCGCCGACGCCCGGGCCGCGGGGCTGACCACCGCCCAGGCCCGCAGCGTCCTGGGGCGCCTGCGACAGGTCGGGGCGCTGGTCCCCGGCCACCTGCCCACCGCCCAGGACGAGGTCTACTGGGAGCGCGTCGCGGACCTGCCCCAGGAGCGGACCCGGGCGCTGCGCCGCGGCGTCGTGGCCCTGGTGGGCAACGGCGGCCTGACCGGGCCCATTGCCCGCCTCCTGGCCCGCTGCGCGGTGGGCACCGTCCTCCTGAGGGACCCTACCGCCCAGGACCTGGTCAAGGAGCTGGAGGACCTGGGGGTCAGGACGACGACGCCGCGGCGCCTGCCCGACCTGGTCCTGACCGTGGAGGGGCAGGTCATTGACCCGCTGCGGGCCCGTCGGCTCAGCCAGCTGGCGCACCTGCCCGTGACCTGCGGCGAGACCGCCGTGCGGGTGGGGCCGCTCCTGGGGCCGCAGGCCAGCCTGTGCGTGACCTGCCTGGGTCTGTGGGAGCGCGAGGCCGATCCCGACTGGCCCAACCTGGCCACCCAGCTGCGGACGCTGCCCGCCCCCGTCATGGAGTCCCTCCTGAGCCAGCAGGCGGCGGCGCTGGCGGTGCGGGCGGCCACTGACGTCCTGACCGGCCGGGGACCCATCTGGCTGGGGCGCAGCGTGGAGCTCAGCGCCCTGGACCCGGTGGGGCTGGAGCGCCTGTGGGACCCGCACCCCGAGTGCGTGTGCAGCCAGGTCACCGGGGCCCCGCCCTCCGAGGCCCCCGACCCGGCGCCCCGGCCGACGGGGGACCAGGAGGCCGGCACCCCCGGCGCGGTATCCGGCACCGCTGGCGCACCGCCCGGCACCCCCGGCACACCCGGCGCGGTATCCGACGCCCCCGGCACCCCCGGCGCGGCGCCCCGGCCGACGGAGCCGGCTCTCAGTCCTGGGCCGGGTGCTCCCGGAGCACCTTCAGCACAGCCGGGCCGTACTCCTGGAGCTTGACCGCGCCGACGCCCTTGACCGCGGCCAGGTGGGGCAGCGTCGTGGGTCGCATAATCGCGATCAGGCGCAGGGTGGAGTCGGAGAAGACGGTGAAGGCGGGCCTGGAGCGCTCCTTGGCCACGCCTGCCCGCCAGGCCCGCAGCTCCTCGAACAGGGCCACGGTGGCCGGGTCGTTCTCGGCCTCGAAGTCCACGGCGGCCTGCCTGGCACGGCCCCTGGAGCCCGCCCCGGCGGTACCACGACCACGGGACCTGCTGGCGGGCGCGGACCAGATGCCGTCCAGGAAGCGGGAGGGCTGGCGGGAGGCCCGCCCCCCCGGGGTGCGGGCCCGGGCGTAGGAGATGACCAGGTGCTGGCGGGCGCGGGTGACGCCTACGTAGAGCAGGCGGCGCTCCTCCTCGATGGCGTCGGCCCCCTCGGCCAGGGATATGGGCAGCAGCCCCTCGCAGGCCCCTACCAGCAGGACGGCGTCCCACTCCAGGCCCTTGGAGGCGTGCAGGGAGGCCAGGGTGACACCCGCCACCGTGGGGGCGTTCTGAGCGGAGGCCCGCTCAGTGAGCTCAGTCACCAGGGCGTCCAGGTCGGAGCCCCGGCGCTCGGCCATCTGGTCAGCGAGCTCGACAATGGCGGCCAGGGACTCCCAGCGCTCGCGCACGGCCCCCTGGGCGGCGGGCGGCTCGGCGTGCCAGCCCTCCCGGGCCAGGACGGTGCGCACGTCGGCCCCCAGGTCCCCGGTCAGGGTGGCCCGCTCGGTGCGGGCCGCGGCCCGGAGCACCACCATGGCGCGCTTGACCTCCTCGCGCTCGAAGAAGCGCTCGCCCCCGCGTACCAGGTAGCCGATCCCGGCACGGGACAGGGCCTGCTCAATGGCCTCGGACTGGGAGTTGGTGCGGTACAGGACGGCGATCTCGCTCAGTGGCACGCCGCTGGAGCGCAGTCGCTGCACCTGGGCCACCACGCCCTGGGCCTCGGCGACGTCGTCGTCATAGGCCTGGTAGCGCACGGCGGGCCCGGCGGGACGCTGGGCCACGAGCTCGACGGCGCCGGCGGGCAGACGCAGCACCCCGCCCCGGCGTGAGCGCGCCAGGACCTGGTTGGCCAGGGAGACCACCTGGGGGGTGGAGCGGTAGTCGCGGCTCAGGCGCACCGTGCGGGCCCCCTCGTAGCGGGAGGCGAAGCCGGTGAGGAAGTCGGGGGTGGCCCCGGTGAAGGAGTAGATGGTCTGGGAGACGTCCCCCACCACGCACAGCTGGCGG
>ERZ772927.769-NODE-769-length-11294-cov-3.95978_pt1 | contig 11294 bp, 9 predicted proteins | sample MGYA00512115_ERZ772927 | MGnify/ENA primary metagenome ERZ772927 (study PRJEB29015, sample SAMEA2737924) | human oral metagenome | biome: human oral; feature: human-associated habitat; material: dental | place: China | collected 2013 ... | reverse complement strand
GCTTCATTTTCAGGTCAAAGAATTTCCCTATGGTCAAGGAAATCTCTTGGAAATTCTACGATTTCCTTATCAGAAACAAAAACTGCCTCGTTTTGCAGTTGTGCAAGATTCAACTATCTGTCACTACATTCGCCAGCAGTTGTACTATCAAACGCCCTACTGGATGAAAAAACAGGAGGAAGCTTATTATCAAGGAGACAATCTATTAAACCGTCAACTTGACGACTGGTATCCCCAGGTCAGACCGATAGCATCAGGTGATTTTTTGCAGATTGAAACGGATTTGGCTAGCTATTATAGAAATTTTCAGGCTTACTATCAAAAAAATCAGAAAAATAATCTCCAAAAGCTCTATCCACCAGCCTTTTATCACTTATATTTCTCAAAAAATGTGGTAAAATAGAAAGGATGGAGGAATCTTATGGTTTTACAACGACATGAAATAAATGAAAAAGATACATGGGATCTTTCAACAATCTACCCAACAGACCAGGCTTGGGAAGAAGCCTTGAAAGATTTAACTGAAAAAGTACAAACAGCGTCCCAGTATGAGGGGCATCTCTTGGATAGCGCAGACAGTTTGCTTGAGATCACAGAATTCTCACTCGACTTGGAACGCCAAGTTGAAAAACTTTATGTCTATGCGCATATGAAAAATGACCAGGACACGCGTGAAGCCAAGTATCAAGAGTACTATGCTAAGGCAATGACCCTATACAGTCAGTTAGAACAAGCCTTTTCATTCTATGAACCTGAGTTTATGGATATTAGCGAAGAGGAGTATGCGGCCTTCCTAGAAGCTCAACCAAAACTCCAAGTTTACAAGCACTTTTTTGACAAGCTCTTGCAAAAGAAAGACCATGTTCTTTCACAACGTGAGGAAGAATTGCTTGCTGGAGCAGGAGAAATCTTTGGTTCTGCTAGTGAAACCTTCGCTATTTTGGACAATGCGGATATTAGCTTCCCATACGTGCTTGATGACGAAGGCAAGGAAGTGCAACTCTCACACGGTACTTACATCCGTTTGATGGAGTCTAAAAACCGTGAAGTGCGTCGTGGTGCCTATGAAGCCCTTTATGCGACATATGAGCAATTCCAACACACTTATGCTAAGACTTTGCAGACAAATGTTAAGGTGCAAAACTACCGAGCAAAAGTTCGCAACTATAAGAGTGCTCGCCATGCAGCCCTCGCAGCAAACTTTGTTCCAGAAAGTGTCTATGACAATCTAGTAGCAGCAGTTCGCAAGCATTTGCCACTCTTGCATCGTTACCTAGAACTTCGTTCTAAAATCTTGGGTATTTCCGACCTCAAGATGTACGATGTCTACACACCGCTATCTTCAGTAGATTATAGCTTTACCTACGAAGAAGCCTTGAAAAAGGCAGAAGAAGTCTTGGCGGTCTTGGGTGACGACTACTTGAGCCGTGTCAAACGTGCCTTCAGTGAGCGTTGGATTGATGTCTATGAAAATCAAGGCAAGCGTTCTGGTGCCTACTCTGGTGGTTCTTACGATACCAATGCCTTTATGCTTCTCAACTGGCAGGACAATCTAGACAATCTCTTTACCCTTGTCCATGAAACAGGTCACAGTATGCACTCAAGCTATACTCGTGAAACTCAGCCTTATGTTTACGGGGATTATTCTATCTTCTTAGCAGAGATTGCCTCAACGACTAACGAAAATATCTTGACAGAGAAATTGTTGGAAGAAGTAGAAGACAATGCGACTCGTTTTGCAATTCTCAATAACTTCCTAGATGGTTTCCGTGGAACAGTTTTCCGTCAAACTCAATTCGCTGAGTTTGAACATGCTATCCACCAAGCAGACCAAAATGGAGAAGTCTTGACAAGTGATTTCCTCAATAAACTCTACGCTGACTTGAACCAAGAGTACTATGGACTCAGCAAGGAAGACAATCCTCAGATCCAATACGAGTGGGCACGCATTCCTCACTTCTACTATAACTACTATGTTTATCAGTATTCAACTGGTTTTGCAGCTGCTTCAGCCTTAGCTGAAAAGATTGTCCATGGTAGTCAAGAAGATCGTGACCGCTATATCGACTACCTCAAGGCAGGTAAGTCAGACTATCCACTCAATGTCATGAGAAAAGCGGGAGTGGATATGGAGAAGGAAGACTATCTCAACGATGCCTTTGCAGTCTTTGAACGTCGCTTGAACGAGTTTGAAGCCCTTGTTGAAAAATTGGGACTAGCTTAAGATGGTAGAGTCTTATAGTAAAAATGCCAATCACAATATGCGTCGGCCCGTCGTCAAGGAAGAAATCGTTGAACTCATGCGCCAGCGTCAAAAGCAGGTGACAGGTTCTTTGAAAGAATTGGAGACCTTTGCTCGCAAGGAGAACATTCCCATCATTCCCCATGAAACGGTCGCGTATTTTCGATTTCTCATGGAGACCATACAGCCCAAGAACATTTTGGAGATTGGGACGGCAATTGGTTTTTCAGCCCTCTTGATGGCGGAACATGCGCCAGATGCCAAGATTACAACCATTGACCGTAATCTTGAGATGATAGGCTTTGCCAAGGAAAACTTTGCCCAGTTTGACAGTCGTAAGCAAATCACCTTACTTGAAGGTGATGCTGTTGATGTTTTATCTACTTTGACAGAAACATATGATTTTGTCTTTATGGATTCGGCCAAGTCCAAGTACATCGTCTTTCTACCAGAAATCCTCAAGCACTTGGAAGTTGGTGGAGTAGTGGTCTTGGATGATATTTTCCAAGGAGGAGATGTTGCCAAGGACATCATGGAAGTCCGCCGTGGTCAACGAACCATTTACCGTGGTTTGCAAAGACTTTTCGACGCAACTTTGGACAATCCAGGTTTAACAGCAACTCTAGTTCCACTTGGAGATGGTATTCTCATGCTACGAAAGAATCTAGCAGAAGTAGAGCTTCCTGAGAGCGAATGATTTTCAGAAAAATTTAAGAAATTATAGTAAAATAGATAAGGTAACACTTACCGTAAAAGGAGTAAAAATGAAGAAAAAACTTATGGCAGGAGCCATCACACTTTTATCAGTAGCAACACTTGCAGCTTGTTCAAACAGTTCTGAAGGAAAAGATTTGATCAGCATGAAGGGCGATGTGATTACAGAGCATCAATTCTTTGAAGAAGTAAAGAACAATCCAACTGCACAACAAGTCTTGCTCAATATGACCATCCAAAAAGTATTTGAACAACAATATGGATCAGAGGTAACGGATAAAGATGTGGATGATGCCGTTGCTGAAGAACAAAAGAAATACGGCGATAGCTACAACAGCGTGCTTCAACGTGCAGGTATGACACCTGAGACTCGTAAAGCTCAAATCCGCACTAGCAAATTGGTTGAATTGGCAGTTAAGAAGGCTGCTGAGAGTGAGTTGACAGACGAAGCTTACCAAAAAGCTTTTGAGTCTTACACACCAGATGTAACAGCTCAAATCATCCGTTTGGATAATGAAGACAAGGCAAAAGAAGTACTTGAGAAAGCTAAAGCAGAAGGTGCAGATTTTGCTCAGTTGGCAAAAGACAACTCTAACGACGACAAAACAAAAGAAAATGGTGGAGAAATCACTTTTGACTCTGCTTCTACAGAACTTCCAGAACAAGTCAAGAAAGCAGCCTTTGCCTTGGATGTGAACGGGGTTTCTGATGTGATTACAGCTACTGGAACACAAGCCTACAGCAGTCAGTTCTACATCATCAAAGTAACGAAGAAAACAGAAAAATCTTCTAATATAGAGGATTACAAAGAAAAATTGAAGACCATCATCTTGACTCAGAAACAAAATGATTCAGCCTTTGTTCAAGGAGTAATTGGTAAAGAATTGCAAGCAGCAAACATCAAGGTTAAAGACCAAGCCTTCCAAAACATCTTCACCCAATACATCGGTGGTGGTGACTCAAGTTCAAGCAGCAGCTCTTCATCTAACTAAGAAAGCAAAAAACAAATCTCAAAAGAGATTTGTTTTTTTTATACCTGATCCTAGAAAATGAGTAAAATTCGAAGGATTAAAGGATAAGAGTTTTTTTCTTTCTGAAAAAGTGGTATAATAGCAATCAAAACTAGAAAATAAAACGGAATTGGGAACAGAAGCGTCTGTTCCTATTAGAGTGGTGAAATATGAAAATTAGTAAAAGGCACCTACTAAACTATTCCATTTTGATTCCTTACTTCCTTTTATCGATTTTGGGGCTGATTGTGGTGTACTCGACAACGAGTGCAACCTTGATCGAAGAAGGAAAAAGTGCCTTTCAATTGGTGCGTAACCAGGGGATCTTCTGGATAGCTAGTTTGATTCTGATTGCCTTAATCTATAAATTAAAATTAGGTTTCCTAAGAAACGGACGTCTCATCTTTATCGTAATGATTGTGGAGATGGTTCTTTTAGCTCTGGCACGACTGGTCGGAACACCTGTCAATGGAGCATACGGATGGATTTCTGTAGGACCTGTAACGATTCAGCCTGCGGAGTACCTTAAAATTATCATTATCTGGTACCTAGCACATCGATTTTCAAAACAACAAGATGAGATTGCGGTTTATGACTTCCAGGTTTTGACACAGAATCAGTGGCTGCCTCGAGCTTTTAACGACTGGCGTTTTGTTCTGCTAGTTCTGATTGGTAGCTTGGGAATTTTCCCAGACTTGGGAAATGCGACCATCTTGGTCTTGGTGGCGCTCATCATGTATACGGTTAGTGGGATCGCCTATCGTTGGTTCTCGACCATTCTGGCTCTCTTGGCAGGGAGCTCAATGTTAGTCTTGTCTGTCATTCGCTTTGTTGGGGTTGAAAAGTTCTCTCAAATTCCTGTATTTGGTTACGTTGCTAAACGTTTTAGTGCCTTCTTTAATCCCTTTAATGACTTGGCGGGTGCAGGACACCAGCTCGCAAATTCCTACTATGCCATGGTTAATGGTGGCTGGTTCGGACTGGGACTAGGGAATTCTATCGAGAAGCGTGGTTATCTGCCAGAAGCCCATACGGATTTCGTCTTTTCGATTGTCATTGAGGAGTTTGGATTCGTAGGAGCCAGTATGATTTTGGCTTTACTCTTCTTCTTGATTTTGCGAATCATCTTGGTTGGTATTCGAGCAAAGGACCCCTTTAACTCTATGGTTGCTATTGGTGTCGGAGGGATGATTCTTGTTCAGGTCTTTGTCAATATCGGTGGGATTTCAGGGTTGATTCCTTCTACAGGGGTAACCTTCCCCTTCCTTTCACAAGGTGGGAACAGTCTATTGGTATTATCCGTAGCCATCGCGCTTGTATTGAACATTGATGCCAGTGAAAAACGTGCCAAACTTATCAGAGAATACGAGAATCAAACCGATGAAAATCTGTAAGGATTGAATGGAAAGGAAAGTATATGTCTCTTCAAAAATTAGAAAACTATAGTAATAAAGCAGTCGTCCAAGAAGAAGTCTTGATTCTGACTGAGCTATTAGAAGATATCACAAAAAATATGCTAGCGCCAGAAACCTTTGAAAAGATTATCCAGTTGAAGGAATTATCAACTAGCGAGAATTATCAAGGGCTCAATGACCTAGTGACAAGTCTTTCGAATGAAGAAATGATTTACATTTCACGCTATTTCTCTATCCTTCCACTTTTGATTAATATCTCTGAGGATGTGGATTTGGCCTATGAAATCAATCACCAAAACAATGTGGACCAAGACTATCTAGGAAAACTATCTACAACGATTAAGATGGTAGCTGAAAAAGAAAATGCAGCCGAAATTTTAGAAAAGTTAAATGTCGTTCCTGTCTTGACCGCTCATCCAACGCAAGTACAACGCAAGAGTATGCTGGACTTGACCAACCATATCCATACGCTTTTGCGCAAGTACCGTGATGTCAAACTTGGTTTGATTAATAAAGAAAAATGGCACACGGATCTCCGTCGTTATATTGAAATTATCATGCAAACGGACATGATTCGTGAGAAAAAATTGAAAGTAACCAACGAAATCACCAACGTGATGGAGTATTACCAAAGTTCTTTCCTGAATGCTGTTCCGCGTTTGACAGCTGAGTATAAAAAAATGGCAAAAGAACAAGGTATCGATCTCCAACATCCAAAACCGATTACCATGGGGATGTGGATCGGAGGAGACCGTGATGGAAATCCTTTCGTAACAGCGGAAACCCTCAATAAATCAGCCTTGACTCAGTGTGAAGTCATCATGAACTACTATGATGAAAAGATTTATAATCTTTATCGTGAATTTTCACTGTCAACCAGCATCGTGAATGTCAGCGACAAGGTTCGTGAGATGGCGCTGAAGTCACAAGATAACTCCATTTACCGTGAAAAAGAACTCTATCGTCGTGCTCTTTTTGACATTCAAGCTAAGATGCAGGCAACTAAGGCTTATCTCATTGAAGACAAGGAACTTCAGCCTAGATATGCCACTGCAGATGAATTTTATCAAGATTTGTTGGCCATTCGGGACTCTCTCCTTGAAAACAAAGGGGAATACCTGATTTCTGGAGAATTTGTCGAGTTGATGCAAGCTGTCGAAATCTTTGGCTTCTACCTTGCCTCTATTGACATGCGCCAGGATTCTAGCGTTCACGAAGCCTGTGTGGCTGAATTGTTAGCATCAGCTGGTATCAACGATCACTATAGCGATCTGTCTGAAGACGAAAAATGTAGCCTTCTCTTAAAAGAGTTGGAAGAAGATCCTCGTATCCTCTCAGCCACTCATGCTGAAAAGTCAGAACTTCTTGAGAAGGAACTGTCTATCTTTAAAGCTGCCCGCAAGTTGAAGGATAAACTGGGTGAAAATGTCATTCGTCAAACCATTATCTCACATGCAACCAGTGTATCAGATATGCTAGAGCTAGCAATCATGCTCAAGGAAGTAGGCTTGGTTGATTCCCAAAAAGCACGAGTTCAGATTGTTCCCCTCTTTGAAACTATTGAGGACTTAGACCATTCGGAAGAAACCATGAGAAGATATTTCTCTCTTCCTTTGGCTAAAAAATGGATTGCTTCAAAAGACAACTACCAAGAAATCATGCTTGGCTACTCTGATAGTAACAAGGATGGTGGTTACCTGTCCTCATGTTGGACTCTCTACAAGGCGCAACAACAACTAACTGCTATCGGTGATGAATTTGGCGTTAAGGTCACTTTCTTCCACGGTCGTGGTGGTACTGTGGGTCGTGGTGGTGGACCAACTTATGAAGCCATCACATCTCAACCGCTCAAGTCTATTAAGGACCGTATCCGTCTGACTGAGCAAGGAGAAGTCATTGGAAATAAATACGGAAACAAAGACGCTGCTTATTATAACCTTGAAATGTTGGTTTCTGCAGCCATTAACCGCATGATTACCAAGAAGAAGAGTGATATCAATACGTCAAATCGTTACGAAGCTATCATGGATCAAGTAGTGGACCGTAGTTATGATATCTACCGTGATTTGGTCTTTGGAAATGAACATTTCTATGACTATTTCTTTGAATCAAGTCCAATCAAAGCTATTTCAAGCTTCAATATCGGTTCGCGTCCAGCAGCTCGTAAGACCATCACTGAAATCGGCGGTTTGCGTGCTATCCCTTGGGTTTTCTCATGGTCACAAAGCCGTGTCATGTTCCCTGGCTGGTACGGAGTGGGATCAAGCTTTAAAGAGTTTATTGATCAAGATCCAAAGAATATCGAGTTCCTTCGTGATATGTACCAAAACTGGCCTTTCTTCCAATCTCTTCTTTCCAATGTGGACATGGTCTTGTCTAAGTCTAATATGAATATTGCTTTTGAATATGCCAAGCTCTGTGAAGACGAAGAAGTACAAGCTATCTACTACACTATTTTAGATGAATGGCAGTTAACTAAGGACGTTATTTTAGCTATCGAAGGTTATGACGAACTCTTGGCAGAAAACTCTTACCTAAAAGACAGTCTAAACTATCGTATGCCTTACTTTAATATCCTGAACTACATCCAGTTGGAGTTGATAAAACGTCAACGTCGCGGCGAATTGTCAGCTGACGAAGAAAAACTGATCCATACAACTATTAACGGAATTGCAACTGGTTTGCGTAATTCAGGCTGATATTCTACAAACTTCCTCTTTTTTCAAGGGGAAGTTTTTGAATTGTTTAAAAAATTCTAAAAATAAGCTTGACAAGTAGTTGAAAAATGATATAATTTAAACATTCAGAAGGTAATCATGCTCATTTTTTAGAGAGTCTGTGGTTGGTGAAAGCAGATAGATGAAATTGATGAAAATTGGGCTGAATGTACTTAAGAATTTGAAATCATAAAAATTCGGTGAGCACACCTTACAGTGCAACTCGTTATTGCGAGAAAGAGCGATAGGGATATTCCCTATAATTGAGGTGGCACCGCGCATCGACGTCCTCACACAAGTTTTTTGTGTGAGGACTTTTTCTATTAGGAGGATGATGATGGAATTTAAACGATGGCATCGCTAGATGATGTGATTTAACAAGTTAAGGTAAAAGAATTAAGGAGAAAGAAAAATGAAAAATAAACGTTTGATTGGAATTGTCGCTGGATTAGCAGTATTGGTAGTGGCTAGCCTGATTTATTCATCTATGAACAAACCAGCAGCTAAGGAAGAGCAAAAGGTCGCTAAGGTTGGTGTCCTTCAATTTGTTAGTCACCCATCCTTGGACTTGATTTACCAAGGAATTCAAGATGGACTAGCTGAAGAAGGCTATAAGGACGATCAAGTAAAAATCGACTTTATGAACTCTGAAGGTGATCAGAGCAAGGTTGCAACCATGAGTAAACAATTGGTTGCTAATGGAAACGATGTTGTTGTTGGGATCGCAACACCAGCTGCTCAAGGACTTGCTAGTGCTACAAAAGACCTACCTGTTATCATGGCTGCTATTACAGACCCAATCGGTGCTAACTTGGTCAAAGATTTGAAAAAACCAGGTGGCAACATCACAGGGGTGTCAGACCATAACCCAGCTGAACAGCAAGTAGAGTTGATTAAAACCCTCACACCAAATGTCAAAACGATCGGAGCTCTCTACTCAAGCAGTGAAGATAACTCAAAATCACAAGTTGAAGAATTCAAGGCTTATGCTGAAAAAGCAGGTTTGACAGTCGAAACATTTGCCGTTCCATCAACCAATGAAATTGCTTCAACAGTCAATGTTATGACCAGCAAGGTCGATGCGATTTGGGTTCCAATTGATAACACCATCGCATCCGCATTTTCAACAGTTGTTTCAAGCAACCAAACAGCTAAAAAGCCAATCTATCCAAGTGCCACTGCCATGGTAGAAGCAGGTGGATTAGCATCTGTAGTAGTTGACCAACACGATCTTGGAGTGGCTACTGGTAAGATGATTGCCAAAGTATTGAAAGGTGAAAAACCAGCTGATACGCCAGTTAATGTCTTTTCAACTGGTAAGTCAGTGATTAACAAAAAACTAGCGCAGGAACTTGGTATCACCATTCCTGAGTCCGTTCTAAAAGAAGCAGGACAAGTGATTGAATAAAGATAAAGGAGGAGCTGGACACATCTCCTCCCATTTTTACTAAAGAAAGAAATGAGTGAAAGATTATGATAGTATCCATTATTTCACAGGGGATGGTCTGGGCGATTCTAGGTTTGGGAATCTTTATGACTTTTCGAATTTTGAATTTTCCAGATATGACTACTGAAGGTTCTTTTCCTCTAGGGGGAGCAGTAGCTGTAACCTTGATAACACAGGGAGTCAATCCATTCTTAGCGACCTTAGCTGCAGTAGGAGCGGGCTGTCTAGCTGGAATGGCGACGGGACTCTTATATACCAAAGGAAAAATCCCAACCCTCTTATCAGGGATTCTGGTCATGACTTCCTGCCATTCCATCATGCTCATGATTATGGGGCGTGCCAATCTGGGGCTTCTTGGAACTAAACAAATACAGGATGTCTTGCCTTTCGATTCAGATCTTAACCAACTCCTGACTGGATTAATCTTTGTAGCTCTTGTTATTGGCCTTATGCTCTTTTTCCTTGATACCAAACTAGGTCAGGCCTACATCGCTACAGGTGACAATCCCGATATGGCTCGTAGCTTTGGTATCAATACGGGTCGTATGGAACTTATGGGTTTGGTTCTCTCAAATGGGATTATCGCGCTTGCAGGAGCCTTAATTGCTCAACAAGAAGGATACGCGGATGTTTCTCGAGGAATTGGCGTGATTGTCGTAGGGCTTGCTAGCTTGATTATTGGTGAGGTTTTGTTCAAGAGTTTGACTTTGGCAGAGCGACTCATGACCATCGTTGTAGGGTCTATTGCTTATCAGTTCCTCGTTTGGGGAGTGATTGCTCTTGGGTTTAATACAAGTTATCTTCGTTTGTACAGCGCCTTGATTTTGGCAGTTTGCCTCATGATTCCAACCTTCAAAAGCAAATACCTGAAAGGAGTCAAGTTTAGCAGATGACAGCAATTGTAGAATTAAAAAATGCCACCAAAGTCATCACGAATGGCTTTGACGAGGAAAAAATCATTCTGAATGATGTTTCTCTTGAAATTTTTGAACATGATTTCATTACTATCCTAGGTGGAAATGGAGCAGGGAAGTCAACGCTTTTTAACACTATTGCAGGTACCTTGCCCTTAACAAGTGGAAGTATCCGTATCATGGGCGAGGATGTGACGCATTTTTCACCTGAAAAGCGGGCTAAGTACTTGTCTCGTGTTTTTCAGGATCCTAAGATGGGTACGGCTCCCCGTATGACGGTGGCGGAAAATCTCTTAATTGCCAAGTTTCGTGGTGAGAAGAGAGGACTCCTGCCTAGAAGGCTATCAAGTCATCGGGAAGAGTTTCAGGCTACCATTGAAAAAGTGGGAAATGGGCTTGAGAAACATCTAGATACTCCGATTGAGTTTCTATCAGGTGGTCAACGCCAGGCCTTGAGTCTCTTGATGGCAACCTTGAAGCGACCAGAGTTGCTCTTGTTGGATGAACACACAGCAGCTCTTGACCCAAAAACAAGTGTTGCCTTGATGGAGTTAACAGATGACTTTGTCAGCAAGGATCATCTAACAGCCTTGATGATTACCCACCATATGGAGGATGCACTGAAGTATGGAAATCGTCTGATAGTCATGAAGGAAGGTCGTATTATCCAAGACCTCAATAAAGAAGAAAAAGCTAAGATGAAAATCTCAGACTACTATCAATTATTTGAATAGATAAACTTTATTTTCATTAAAAAATAGAGAAGAAAAACTTAGAAGCATTAAAGTGTTTCTGAGTTTTTTAACTTTCTTTTCTATCTAGAAAAATAAGGCAA
>ERZ772927.767-NODE-767-length-11330-cov-6.45951_pt1 | contig 11330 bp, 8 predicted proteins | sample MGYA00512115_ERZ772927 | MGnify/ENA primary metagenome ERZ772927 (study PRJEB29015, sample SAMEA2737924) | human oral metagenome | biome: human oral; feature: human-associated habitat; material: dental | place: China | collected 2013 ... | reverse complement strand
ATAATGTGTCCGGACGTGTCGTGAACACTTCAAAACTTTCGTCTGTTCCTTTTACGTTGAAACGAACTTGAGCCCCTTCTGAACGGCCAATCCAGTTTCTTTGCATATCTTTAATGCTTTCTGGCCAATCCAACTCATCCAAATCTTCTAATAGACGATCCGCATAAGCAGTAATTTTAAGCATCCATTGTTTCATTGGTTTACGGTAAACAGGATGTCCTCCACGTTCACTCTTACCATCGATTACTTCTTCGTTAGCAAGTACCGTTCCAAGTGCTGGGCACCAGTTAACGGGGATTTCAGCTTCATATGCAAGTCCCATTTCCACTAATTTAGTGAAAATCCATTGTGTCCATTTATAGTACTCTGGATCTGTTGTGTTAATTTCACGGTCCCAGTCATAACTAAAACCTAATTCATTAATTTGACGTTTGAAGTTTGCTACGTTTACTTTCGTGAATTCTGCCGGATCATTTCCTGTGTCCAGAGCATATTGCTCTGCAGGAAGTCCAAATGCATCCCATCCCATTGGATGAAGTACATTATATCCTTGCGCACGTTTCATACGAGAAATGGCATCAGTGGCTGTGTATCCTTCTGGGTGTCCTACATGAAGTCCTTGACCTGATGGATACGGGAACATATCTAATGCGTAAAAGTTTTTCTTAGAAGCATCTTCAGTTGTTTTGAATGTATGATGTTCTTTCCAATATTTTTGCCATTTCGGCTCGATTTCTAGATGATTAAATGTCATCTGATTCACTCCTTTCAAAATTAAAAGCGCCCCACCTGTCATTGACAGATAGGACGCAATACGTGTTACCACCTAATTATTTTACTCTTCTTACCTGTAACGCTGGCGAGGCGGAAACTCTTACTAATCCTTCAGAGTTCGGCTAAAAAGGCGAGTTCAGTTTATCGAATTGATGCATTTTCACCAACCATGCACTCTCTAATACTTTCAAAGAAACTTACTATTCCTCTATCTGCTTTTGTGAGTATTATTCTAGCAGATTATTTTGAAACTTTCAACACTTGACCAACTCGGATAACATTTGAAGTTAAGCCATTTAAAGCTTTTAATTGTTCTAATGAAAGTCCGTAAGTTCTAGCAATACGCCATAACCCTTCTCCTGCTTTAACTGTATGAGTTTGAGAGCCTGATGAAACGTTTTGTGTTGATGAATATGATGTAGTTGCTTGTGCTGAACCCGACACTACTAATTGTTGACCTGGACGAATTGTACTAGTTTCTGATAAACCATTCACTGAAAGTAATGTTCTTAATGAAATTCCATGATTATGAGCAATACGATATAAAGTATCTCCTGATTTTACAGTATAGGTTCCAGAAGTTGAAGTTGCTTGACTAGTAGAACTTACTGGAGTAGCAACTGTTGTATTTGAAGCTCCTGAAACGTTTAGTGTTTGACCAGGACGGATTACTGAAGATTGAGATAGTCCATTTAATGATAATAACGAATTCAAGCTCACACCTGAACGACGAGCAATACTATATAATGTATCCCCTGATTTTACAGTATAAGTCCCTGAAGTTGATACTACTGAAGATGCGCTATTTGATTTAGTACTTACTGGAGTTGTGAAGTTCCCTTCTGATTGACTCACTGTTAAACTTTGACCAGGATAAATGATAGACGATTGAGATAAACCATTTAATGTTAATAATGAATTTAAACTCATTCCTGAACGACGAGCGATACTGTATAAAGTGTCCCCCGCTTGGACAACATAGTTTCCACCGCTTGTACGAGCTGTAGAAGCAGATGTTCTAACTACTGTAGAAGAAGCTTCACCACCAACTACACGTAATGTTTGTCCTGGGCGAATGATACTTGATGTAGAAATTCCATTGGATGAAATTAATTGAGATAAGCTCATCCCAAATTTACGGCTGATACCATATAAGGTATCACCAGCTTTTACAGTATAAGTACCATTTGCTTTTGAAACAGATGTAGTACTTACAGGAGTTGATACTACTGTATTAGTAGTTTGTTTTGTATTATTTCCTAATGATAAAGATTGTCCTGGACGAATCACTGAATTTAATGATAATCCATTTAAAGACAATAATTGATTTACACTAACACCCGATTTACGGCTGATAGCATATAATGTATCTCCTGCTTGAACAGTATATTGTCCTCCAATTGAAGATTTCTCTTCAATTGACGCTGCGATAGCCGTTGCAGTTCCATTATCATATTTTGTCAATCCGAATTGTTCAATAATACGATTTAATTTAGCATAATACGCAGTGTCCGTTGCATAACGACCCGTTAAATAACGTGTAGCATCTTGATAGCTATTTGTACGGCTCTTCCATGCACCTGAATAGAACATTGGAGCCCCTTTAATCCCATTAACAATTTTATCTACATAATCATCCATTGATTCTTTATATGATGGATATTTTCTAAAGTTATCATGAATACCGTAGTAGTTTTGCGCTCCGGCATCTTCTAAAGTATACATATTGACAGATTGACCATTATAGTTCCCTTTTACACCAAATAAGTTATGGTTTGGTTCAGAAGCTAATGCACTTGTTCCCCATGCAGATTCTAGAGCTGCCTGTGCGATCATTACTGAAGTATAGACATCTTTACCTTCTGTAGCTTGTTGAGCTGCAGGAATAATCTTATTTAAAAATCGTTGCGCAGGAGTTTGTACTTGATTCGTAGGTACAGTATATGCATGAGATTTTGGCGCTAATGCTAAACCTGCTACTGTAGTTGCTCCAACGACAGCAACTGTCTTTTGCAAATTTTTATTTGCAGCTTTTAAAGCCTTCATTTGTTTTTCTTTTTTTAAACGTAAATATCTTTCGTGTTTTGTTTCTGTCATCCTTTTATCCTCCATCTAAAAACTAATTCGTAATCCATTATAGTAGGATAAAAATGAATGTGTAGGGGAACGTTGCGCGAACACACAAAACGTCGTATACTCTTAATATCCGTAAAAAATATGTAACAAATTGTAAAATTTTACTTAAGAGGTGTTTATTTTGAAGAACGCTCAACAATTTAGCCACGAAATGATACTTTCCGCAAATTTAGAAAATGGACTATTTATCGACGCAACCGCAGGAAATGGACATGACACACTATTTTTGGCACAACATATAGAAAAAGGTTCAAAAATTCTTGCTTTTGATATTCAAGAGTCAGCTATTTTACAAACAAGACAATTGTTACAAAAATATGACTTAGCCCCAAAAGTGACCTGTATTTTAGACTCCCACGCGAATATTTCAAACTATTTAGAACAAGACGAGTATGTTAGATTAGCAATTTTTAATCTTGGTTATTTACCTGGAAGTGATAAAAAAATCATCACAATTCCCTCTTCTACTCTGGAAGCTATCCAAATTTTGCTTGGACGATTAGAGAAAAATGGAAAAATAATCATCGTTTCCTACTATGGTCATGACGGTGGTTTAGAAGAAAAGGATGCTGTTGAAGAACTCATTTCAGCTCTTTCTCAAAAGGAATGGTCCGTTTTAAAATATCAATTTATCAATCAAATCAACTGCCCACCAATTTGTTATGTCATAGAAAAAAAGTAGAAAATTATCATATATGATAATTTTCTACTTTAAATGAAAAGCCAACCTCATTGAGGTTGGCTTTCTTCATGATCGTTTAAGCAAAATAAGCTTTTAACTCTTCTACTTTATTCAGTTGTTCCCATGGAAGTTCAATATCTGTTCTACCAAAATGACCATAAGCTGCTGTTTGTTGATAGATAGGTCTACGTAAGTTTAATGTTTCGATAATTCCTTTTGGAGTTAAACGGAACTCTTTACGAATGACTTCAATAATTTTATCTTCTGGTACGTGGTTAGTTCCAAATGTATCTACAGCAATTGAAACAGGTTGTGCAACCCCAATGGCATAGGCTAATTGGATTTCGCATTTATCAGCTAAACCAGCTGCAACAACATTTTTTGCAATATAACGAGCTGCATAACTTGCAGAACGGTCTACTTTAGTAGAGTCTTTACCAGAGAAAGCTCCACCACCATGACGTGCATAACCACCGTAAGTATCTACGATAATTTTACGTCCAGTTAATCCTGAGTCTCCAACAGGTCCACCGATAACGAATTTACCAGTCGGATTAATGAAGTAACGTGTTTCATCGTCAAGTAATTCAGAAGGTACGACTGGTTTTACAACATACTCAAGTACGTCTATTCTGATTTGCTCTTGAGAAATCTCTTCATCATGTTGTGTACTAACAACAATTGTATCAATACGTTTAACTTTATGTTCAGGAGTATATTCAATTGTTACTTGAACTTTTCCATCTGGACCTAAGTAATCTAATTGTTTCTCTTTACGAACTTTTGCCAGTTGATAAGCTAACTTATGACTTAAATCAATTGGCAATGGCATATAAGATTCTGTTTCATTTGTAGCATAACCAAACATTAAACCTTGGTCTCCTGCTCCAAACTCTTCAGATTGTCCACGAGTTTCTAACGCATCGTCAACCCCCATTGCAATATCTGGTGATTGCTTGTCTAAAGAAACCATCACCGCAACTGCATCAGCATCGTATCCATACTTGCGGTCAGTGTATCCTATTTTACGAATCGTATCACGAGCAACTTGTTGGTAATCAACAACCGCACTCGTTGTGATTTCTCCTACTAAAACGACTAAACCAGTGTTTACTACTGTCTCACAGGCTACACGAGCAGTTGGATCTTGAGTAAGAATGGCATCTAAAATACCATCACTAATTTGGTCTGCGACTTTATCGGGATGTCCTTCTGTTACGGATTCCGATGTAAATAAAATTTTTTCCATTTCTTTTCCCCCATTCAATTCCGGTTACAAGGCATCTACACATGGTGCATCCTTTCGGGAATATCATTTTTAACTTTTCCTATTATAGCACTTTTATAAAAAAATGATAGTAAAATCAATTATCATTAAGTACTCAACGGAAATTTATAATCGACTTAAATACAAATTTTAAACTTAATAAAAAAGCCTAAGTATAAACCTAGGCTTTCCATATTAAATATTTGTTATTTTTGTTCTTTACGAATAACTACAAATGAAGTCACTAAGAATAAGCCTGCTAATAAAACTAAAATATTATAATTCGAAGTACCAGTATTAGGCAATTCTGGTTTTTCTTCAGTAGTTGTAGTGTTCTCTGTCGTTTCAACAGTACTTGGCACTTCTGTTGTCGTTGAAGGAGACTCTGTTGTAGTCGTTACTGTTGTAGCCTCTTCAGTTGTTGTGGTTGACGTTGTAGTTGTTGTAGTCGTAGTAGTTGTTGTAGTCGTAGTTGTAGTTGTTTGTTCTTTTGGATTCACAATTGTTTTTGTAACTGTTCTATCAGCCGCAAAGTCAGCAATATTTACATCTGTTTCAGGTGTTTCAATTTTATATCCCGGAAGTGTTTCAACTTCTGTAAGTGTATATTTATCTTTTAATAATGAAGGTACCGTGATATTTCCATTAGAATCAGTAACATATTCTCCTATTACTTGATTATTTCTTAATCGAGTCAGTTTAAATTTCACTCCAGCTAATGGTTTATTTTCATCATCTACTTTATGAACATTAATGGTGAATACATAACCTATTCCAGAACCTCCAGCTACTTGCACAGCAGAAGCATTTGTAACTTCTTTTTGAACAATTCCCTTAGCTTTTAATTTCGCATCATTTTTCAACAGTTCTCCGTCTAAAGGAGAATAGTTTAATCTGACATCATATGATATACGATATTGATCTGTTTCACTAATATCTCCTAGTTCAGCAACAAAAGACTTTCCATCTGCACCAAAAGTAATTTTATGTTGACTTGTTACATCCGTTCTGTCAGTAAATTGCCATTCACCATTTACGTAATTAAATTTTCCTTTATAAATTCGAAAACTATCTTTCACATAAGAAGCATTATGGTATTGTAATTGATCTTCTATTGTAACTTCTTTTAAATTCTGCTTTGTTCGGTTAATAGAAATATTGTAGGAAACAGTTTTATAGTCAGTATTGTTAACCCAACTGGTTTTTGTGAAAAGTGTTGGATTTCCATCACCAATGCCTTTGAATTTGATTTTCCCAGCGACTTTTGTTTCTTTATTTACGGTTAAATCTATCGAAATCTCTCCAGCTTGTGGGTGTTTTTTGAAATCTACTCTAGCATAAAAGAAGAATTTACCATTTGTATCTGAATGCTTTTCTACATAATCTGTATACTCTAAGGTTAAAGTTTTATTATTGGCATCCACCGTTGCATGTGCAATCACTTCTTTTGTATTAACATCTCGAATTTCAAAGCTAGTTGAAGTAATAATCAATGCATCAGGAACTGTTAAAATCGTTTTGTCTCCTGCTTTAACATCCTTATCGCTTAAATCAAATGTAGCATTAATTCTAAAAGTAGCCCATTGTGCTAAATCCCAGTCCAACTTTCCCCCTTCATTATTAGAGATACTTAAACTAGTTATGGCATCAGCTAAATTACCAGTAACTGTCGGAGAGGTATCCGCAGAAGCATTTCGTGAAGTTATTGAGAAGAGTGCTGCTAAGAATACTAATAAGAACGATAAAAAGGTGATTTTTCTGGTTTTTTTCATATTTATTCCTCTTTTCTTGGTTTACTGGTAATAAATCAATGATTTTATGTTCATATTATCACATTAAAATAACAATTAACATAGTATAATTGTTAAATATTCGATATATTCACATTTTCATCAAATGAAAAATTGAACAAAAACAGAAAAAGTTTTCATCGATTTCATATTAAAGAAATAGTTTTCTTTTCAAAAGACGTAAAAACGCCTTTAAATCCCCTCATCTTGACAAGAACGGCATTATTCCATATCATTAAACTATAATTAAGAATGAGGTATTTTTATGAACAACGAACCACAGTCTATGTCCGTTTCGAACATCTTACATCAACTAACCTCTCCTTGGCTGAATTTTATTTTAGCTCCTTTAGGTTATTGTTTAATCGGACTTCTTCTTGCTGTAAGACAACAACAATTTCACTTTACTCATTTTTCAGTATTGTTTTTGTTCTTTGTCATTATTTATTTGCAAGAAAATTCATTTAGAAAATTTGCCAACCATCCAGAATTGAAAAGATGGATTTTTATAGCCATTACAGATATACTGCTAATTTCTCTTCTAGTCTATTTTTATCAAAATGTAGCTTTAAGAATCGTTCTTCTTTTACTTTTAATAGTGATACTGAACCACGGTCACTTGTTTGAATTGAAGACAAATGATATGTTTTATATTTATCATTCATTTTTAAATAGTCTTTCAAAATATTATTTGGGAAATTTCATCACTTTGTTTATTTTAAGTGGCGCGGTTTCTAAAAAAATTGGCATTCAATTATTCCAATATATTTTATTTGGATTATATGTTTCTCATGTTAAATCACGTTTGGTCGAAATTAGAGAAGGAAAAAGACACTATGGTCCAGTAGTCGCAATTTGTACTGTTTTATTTAGTCTTTCTTGGCTAATTGGAACAATGATCTACTTTGTCTGGTATCTAGGCTCCTTCAGTATTTTGGGAACCATTTTATTCTCATTATCCTTATTGATTCCAATTTTATATCAAATATACTATCGAAAAGAATTTTCTGTTAATCGACAATTTACATACTTACATTGGTATTTAATTGTAATGTCATTTTTATATGGATTTTTCTTTATCATTTAAAAAAACGTTGGACATTGTCCAACGTTTTTTTAAACTTCTTTTTGACCATATGCACAAAGATCTAACAATGGACATCCCTGACACTTGGGACTCCTAGCCGTACAATGATATCTTCCAAAGAAAATCATCCAATGATGAGCCCTTCCCCATTTATCTTTAGGTAACTTTTTACATAAGGTTTCTTCAACCTCAAGAACGGATGCTGACTGTTTACAAATCTGTAATCTTTTGCTTACTCTTTCCACATGAGTATCTACAGCAAAAGCTGGTAAGCCAAAAGCAACACTTAGTACAACATTTGCTGTTTTTCGCCCTACACCAGCAAGCGAAACCAATTCTTCTCTTGTTCTTGGAACTTCACCATTATATTTTTCAACAAGTTGCTGGGCACAAAGTCTAATATTTTTGGCTTTATTTCGGTATAATCCTAATGATTGAATACACTCAATTACAACTTCTTCTTCACTATTTGCTAAAGCATGAGCAGTGGGATAAATTGCAAAAAGTTTCGGTGTAACTTTATTCACGCCTTTATCTGTAGCCTGTGCACTTAAGATCGTTGCAATTAAAAGTTGAAAAGGTGTTTCATGATTCAATTCACAGTGCGCATTAGGAAATAGTTTTTCCATTCTCTCTACTGCTTCAATAGTTTTTGCTTTCGATAACATAAATCACCTTTTCGTCCAATGAATCATCGGTACTTTAGTTTTATCCGGTGGACTACCTTGTAGTTCAACTTGATTATTTTTGATTCGACTCTTTTCAGTAGCAAGCTGTTGTAAAGTTTTAATTCCTTTTCGATGCCAACTCAAAAGAATCTTATCCATATATTTAATCGTGAAGACCTGATTTAATACACATTCCTTTAATGCTGCAATAATAATTTCTTGTGGATAATGATCCTGGTGAATCCAACTAGATACATTCTGAATTTCAAAAGAACTAAGTGGTCTGCCAAATTCCTGTTCAATTAAAGCTAACAAGTTAATATCAGACTGTTTTTGCTCTTTATTTTTAATGGAATGTTGCTTATATGCAATCTCTAATTGTTGCATTAAAGGTTTAAAACTGTAATAATCTACCTTTTTTTCAGTTTGAGTTTCTCTTTGTTGAATCACTAAAACTTGTCTATCCATTAAATGTTGAATAATTCCAAATAATTGCTTTTCATCCAGTCCAAATGTTTTACAAGTTTCTTCTACATTTAAAACGAAGTATTCTTCTGTATGCCTTTGTAGTAGCCAAGAAATTAACAAACATTCATTCGCATTTAATTGTAAATGCCGATAGTACTGAATCAAAACATTAGGTACGGTTGTGGAACCACTAAACATCCAATGCTCTTGGAATGTTAATGCCATTCGATTTCCTCCCTCTTCTAAAAAAGAGCCAACGACTCATGTCAGCGGCTCTTTTATATTCATTTTATTATTTATGGGTAAATACGGTTTAATAAACGTGGGAATGGGATTGCTTCACGAATATGTTTCGTACCAGCTACAAATGTTACCATGCGTTCTAGACCAAGTCCAAATCCTGAATGAGGCACTGAACCGAATTTACGTAAATCTAAGTAGAATGCGTAGTCATCTGGATTTAATCCATTTGATTTAATTCTGTCTAATAATTTATCGTAGTCCGTTTCACGTTCACTACCTCCGATAACTTCCCCATATCCTTCCGGAGCAAGTAAATCTGCACATAATACACGACTTTCATTTCCAGGAACTGGTTTCATGTAGAAAGCTTTAATTTCGGTTGGATAGTTGATGACGAATGTTGGAACACCAAAGTGGTTTGAAATCCATGTTTCATGTGGTGAACCGAAGTCATCACCGTGTTCTAAGTGTTCGTAATCAGTATCTTCGTCATTTTCGTGCGCTTGTAATAAGTCAATCGCTTCATCGTATGTAATACGTTTGAACGGTTCACTAATGTATTTCTTCAATAATTCAGTATCACGTTCAAGAGTTTCTAACGCATGAGGTGCACGGTCTAATACGCCTTGAATTAACGCTTTAACGTATGCCTCTTGTAAGTCTAATGACTCGTCATGTGTTAAGTATAAATACTCCGCATCCATCATCCAAAACTCTGTTAAGTGACGACGAGTTTTAGATTTTTCTGCACGGAATACTGGTCCAAAGTCGAATACACGGCCAAATGCCATTGCTCCAGCTTCTAAATATAATTGACCAGATTGTGTTAAAAATGCTGGTTCTCCAAAGTAATCTGTTTCGAATAATTCTGTAGAATCTTCTGCCGCATTTCCTGAAAGAATTGGGCTATCAAATTTAATGAATCCATTTTTATCAAAGAACTCGTATGATGCGTAAATAATCGCGTTACGAATTTCCATAATGGCATGTTGTTTTGTTGAACGTAACCATAAATGACGGTGGTCCATTAAGAAGTCAGTACCATGCTCTTTTGGAGTAATTGGATATTCATGACTCTCACCGATTAATTCGATGTCTTTTACTAATAACTCATATCCTAATTTAGAACGAGTATCTTCTTGTACAACACCTGTTACGAATACAGAACTTTCTTGAGTTAATCCTTTTGCTAATTCAAAAGTTTCTTCACTTACGTCCGCTTTCACTACAATTCCTTGGAAATAGGCTTTTCCATCACGTAATTGTAAGAATGCGATTTTTCCGCTAGAACGTTTATTGGTAACCCAGGCACCAATCTTAACGGTTTGTCCAACGTAATCTTTTGCTTGATTCATTGTTATAGTTTTCAAAATATCCCTCTTCCTTTACAAATATGATTCAATAAATTCTTTAATACGATTTGCAGCTTCTCTTAACTCTTCTTCGCCATTTGCACAACTTAATCTAAGGAAACCATTACATCCAAAATTTTCCCCAGACACGGTAGCCACTCCAGCTTCTTCCAAGAGTTTTAAGGCAAATTCTTCTGATGATGCAACACCAACAATATGCATGGCTGTTTTTATATTTGCAAACAAATAGAAAGCTCCTTTAGGCTTTTCACACTTGATTCCTTGAATTTCGTTCAGAAGTTGATGAAACAAGTCAATCCTTAATTGAAATTTTTCACTCATCTGCGACTTAACGACTTCCATATCTTCATCAAAAGCACGAATAGCCGCATATTGAGTAACCGCAGCAGGATTGCTAGTCGTATGGCTTGTAAGGTCATTTAAAGCTCTTATAACTTTTTGAGGACCAAAAACATATCCTAAACGCCAACCCGTCATTGCTACCGATTTCGATAAACCATTTACAACAAGTGTGTTATCAAAAATCTCCTTCGATAAGCTGGCCATACTAAATGAATCTTCACCATACACTAATTCATAATAAATTTCATCTGCTATTACAAAAATGTTGTGTTCTAAGGCCCAATTTCCAATTGCAAGTAGCTCGTCTTTTGTATAAAGGAGCCCGGATGGATTCGATGGTGCATTTAATAATAAGAGTTTTGTCTTTTCAGTCACATATTCATTTAGTAAATCAATCGTTACTTTAAATGAATTCTTTTCTTTAGTTTCGATATATACTGGGACACCTTCTGCCAATTGAACTTGCTCAGCGTAACTAACCCAATAAGGGATTGGAATCA
>ERZ772927.763-NODE-763-length-11400-cov-2.6268_pt1 | contig 11400 bp, 9 predicted proteins | sample MGYA00512115_ERZ772927 | MGnify/ENA primary metagenome ERZ772927 (study PRJEB29015, sample SAMEA2737924) | human oral metagenome | biome: human oral; feature: human-associated habitat; material: dental | place: China | collected 2013 ... | reverse complement strand
AGTCTTGTGGCGAGGTCATTGTTTGTAGCGAGAAAAAAATGCTACCTAAAACAACCGCACTTGAAAGTAATTTTGCTAAAGATTTATTCATAAGATTTCCTAAAACGAATGACCTTATCTTCAATAAAAGAAAAAATAAGCTTAATTTAAAAGAGTTATTTGCATTGCGCTTTAAAACGTAATAAATGATCGAGTAACACAATTGCGACCATGGCTTCTGCAATAGGAACTGCACGAATTCCCACACAAGGATCATGACGGCCTTTTGTCACCACTTCCACGGGTTCGCCCGCTAAATTAATAGAACGTCCTGGAATCGTGATACTAGACGTCGGTTTTAGTGCAATGGTCGCAATAATTGGCTGCCCAGAGCTAATGCCCCCTAAAATACCGCCAGCATGGTTGCTTTCAAAACCATTTGGTGTCATTTCATCACGATGTTCACTGCCACGCTGTTCAACTACCGCAAAACCATCGCCAATTTCTACACCTTTAACGGCATTAATCCCCATTAAAGCATGGGCTAAATCGGCATCAAGTCTATCAAAAACAGGCTCACCTAAACCAACCGGGACATTCTCTGCAATCACCGTTAGTTTGGCACCAATCGAATCGCCTTCTTTTTTCAATTCACGGATTAATTCATCAAATTTTTCAACCGCACTTTCATCTGGACAGAAAAATGGATTGCTGTTTACTTTATCCCAATTAATTTTATCGATAGCCTGTGGTGCAATTTTCACTTCGCCAATTTGACTCAAAAAGCCACGGACTTCAATGCCAAACTGTTCACGTAAATATTTCTTCGCAATCGCTCCCGCAGCAACACGCATGGCGGTTTCACGCGCAGAAGAGCGTCCACCTCCGCGATAATCACGGATGCCGTATTTTTGTTGATAGGTAAAATCTGCATGCCCTGGGCGGAAACGATCTTTAATATCACCATAATCTTGTGAACGTTGATCACCATTTTTAATGATCATTCCAATGCTGGTACCCGTTGTTTTACCTTCAAATACCCCAGATAAAATCTGTACTTCATCGTTTTCACGACGCGGTGTGGTATAGCGTGATGTACCGGGTTTACGACGATCTAAATCAGGTTGAATATCAGCTTCCGATAATTCAAGATTCGGTGGCACACCATCAACGATGCAGCCTAATGCAATACCATGTGACTCCCCAAAGGTTGTCACACGAAAAAGTTGTCCGATAGTATTCCCTGCCATATTTTCTCTCTTTAATTAATGATTTTGGGCTAATTTTGCCACATCAATAAATGGAATCTCTTCGCCAGTATCTTTATTTTTAATAAAGATATCTAATTGATTGAATGCAATATCAATATTATTTTCTGCAAATAACTCATTCACACGGCGATTGAGAGCATCAAGCGTATCATTTCTCTCAGATACTTGCCCTACATAAACACGTAATTCGTGATCTAATGTACTTGCCCCAAAGGTCAAGAATAATGCTCTTGGTTCTGGATCTTTTAAGACACTTGGTTGCTCATGCGCGGCTTGCAATAATAAGCGTTTCACTAAGTCTAAATCTGAACCATACGCCACACCAACGGAAACCACTAAACGAGTAACGGTATTAGATAATGCCCAGTTGATCACTTGACCTGTTACAAAAGATTTATTTGGCACAATCACTTCTTTTCGATCAGGATCAATCATGGTAATGGCACGAATACGGAATTTCGCCACCGTCCCCGTAATACCATTAATTGTCACGGTATCGCCCACACGAATTGGACGCTCAAATAATAAAATGATGCCAGAAACAAAGTTCGCAAAAATTTCCTGCACACCAAAACCGAGACCAACGGAAAGGGCGGCAAATAACCATTGTAATTTAGACCATGACATCCCAAGCGTCGAAAATGCCCATGCGCCACCCACTGCAACCAAGATATAGGTTAATAATTTTGTAATGGTATAAGGCGTACCTGGTGAAAGTTTCACTCGAGAGAAGATTAATACTTCTAAAATACCTGGAATGTTACGCACTAAAATATAGGTAATCACAACAATGATTAACGCAACAATCAAGTTAAAGAGTGAAATCGTTTCTGTCACCACGCCCGCTTCAGTCGTTGAGGTTTGTTGCCACAAGGTAATATCACGCAAATAACTTACAACCGTAACTAAATCTGACCAGACATAATAGAAGATGGCAAAAAGTGCGGTCCAAATAAAGAGATCGGCAAAACGTAGTAACTGGCTCCGTACTTCATTTAAGGCTAATCCCTCTTCTTGTTCGGTAATCACGACCACATCATCAGAGGCTGAAGTATCACTTGAATCTTGTTGTTTTTGCTGACGTTTTTCTTGTAAACGTCGATAAGCTAAACGTCTTGATGCAACCGTAATACCACGATAAATAGTATGACGCACCAACGACCACACCACCCATGCAATGTAGGTATTAATAATATGCGTAATTAAATTTAAGGCGGTGTAATAATAGCCTAAAGCAACTAGTGCAATTAAAATAACAGGGACCAATTGCAATAAAACGCGCATAATTTTTAAAAGCGTTCTATCACGCTGATCCGTTACGCTTGAATTCAACGATTTTTCTGTGCGAACAAAACGTGGCGCAATAATCACAATACAGAAAAGCAAGGCAACAATGGTATTTATTTCACCCAATACGTCATTTGCTAAGCCTGTATCCATTACATTACTGAAAATTGATGTATTCAGTAATAACACAACAGAAACAATAATACGTTTCGTAACATCTTGTAGGCTAGCTGCACTCTCTTTAGCAAAACCAAAATGGCGCACTAAAATACCATTCGGACGAAGAATAGCTAAAACAAAACTAAAGAACCACCAATAGCCCGCCATACTGAGCGACCATTCCCAAAACTCCTGTGGATTTTTCACCAAGAAAAAGCCTAACAATTGGCAAGCCGCTAAGAACCAAAGGGTACCAGATAACGATAAAAGCGCCGTATAAAATAACGCAAGAGGCGTATGCCATTGGCTATCAGAACGAAGCGTATTAATTTCGCCATTAATCACGCTCAAACGGTGTTTAATCGATTCTTTAAATTTGAAAATCAATCCACCAATCACAAACAAAATAAAGACATAAGTAAGTAAATACGGCAAATTATCGAAATTTGTCGGGAAGCCGATTTTCTTTCCAATACCATCAAGTTGTGCCTTGAGTGACATTGGCAGTTTTTTGATCCAATCTAAATTAATTGGATTATTACTTTTTACCCAGAAACTTTGTTGATCAAGTTTAGACTGGATCTGATCACTGATTTGTGTAATTTGTTGCTGGGTTAGCTCTAAGGAAATCGCCAAATTCAACTGATTATTCAATGACTTAATCAAATCAGAAGCCACTTTTCGACGTTCTGTCAATAAATTGGTTAATTGTGCTTTTTCCGGTGTAAACGATTTGTTTTCATCCTGCTCAATTTTACTGATGTAGGCATCAATATCATAAAGCTCATTACGTTTTTGCGTAATATCGAAGATCTGTACACGCAAATCCGCAATTTGCTTTGAAAGACCTTGAATATTTAAATTGGTCGGTAATTTTTGTTTTTGTTGCTGAATAATGCGAGAAAGCACCAACGTGCCTTGTAACGCACTGATTTGCTCATCAATGGTACGTTGTGTCTGCGTTAAGTTATCCAACACATTTCGCATGCGTAATTCATCTTGCGTTAATGTATTGGTTTTCTCTGTTTGCTCAAGTAAATATTGGCTAAGCTGCGCATTCAAATTCAATTCTTTCTGAATCAACGGATTTTGCTCAACATTTTGGCTTTGTTGTTGTGCTTGCTCAACTTGGTTTTGTGTTTTAGCCAAATTCTTTTGATTAATCGCTTCTTGAATGGCTGCAATTTGTTGCTGCAATGCTTGAACACGAGTATTTAATAACTCATATCGACTTCGATAAAGCACAGTCAACTGATCGCTATTTTTTAATAGCACTTGATTATAGATATTTTTTAGCTCAATCAGTTGTAATTCAAGCTGAATTTGCTGTTTTAATAGTGAACTTGTCGTTGGATCAGCTAATTTCTGATTCAATTCTTGCGTACGTTTAACATTATCTGTTAAGGCTGTTTGAGCACGTTCCGACACAGAGCTCTGCCCTGCAAGTTGCGTATTCACCGCACTTAATGCAGATTGGGCATCTTGTTGTTGATTGGTCAGTTTCTCAACCTGAGCCTGTAGATTGGCTAAGGTTTGTGCGTGCTTAGCTGTTTTTTAAGATTTTGAAGATCAGCACTATTCTTCTGAATTTCAGAATCTGCATCAATAAGCGTATCTTGCAAATCGTTATTATTTTTTTGCTGTGTTTGAATTTGTTGCAAGAAATCAAGCGAAGCCTGGATTGTCGTGACGTTATTTGTTTTTTCATCACCATCTGGTAATTTTTGTGCCTCGGCTAATTCACTTTTTAGTGTTTTTTCCGTCGGTAAATCAGCATTATTATTCTCTGCCCAAACAGGCTGAGAAAGCGCCAGCGTAAAAACAAATGAAAGACCAAGTGCGGTCAAAACTCGAGAGATATTTTTCATTAAACTAACTTTCCTATTGTTGCAACAGCCAATCGGCGAGTGCTTTGCGAGAAATCTTTATTGCCCCTTGGATTAAATCCTGCGGGAGTTCATAGTAGGCAACGGGTTGCTTAAATCGTTCCAATCGTCCTTGTAAAAAAACGTTGAGAGATTCGACCGCACTTTCATTAAATGAGGTATGAAATTCAACAATCGCGACAGGGCGATGGCCAAATTCCTCATCATGTTGAGGCAAAACAAAGACTTGTTTCACCAAATCTGATTGTGCAATCACTTTTTCAATTTCTTCTGGTTGAATATTTTCACCTCCAGAAATAAACATATTATCCAATCGGCCTTGAATAACTAATTCGTCATCAAGCCATTGAGCTTTATCTTTTGTTTGGAACCAACCTTCGGCATTGGTGAGTGGAACAATATGTCCTTCTCGCCAATAGCCCATGGCAAGTCCAGCACCTTTTAACCAAACTTCTTCATTCACTAACTTGAACGCTCGCCCAAGCAAAGGTTGACCTACACCAACTTTTCCATCCGATTGTTTAGCGAATACAGTAGAAGCCATTTCGGTCATACCATAACCTGAATAACTGCGAATCCCTAATTCATTTAATGCTTGAGTTAATTTAACAGGGATTTGTGTTCCCCCCAATAATACCGCTTGCGTATGAATAGATTGAGGATGCTCTACCAAATAATCAAACCAACGTTGTAATTGCGTTGGCACGAGAGAAACATGGGAAACCTCTCCAATAGATTGATAAAAATCTTCTTTCGGTAAAACTAAGGTTGCACCTGCGTAAAGCCAGCGCCACACAATGCCTTGTCCGGAAACATGATAAAGCGGCAAAGAAAGTAGCCACGATTGATCTTTGCCAAAACTCATTAAGGCACAAACGCCTTCTGCATTAGCTAAATGAGCAGACACATTATGAACCTGTCGAACCTGATGTGAGCGTCATTGTGGCTGCTTTTGTCAAATCCGCTTTATGCTCGGGTAATGCTTCAGCAGCTAAATAACGAATATCTTCAGTTTGATAACAAAAATCTATGCCGTGTACTTGGCACAATTCTTCTCTTTTTTCTTGAGGAAATGCAGGATTGATCCCTAAAATTTTTGCACCTAGCTGAATAACGGCTAAATAAAGAAATAAGATCTGTTCTGAATTTTTACCGCAAAAAGCGACCGCACTTTGCGCTGTCACACCTTGTTGTAAGAGAAAGACTTCTACTTGATTAATTTTCTCGGCAAGCTCCGCCCAAGTAAAAGGATCGCCCTGCGAATTTCGCAACGCGACCTGATTTGCATACGCTGAATTTTGGGCAAATGCTTGCCAAGGGAATTTTTGCATCGAATTAGTTGCTAACGAAATAAGGGCGAACTTCGTCAATTAAATATTCCGGCAAATGCATAGATTGCATCGCCCCTTCTAGCATCAGCATCTTACGACCACTATTGGTATTGGTAATCACCCAATATGGCGTGTCAGGAATTTGTTTCGGTTTCGTGTGATTACCCGCCACAAGCAAAGTCCCTTCGTCACGAGCAAAATACACACGAGTACGGCCTTGCAAGCTTTCTGTTGCCTGTGCGAAACTTTCTGGATTGGTACGATAAAGCGTACGTAATATACTTAAAAAACGCACTACTGCTTTTGGCTCTTCTTTAAATTCAGCTGAATTCAAGAGTGCACGCACTTTATCAACAATGTGATTGATTGCTTCATCCGATTGTTTTTTCACTGCTTTTGGCGGCTCTGCAGGTTCAACTTTTGGTTGAGATGCTTCGGTTGTTTTATCCGTTAAAACAGGCTCAGAATGCACCGCACTTTTTGGCGTTTCAGCTGACGCGACTGATTCAAAGGTATCAACCGAGCTTGTTGCGTGAATAGGTAAATTCAACAAACGGCGAAGAATATCAGACGCACTTTCTCCAATAGATTGAGTTTGTGCCGCAATGTATTGATATAATTCTTCATCGACTTCAATTATCTTCATTTTTTTCTCTCCGTTTGCTAAAATTTTCGTCTATTATAACGATTTCTAACCAAATTCTCACGCAAAATATATGTCATCTTCCCAATTATTAAACCATCAATTTCACCAAACAAAACAATCAATTAATTCACCTACCTTAGTTTTCATTCATGGCTTGTTTGGAGATATGAATAATCTTGGTGTAATCGCCCGTGCATTTAGCGATAACTATAATATTTTGCGCGTAGATTTACGCAATCATGGACATAGTTTTCATTCAGAAACAATGAATTACGATGTCATGGCTGATGATGTGTGGCAACTTATCGATCACCTTCAATTAGATAAAGTGATTTTAATTGGTCATTCAATGGGCGGAAAAACAGCAATGAAAATGACCGCACTTCAACCGCAGCGTGTGGAAAAATTGATTGTTATTGATATTGCTCCAGTGGCTAATAGTAGTGCAGGACACGATGATGTGTTTCGTGGTTTATTTGCCGTTAAAAAAGCGCAGCCACAAACTCGTCAACAAGCTAAGCCTATTTTAGAAACTGAAATTGCCGATCCAAGTGTGGTGCAATTTATGTTGAAATCTTTTGAACCTACTTCAAGTGAATATTTTCGTTTCAATTTGACCGCACTTTTTGAACATTATGCAGAGCTAATGGATTGGCAAGAGATCTTTGCTAATACGCCTACTCTCTTCATCAAAGGCGGGCTTTCATCTTATATTAAACCTGAATATACAGAAACTATTCTTAAACAATTCCCGAATGCGACATCCTTTACCATTAATGGTTGTGGACACTGGGTTCACGCAGAAAAACCTGATTTTGTGATACGTGCGATTGATAGGTTTCTAAATAAGAATTAATCGTTTTAAATGAGAATTATTCTATTCAAATGAGAATTCATTTATGATATAGTTCGCACAAATTGTAGGGTTTTAGTCTCTCATCTTTATTTATTAACTAATTATATTTCAAAAGGAAAGAACGATGGCAGTTGTCGGTTTATTTTATGGTAGTGACACGGGTAATACAGAAAATATTGCAAAAATGATTCAAAAACAATTAGGCAATGAATTAGTTGATATTCGTGACATAGCAAAAAGCACGAAAGAAGATATCGAAGGTTATGATTTTTTACTTTTCGGTATTCCGACTTGGTACTACGGTGAAGCACAAGCAGATTGGGATGATTTCTTCCCAACCCTAGAAGAAATTGATTTTACTGACAAATTAGTGGGTATTTTTGGCTGTGGTGATCAGGAAGACTACGCTGATTATTTCTGCGATGCGATCGGTACAGTTCGTGATATCGTTGAACCACACGGTGCAATTATTGTCGGAAACTGGCCAACAGATGGTTATACCTTTGAATCATCAAAGGCACTATTAGATGATGGAAACTTTATCGGTTTATGTATTGATGAAGATCGTCAACCCGAACTCACTGCAGAACGCGTCGAGAAATGGACAAAACAGATCTATGATGAAATGTGTTTAGCAGAGTTAGCTTAACCATCTCTAATTTAACAAATTTAAGGGAATATTATGTCTGAAGAAAACATCAAATTACTCAAAAAAGCAGGGTTAAAAATTACTGAACCTCGACTCACGATCCTTGCATTGATGCAAGAGCACAAACATGAGCATTTCTCTGCTGAAGAAGTGTATAAAATCTTGTTAGAACAAGGCAGTGATATTGGCCTTGCAACCGTATATCGAGTACTTAACCAATTTGATGAAGCGCATATCTTAATTCGTCATAATTTTGAAGGTAACAAGTCTGTTTTTGAACTTGCTCCAACAGAACACCACGATCACATTATCTGTGAAGATTGCGGTAAAGTATTTGAGTTTACTGATAATATTATCGAACAACGTCAAAAAGAAATCAGTGAACAACATGGCATCAAATTAAAAGCACACAGTTTATATCTCTACGGCAAATGTAGCGATATCAGCAAATGTGACGAGAAAAAATAATTCTTACTAAAAAACAAAAACCTTAGGCTAAAACCTAAGGTTTTTTATTCTCTCAACTAAAAGTGCGGTCAAAACCAACCGCACTTTTGCGCATTAAGCCGCTGATTTAATAATCACTTTTGAGTCATCCCAGAAATCAACCGGTGCATTTACTACTGGTTTGATAATGCCCGCACGAATGGTAAAATCACCAAAGCCTTCGTTTGCATGACGCTCATTTGCCCAGCGGCCAATCAGAGTATCAAGTTCAGTGATAATTTCCGGAATCGTGATATTTTCTTTATAAAGACGTGGAATACGCACACCTTCACGATCCCCACCAATATGCAGATTGTAACGACCAATTGCTTTGCCCACTAAACCGATTTCCGCCAACATTGCGCGACCACAACCATTTGGACAACCGGTAATTCGCGTAACAATATAATCATCAGCCACATGATATTTCGCCATCACTTTATCCAGTTCATCAATAAAGCTTGGAAGAATTCGCTCTGATTCTGCCATCGCTAATGGACAGGTTGGGAAAGAAACGCAAGACATTGAGTTTTCACGTAATTTACTCACATCATCACGAATTAAACCGTAATCACGCGCAATTTGTTCAATTTGTGCTTTATCCTCTTCCGCTACATTTGCCACGATCAGATTTTGGTTGGCGGTGATACGAAAATCGCCCTTATGAATTTTGGCAATTTCCAATACCCCACTCAGTAATTTTTTCTCATCGTTATCCACCAAGCGGCCGCTTTCGATAAACAGGGTCAAATGCCAGTTGTTATCGATGCCTTTTACCCAACCAATACGATCGCCGCGTTCAGTAAATTTAAACGGACGAATCGGTTCAAATGGAATCCCCATACGACGTTCGACTTCGGCGCGGAAATTATCTAATCCCATGTTTTGAATGGTATAACGACTACGTGCATTTTTACGATCACTACGGTTACCAAAATCCCGTTGGGTTGTCACCACGGCTTCCGCTGCTTTTAAAGTGTATTCCAACGGCACATAACCCAGTTCAAGGGAAATATGCGGATAGGTTTTGGTATTGCCATGTTCAAGGGATAAACCACCGCCCACCAATACATTAAAACCAACCAAATTGCCGTTCTCGTCAGCAATCGCTACAAAATCTAAGTCATTTCCGTAACAATCCACATCATTGAGTGGTGGAATCACCACAGCTGTTTTAAATTTACGTGGCAAATAAGTTTTACCGAGAATCGGTTCTTCCTGTAAAAAATCATCGCTACTTTGGACTTTCTTACCATCAATCCATACATCTAAATATCCTCGTGTACGTGGTAACAGATGTTCTGAAATTTTCTTGGCATATTCATACGCCTGTTGGTGTAATGCCGATTCAATTGGATTGGAAGTACATAACACGTTACGGTTCATATCTGAAGCCGTAGCAATTGAGTCTAATCCCAGACTATGCAATAAACGATGCATGGTTTGTAATTGGCTTTTCGGCACACCGTGATATTGGAAAGTTTGACGATTGGTCAAACGAATCGAACGATAATAACTGTGTTCACGGGCGAATTTATCCAATTCAATCCATTGGAATGGTTTGATGATTCCCCCCGGTAAACGGCAACGTAACAGCATAAATTTCAACGGTTCGAGTTTTTCCTCTGCACGTTCGGCACGAATATCACGATCGTCTTGTTCATACATACCGTGGAAACGGATTAATTGAAAGTTATCCCCACGGAAACCACCGGTTAAGGAATCTTCTAAATCATCTAAAATGGTACCGCGTAAAAAGTTACTGTCGGTTTTTAAGCGTTCATTGTCAGAAAGCGGTTTCTCTTGCCATTCCAAGCCTTTTTGTTTGTTTTGCTCTGTCATTTTTTCACCCCACAAATCTAGTACACATCGCGTTGATAACGTTTTACTTCACGCAGTTCATTTAAATAATCTTCTGCTTCATCCGAACTTAAATTACCTTCTTTAGCAATGACGTCGAGTAATGCTTGTTCCACATCTTTTGCCATTTTTGATGCATCACCACAGACATAAAAATAAGCGCCCTCTTGTAACCATTGCCAAAGTGCAGTCGAATTTTCACGAATTTTATCTTGCACATAGATTTTCTTCTCTTGATCACGTGACCAAGCAAAATCGTATTTATGCAAGAAGCCATCTTTGGCAAATTGTTGCCATTCGGTTTGATAAAGAAAATCGCTGGCAAAATGCGGATTACCAAAAATCAGCCAGTTTTTCCCACTCGCCTCATCGGCTACACGTTGCTGCATAAAGGCACGGAATGGCGCCACGCCGGTACCAGAACCAACCATGATAATTGGCTTAGTCGTGTCATTTGGCAGACGGAAATTATCGTTATGTTCTACAAATACGCGCACAGCGCCATCTTCTTCTACGCGATCCGCTAAAAAGCTTGAGGCTGCGCCACTACGTGCTCGACCTTCATATTCAAAACGTACCACGCCAACGGTTAGATGCACTTCTTCCCCAACCTCTGCTGGAGAAGATGAAATGGAATACAAACGAGGCGTTAAAGGACGCAATAATGAAACCAGTTGTTCAGCGGTTAATTTTGCAGGAAATTTATGTAACACATCCACAATCGGTGTGCGTTGAACCAATTCTTGCAATGCTTGATTATCCGCAACCAAATCGTTTAACTGTTCGTTATGCGCCAAGGCTGCATAGCCTTTCACAAAAGCCGGCGTGTTTTGAGTAAGCTCTAAATGCGATAAAAGTGCGGTCGAAATAGTTTGCGCTTTTCCCTCAATTGTCACTTCTGTAGTAGGATCAATCTGTGCGAGCGATAAAATTTCATCGACTAACTTAGGATCATTGTCAAACCATACGCCGAGTGCATCCCCCGCTTGG
>ERZ772927.757-NODE-757-length-11463-cov-4.14323_pt1 | contig 11463 bp, 10 predicted proteins | sample MGYA00512115_ERZ772927 | MGnify/ENA primary metagenome ERZ772927 (study PRJEB29015, sample SAMEA2737924) | human oral metagenome | biome: human oral; feature: human-associated habitat; material: dental | place: China | collected 2013 ... | reverse complement strand
CCGAGAGGCCAGCGACGGCACTCTACGCTTTATCTGCCTGGCCACGCTGCTTCTGGGGCCGGACCTGCCGGCTACTGTGGTCCTGGACGAGCCTGAGCTCGGGCTGCACCCGGCCGCTATCGCCCTGCTCGCGGAGATGACGCATATTGCCGGCAGGAACGGGCACCGGATTATCGTGGCCACCCAGTCCGTGCCGCTGCTGTCCCACTACGGGCTTGACGAGGTCGTCGTCCTGGACCGCGTTGACGGCGCCACGCAGGCGAGCCGCCCCAGTGCAGAGAGCCTGGAGGGGTTCCTGGAGGACCACTCCATCGGTACCCTGTGGGAGATGAACCTGCTGGGCGGGCGCCCCGTGCGCGAGGATGCCCGCGTATGAGACAAGTTGCCGTCCTCGTCGAGGGCCGGACGGAGGAGTGCCTTGTCGAGGATGTCCTGGGACCTGTTGCCGAAAAGCGGGGGCTCTACCTCGTGCCAATTGTAGTCACTACCTCGGCCACCCCCACCAGGGCATACCGTGGAGGTGGTCACTGGAAGCATTATGACAGTAGCCTCCGCGGGTTCCTGGGACAGAGGCACTGGTATCGTGTGGCCCTGCTCGTTGACTACTACCAGTACCCTAAGGGTGCTCCCGGTCGGGACTGTGAGGGGCTGGGGGAGGCGCGTCAGCGGAAACTGGTGAGGGAACTACGCAGAACATACCCTGACCCTCGTTTCCGTCCGTTTGTGGTCCTGCACGAGGTCGAGACCCTGGTCCTTGCCGCTATTGATGCCGGGCAGGGTGACGGGTGGATTCCGCGCAAGGGGCTGGCTGCCCTGCGTCGCGCCATCAAGGAGGCGGGCGGGCCTGAGCGTGTCGACGACGGCCCCGCCACGAGCCCCTCCAAACGGCTGGAGAAGGCGGACCCGAACTATATGAAAACCGTCACCGGACCTTTGCTCATTGCCCAGGCCGGGCTTGGTGCCGTTCTTGAGCGTTGCCCCGTCTTTGCTGAGTGGTGGGAGGATCTGCTCGCGTGAGCTGGGTACCCGGTGTGTCCCCTCCTCTGGTGCCCCCGGGCCCGCTCAGGTGGGGCGCGCGTCGCTGGCATTGACCTCGCCGCCACCAGACCCCGGGCCCGCTTCGGTGGGAGTACGGGCTCTAGCTGGACGCGGTGGTGGTGCCGGGCGAGTTTATTCACGGCGGGTGCCCGGGTCCGTGTCGCAATCTGAGGATCAGGGCCGGTCCCACACCGTCTCGGGCTCGGATGGCCCGGTGTATGCGCAGGTCAGGGGCCTGGAGCCCGATGGGGCTGAAAGTGCCCTCCGTTCTGATCCTCAGATTGCGACAGAACCAGGTGCCGGGGGTGGCGAGCAGTGCGTAGTGGGCGAGAGTTCATGCGATGAACCGCATAGACCGCATGGATTCTCCCGGTACCTTCGGTCAAAGTGACCAGCCGGATCGGCGGGGCGGCCCCCCAGGGGGGATTCTCCCGGCACCTTGGGGGCGGGGCCTGTTCGGGGCTGGTGCGGGTTAGGTCGGCCCTGAGGCCCTCCCGGCACCTTCGCGAGGCCGCCCCGCTCAGCGTCCTGCTCTTCCTCGCCAGGGATCCTCCCGGTACCAGCGGATACAATGGGTGCCCTGGGCGCTGCCCGTTCTCACGAGCAATAAGTACCGTTCTCGCGATGAACAAGTACCGTTCTCACGAGCAATAAGTACCGTTCTCGCGGGCAGGGGGTGTGTGGGGCGGCTACCGGCCTACACTGCCACGAGCACCTGCACCATAATGATCTTGACCACGATCGCCAGGGCGAAGAGGGTGGCGTACCCGGCCTCCACCCGCTCGTCGTCGCACCTGGACAGGGCGAAGGCCAGGATGGCGGGCTGCCCCACGAGCCCGGCCAGGCCCCCGGCGGCCCGGGGCGCGCTCACCCCGGCCCAGCGCGCCCCCGCCAGCAGGACCACCGCGTTGACCCCCACGATGAGGGCCGCCAGCGCACCCACCGCCACCCCGGTGAGGGAGAAGGCCGACGCCGCGAAGTCCGGCCCGCTGGCCAGGCCGATGGCGGCCAGGAAGAACAGCAGCCCCAGCTGCCGGATGGTGGTGTTGGCCGCGTGGGGCAGCCCCCACACGAAGGGCCCGGTGCGCCCCACCCGTCCCAGGACCATGCCCACCACCAGGGGGCCGGCGGCCACCCCCAGCCGTAGCGTGATCCCGCCGGGCAGGGGGACGGGCACCAGCCCCGCCAGGACCCCCAGGGCCATCCCCACGCCCACGCTGAAGGCGTCGATCTGGGCGATGGAGCGCTCCGAGTCCCCGAAGTAGTCGGCGGCCTCCTCCAGCCTGTCCGAGGGGACCACCGCCAGGACCCGGTCGCCCAGCTCCAGGACCAGGTCCTCACGGGCCAGCAGGTCCAGGTCACCACGGCGCACGCGCGTGGCGACCCCCTGGAAGCGTCCGGGCATGTCCACCTCGCCCACGGTCCGCCCCGCCACACGCAGGCTGGAGACGGTCAGGCGACGGTAGTCCACCTGCGTGCGGTCCTTGGCCAGGCAGGAGTCCAGCCCCGAGCCCAGCTCCTGGACGGCGTCGGCCACGGCCTGCGGCGCCCCCACCACCACGACCTTGTCCCCGGGCAGCAGCTCCTCACCGGGGTGGGCCACCCGGGTGACGCCGTCGCGCTCCAGGTAGGAGATGCGGATACGTGCCCGCTGGAAGGCCTCCATCTGGTCGAGCCTGACCCGGGTCAGCAGCAGCACGCTCGTGGCGGTGATGCCGTCGGCGCTGGCTGGGCGCGGGTCGCGGCGCGCCGGCCAGGAGCGCCCCACCACCACGGCCACCACCAGGATCGCCACCGCCACCCCCACCGGGTAGGCCAGGGCGTAGCCGACGGCGGGCTCCTGGTTGCCGGCCGCCTCAATGGCCGCGTCCAGGACCGGGGAGGTCAGGGCCCCGGCGTAGGCGCCCGCGTCGGTGGCCGGGGTCAGGCCGGTCAGGCGGGAGAAGCCGGCCCCGGCCAGGCCCGCGGCCACCAGCGCCACCACGCACAGACTCATGAGGGGCAGCTGGCGGCGCAGGTCGCGGAAGAAGGTATTGCCTGCCCCGACGCCCACCGTGTAGCAGAACAGCCCCAGCCCCAGACTGCGCAGGAGCCCCAGGTCCGCGCCGAGCCGGGGGTCCAGGGCGCCGACGGCCAGGCCCACGAACAGCGCCCCGGCCGCACCGAAGCGGATGGGGCCGAAGGGTATCTGGCCCAGCGCGGTACCCAGCCCGATGACCAGGAAGACGGTCAGGACGGGCGCCTGGACCAGGACGTCGACGACAGGTGTCAGGAGCTCAGGCACGTCACCAGGGTAGCCGCCTCCCGCCCCGGGGCGCAGACAGCTCGTCACCGCGGATGAGGTCGTCGCTCCCGTCTCGGGGCGCAGGAAGCTCGTGCTGCGCCACCTGGCCGCCATGCGCGTAGTCACCTCCGCTCCGGGGTGAGCTGGCCCAGGACGCCTACCGGCGGGCCCTGGACGTAGTCGCCTGCCCTAGGGCGCAGGTTGCCAAGCTCTGCGGCACCAGGGTGACGTACGATCCCGGCCTGGGCGCCCTGGTCCCCGGCGCGTGCCGGATTGTGGGCGCGCCCATACCCTGGAGCGGCCCGCCCGTGAACCGCTGGGTCCTGGGCGGCTACGAACCGGGTAAGCAGGACGTGCCTGCAGACGGCGGCCACCGCCGTCGCCTAGAAACGGCCACCGCCGTTGCCCGCAAATAGGGAAGGAGCCGCGTCTCGGTGAGCCCCGAGGTGGAGACCATGCCTGACACCGCGCTCCTGGCGGCCGTCGGTCAGGGCGACGAGCGCGCCCTGGCCGAGCTGCACCGGCGCTACGCGGCGACCGTCCTCGCCTTCGTGACCACCCGGGTGGCGGACCGGGGGACGGCCGAGGAGGTCAGTGCCGACGTGTGGCTCGGCTGCTGGAGGTCGGCCCGTGCCTTCCGGGGGGACAGCCGGGTCCTGACCTGGCTGCTGGGGATCGCCAAGCGTCAGGCCTGGTCACGGGGCCGTCGCCGGGTGCTGCCCGCCGTGCCGCTGGACACCCAGGTCGAGGGCCTCGTGGACGATACCGTCGGCCCGGACGACCAGGTCCTGGAGACGGCCGGTGTCGAGGAGCTCCTGGAGGCGCTCAGGTCCCTGCCCCCGGACCTGGTCGAGGTGGTCAGCCTGGCCTGGCTGCACGAGCTGCCCTACAGCGAGATCGCCCAGGCCCTGGGGGTCCCGGTGGGGACCGTCAAGAGCCGGGTGTCGCGGGCACGACGGCTGCTCAAGGACGTACTGAGGAGGGACAGTGCCTGACAACGGTATGGACCGGGGCGTGGGGCGCCCCGGGAACGAGGCCCTGCGGGAGGCCCTGCTCCGGTGGGAGAACGAGCTCGGCGGCCAGGGGCCGGACCTTGAGACGGTGCGCCGTCGGCTGACCGCCGCACCCACCCTGGACGCCCGCCGCTGGACGGCTCGACGCAGCCTCGCTCTGGCCTGGGCCCTGGCACGGGCCCAGCTCAGGGTCGTCCCCTGGCTGGTGGTGCCGCTGGCGCTCCTGACGGCGTCGGCGGCAGCGCTCCTGGCGCGCCTGTGCGCCGTGGGCGTGGGGGCCGACGTCGCGGTGGCGGGGTTCTCCACCCTCATGCTCCACGGGGTCACCCTGACGGTGACGACGGCGCTGTCACGGGTGCGTGAGGACGCCGTGTGCCTGGCCACCCCCCTGGGGCCGCAGGCCGTGGTGCTCGCCCGGGTGGCGGCGGTGCTCGCCCTCGACGCGGCCACCGGGGTGGTGGCCAGCGCGGTGGTGTCCGTGTGGGCACCGGTCGGACCGGTGGGCGCGCTGCTCACAGGTTGGCTGGTCCCCATGACGTGCGTGGCCGGGGTGGTGGCCTTCCTGGCCATCTGGACGGCTCCCTGGGTGGGGGTGGTGGTGGGGCTGGTCCTGGCCCCCATCGCCGGGCCGGCGGTCTCAGTGGTACGGCTGGGGGCCCTCGCCGAGGTCCTGCACCAGGCCCTTACCCTGTCGGGGGCACCGGTCCTGGGCCTGGGCCTGGTCCTGGCTGTCTCCCTCTCAGCGCGCCACGCGCTCACCGCCCGTGCGCCCCGGTGAGCCCGCGCACTAAACCGCGCACCGGGAGCCGCTCACTGGGCCGCGCCGCACTGGGCCGCACCCCGGTGACACGCCGCGCCGTGCAGCACCGCACTGAGCCGCGCCACGCCCCGGTGAGCCGCACTGGGCCGTGCCCTGGTGAACTGCCGCACTGAGCCATGCCCCGGTGAACCGCGCACCCGTGCTGCGTGCCTGCCAGCAGCCGTAGGCACGACCTGCGTCGGGCGTCCCCAGGAGCACTCCGGGCGCGTCCAGGTCCGTGGACGCGGCTACCGAGCACGCTGGAAGTGGCCTTCGCCACAGTAGCTGTGTGAACCGGAGAGGGCCCACCGGCTACCTACAGGGTGACACCAACCCATCAGGAGGCACCGTGACGCTCCCGCTCATAATGGCGCAGCTGCGCCAGACCGGCGTAGCCCTGGTCGTCCCGCTCACAGCGGGCGCCGTCGGGGCGGCCTCAGGCAGGTGGGCGGCGGCCGCCTGGTCACCCAGCCAGGCCGTGCTCCTGGTCATGGGCCTGGAGCAGGTCCTCGTGCTGTGCTCGGGCGCCGCGCTGGCGGCCGCGCTCACTGGCGACCCGCTGGTGGAGCTGCACGAGTCGACGCCGACGACGTTCCGCCTGGTCCAGGTGGTCCGTGCCGCCCTGGTCACCACCTCCGGAGCGGTTGGCGCCCTGGTCATGTTCGCGCCCCTGCACCTGGCCGGGATCTGGCCCCATGACGAGGGGTGGGTCACCCTGGTCGTCCCGGTCGGTGCGGTGCTCGTCCTGGCTTCCGTGGCCCTCGCCGCGGCGGCTGGCGGCACGGCGTCGTCCACTGTGATTACAGTCATAAGCGCGTGGCTCCTGGTCCTGGTGTGGGACTCCTACGTCCAGCCGCTGCCCATGCGACGCGGGCTGCCGCTGGTGGGCGCAGTGGCGCTCGCGGTGGTCGCCTGGCGACGGCTCGGCGACGCCGGGCACAGCATCGGGGCCGCCGAGGCGGGGGCGTCATGAGCGTGAGGTACTCAGGGGCCGTGCGGTTCGGGGAGCTCGTGCGCGTCCACGCCCGGACCGCCCGTCGGCAGAGGTCGCTGTGGTACGCCACCGTGCCCCTGACCCTGCTCGCCGTCCTGCTGAGCGTGGACGCGCCCGCCGCGCCGGGCACCGGGGGCATAGATGACCTGGTCTTTGTGGCGCGAGTCATGGGAACCCTCATCGGTATTGCCTACGCGGCGGCCTTCACCGGGCTCCTGGTGGCACCCGCCCGCTTGGGGGTGGACGAGCTGGAGCTCTCCACCCCGGTGGGGACCACGACGCTGGGGGCGGCGCGGGTGCTGGGGACCTTTGCCGTGGTCATGGTCCCGCCCCTGGTGGTCCTGGTGGGCGTGGGGCTGGTGCAGACGGTCGGCGGCAGCTGGACGGGCCTGCCGGCCGCCCTCCTGGTGGCGGTGGCCATGGAGGTGCCGACGGTGCTGTGCGCCCTGGCGGTCTCCGCCCTGGCTGGCTCCGTGCTGCCGCAGGCGCTCGCCCGGGTGGTCGCCGTCCTGACCTGGCTCTACCTGACCATGACGACCCCGACCATACCGGTTCCCGGCGTCACGGGCACCGTCCTGGGGGTCGTCGGAGAGGGCTTCGCCTCCCTGGTCTCACCCCGCTTCTTCTGGGTTAACGGGCCGCTGGCCACCGCCCCGGGGCCGGTCGTGGCCGCCGTGTCCCTGCTGTGGCAGCTCGCCCTGGTCCTTACCTGCCTGGTGGTCGGCTCGCGGCTGGCCGGGCGCTCACGCCGCTGAGGGACCCGAGGCCAGGTATCCGAGGCCAGGGTCCCGGGAGCGGCCCTGACCTCCTCCACCAGACGCGGCCGGAGGGCCCCGGAGCCAGGGGCCCGGCCCGGTCCACCACACCACCATCGTGTCTGAGATCAGCCCAGGTGGGGGCCCAGGCCCGGCCCGGGTGAGGGGCTCCGGACCCGCCCCCCAGGCCACACGAGCAACTGAGAGGAAGCCTTTTCGTGTACATTTCCATCAGCCACGTCACCAAGGACTTCCGGGGGAGGCCGGCGGCCCTGGACGACGTCACCATTGACCTGCCCACCGGGATGATCGGGCTGCTCGGCTCCAACGGCGCCGGCAAGACCACGCTCATGCGCATTCTGTGCGGCATTATCCAGCCCACCCGCGGCTCAGTGCACATTGACGGCCAGGACCTGGCCGACCCCGCGGGTCGCCGGGCGGTCAAGCGGGTGCTCGGCTACCTCCCGCAGCATATTGAGCCCTACCCCAGCCTCACGCCCCTGGAGTTCCTCGACTACGTGGGCGTCCTCAAGGGGTTGGACAGCCGGGCCGAGCGCCGTCGGCAGGCCGGTGAGCTGGTGGCCCGGGTGGGCCTGGCCGAGGTCAGGGACCGGCGCATTGGCGGGTTCTCGGGCGGGATGCGCCGTCGGGTGGGGATCGCCCAGGCCCTCATGGGCGATCCCCGGCTGGTGGTCGTCGACGAGCCCACGGCCGGCCTCGACCCGGAGGAGCGCATGCGCTTCCGCTCCCTCCTGGCGGGGCTGGGCGCGGACCGCACCGTGGTCCTGTCCACGCACATCCTCGACGACGTGGCCCAGACCTGTCCCTACGTCTTCGTGCTGGGGCACGGGCGCACCCGGTACGACGGGCCGACCAGCGGCCTCATTGACGTCGCCCGGGGACGGACCTGGCTGACCGGCCCGCTGGGCACCATGCCGTCGGGCGACCTGGTGGTGGTCAACGCGACATCCACCCCCGAGGGCACCCGCTACCGGCTCGTCTCCGACGTCCCGCCCGACGGCGCGCAGCCGGTCGAGCCCAGCCTCGAGGACGGCTACATGGCCCTGACAGTCAACAAGGAGAGATCATGATCAGCAGACCAGCACGAACCCGGATCGCCCTCGGCGTCGGGGGGATCGTCATTGTCAGCGGCGTCCTGGGGTGCATGCACATGCGCTCCCAGCAGTACCCCGCCAGCGGACCCGCCTTCAGCGTCACCCCGACCTCCAACCCCGCCTCGGTCACGGCCGCCGACTTCGGCCACACCTGGACCCTGAACGTGGACCGCGGCACCATTGGCTGCACCAAGGACGCCGACGGTGACCCCACCCTGTTCTTTACCGCCCCGGACGGGACCGAGTACGCGCTCAACGGCGTCACCGGGAACAAGGACCGCCCGGACATTGAGGACATTGCCAACGGCTCCGTGGGGCCGCTGCGCTCCTTCGCCTTCGGCGTCTGCGACGTCCCGTAACAGGCGTCCCGTAACAGGCGTCTCGTAATGGGTGTCCTGTGACGGGACGCCTGCGAGTGGTGGACGGGCTGGGGCCGCGGCGTCCCGGACGGTCGGCGTCCGAAACGCCGCGGCGGCCGCCTCCTGGGTGCCGGTGAGTCAGTGTGAGGGCGGGTGCGAGTCGGCGTGAGCCGGTGGTGAGCCAACTTGGGGCGGGCGTGAGCGTGAGGTAGGTATGACGGAGCCCGTGGCTCGGTCTCTGCACCGAGCCACGGGCTCTGCGTCCATGAGGTCCTCGACCCTGGTTCCCATGTCAGGGGAGGGGTCCTCCTTCGCCAGAGCGACTGCTTGGGCTCCCTGGGACCCTCGCACGTCTCGGTCCTGGCCGGTCAGCGGGTTCCCCAACCCTCACGACCAGTTCCGTCCGGTGGTGATTCATATGTAACTCCCCTCTCCTGAAAGGAGACCCCGTAATCATCTGTGAACTTGCTGGGAAATGTGAAAGCAGCTGACGGTGACGCGCGGATGCACAGAATCGTGATGTAGAACACCCTGTGCAGCCCTGCGGCGGGGTCGTCGTAGTACCCGCCCGTGCCCCCTGGCGGGCGTGCCACGGGGCAGCAGGGCCCAGGTGGTCGGTGAGCATGCCTCCTGGCGGGCGCTGCCGCGGGTACCCTGCCATGGTGCAGTTTCTCAACGAGCCCACCTTTGACCTCACCTACGACGACGTGTTCATGGTGCCCTCCCGCTCCGGCGTGGGCTCACGCATGGACGTGGACCTGACCACGGACGACGCCACCGGCACCACCATCCCCGTGGTCGTGGCCAATATGACCGCCGTGGCCGGCAAGCGCATGGCCGAGACCGTGGCGCGCCGCGGCGGCCTGGCCGTCATCCCCCAGGACATCCCGGTCGACGTCGTCATTGACACCGTGGCCCAGGTCAAGGCCTCCCACCTGGTCTACGACACCCCCGTGACCGTCAAGCCCCACCACACCTGCGGCTACGCCATGGGGCTGATCCCCAAGCGGTCCCACGGCGCCGCCATCGTGGTGGACCCCGACTCCGGGCGGCCGGTGGGCGTGGTGGACCTGGGTGACGTCTCCGGCGTCGACCGCTTCACCCAGGTCCGCTCGGTCATGTCCACCGAGCTCCTGACCCTCCCCGAGGGCGTTGACGCCCGTGAGGCCTTCAACCGGCTCAGGGCCGCCCGTCGTCGCCTGGCCCCTGTCGTGGACGCCGAGGGCCGGCTCGTGGGTCTGCTGACCCGTGCCGGGGCGGTGCGCGCCACGATCTACCACCCCGCTCTGGACGCCTCAGGCCGCCTGCGTGTGGGGGCCGCCGTCGGCATGAACGGTGACCCCGCCGCGCGGGCCGCCGACCTCGTGACCGCGGGCGTGGACGTCATTGTGGTGGACACCGCCCACGGTCACCAGGACCGCATGATGCGCGCGGTCTCGGCCGTGCGCGCCGCCCTGGGGCCGGACGTGCCGGTGGTCGCCGGGAACGTGGTCACGGCCGCGGGGGTGCGCGACCTGGTCGAGGCGGGCGCCTCGATCGTGAAGGTGGGGGTGGGGCCGGGCGCCATGTGCACCACCCGCATGGCCACCGGCGTGGGGCGGCCCCAGTTCTCAGCCGTCCTGGAGTGCGCTACCGAGGCGGCCAGGCTGGGGGCGCACGTGTGGGCCGACGGCGGGGTGCGCCACCCGCGCGACGTCGCCCTGGCCCTGGCCGCGGGGGCCTCCAACGTCATGATCGGCTCCTGGTTCGCCGGCACCCACGAGTCCCCCGGGGACCTGCAGACCGACGCCGACGGCCGCCCCTACAAGGAGTCCTTCGGAATGGCCTCCACCCGGGCGGTCATGGGGCGCACGGAGGGTGAGCAGGCCTTTGACCGCGCCCGCAAGGCCCTGTTCGAGGAGGGGATCAGCGGGGGGCGCATGTACCTGGACCCGCGGCGTCCGGGCGTGGAGGACCTCATTGACCAGATTGTCGCGGGGGTGCGCTCCTCCTTCACCTACGCGGGGGCCGACTCCATCCCGGTCTTCCGCCAGCGGGCGGTGGTGGGGGTGCAGTCGGCCTCGGGCTACCGCGAGGGCGCGCCGGTGCCGGTGAGCTGGTAGGAGCCCCTGGGGCTGGTGGGGCCAGCTGGTAGGGCCGGTGAGCTGGTGGGAGCCCCTGAGGCCGGGGCGGGCGGCTTGGGTCTGGCCGGAGCCGGGGTTGCCTGGGGCCGGCCTTAGGCGGCCCAGACAATGCCCTTGAGGAAGTCCTTGAACTCGTCCTCGCTCAGGGTCGGCTGGGCGGTCTTGCCCATGGCCAGGGCGGCCACGAGGAAGGTCTGCCCGTTGTGGGTGACGACGGCGCCCCGCTCGGCAATGTATCCGCTGCCGTCAGGTAGGGCAGATGCGCCCGCGTAGGTCTGTGCGGTCTCACCGTCAATCGTCGCCTCTCCCGTGGTGGTGAAGACGTCGGTGCTCAGCTCGTACCTGGCCGCCTCCTGCGCGATGGCCTCCGCGGCGGTGGTGATCGTGCTCTCCAGACGGATGGTGTACCCGGTGACGGACTCGACGGAATCGAAGGCCGCACGGTCGGTAACGGTCGCAAATGACAGGCGGTCGCTTTTCGTGTTCGACGCGTAGGAGCAGCCTGCGGGGATGTGGGTGACTGTGAGGAGCTGGGCGACCTGGTTGTCCGCCGGGGCGTCGTAGGCCGCGGTAGGGGGAGCTGCGGGGGTGGTCGGGGGCGCGCTCGTCGTGGTGGCGCCGGGGCCCGTGGTCTCGGAGGTCGTGGTCTCGGAGGCTGTGGTCTCGGAGGCCGTGGTCGCGCCTGAGGGCGTGCTCGTGGTCGTGTCCGAGGAGCAGGCGAGAAGGGAGGTGGCAAGCAGTAGTGCCGAGCCGGCAGTGGCAATGAGACGACGGGTATTCATAAGGGGACCTTTCTGGTGGGTGGGTTGTCCAAGGACCTGTGGAACACGGTGTCTGCGCAGGTCAGGATTGGTTGATGTGGCTCATGGTTCTAGGGTGCACCTCACATCCTAGCGAATGGTGGGGTCGCTATCCATGGTTTGCCCGGGGCCTTCCTGACTGGTGTCTTGTGGAGCTGCTGGGGGAGGGGTGGCTCTCTGCTG
>ERZ772927.755-NODE-755-length-11496-cov-9.73071_pt1 | contig 11496 bp, 8 predicted proteins | sample MGYA00512115_ERZ772927 | MGnify/ENA primary metagenome ERZ772927 (study PRJEB29015, sample SAMEA2737924) | human oral metagenome | biome: human oral; feature: human-associated habitat; material: dental | place: China | collected 2013 ... | reverse complement strand
CGCTTTTGACCAACATCTGTTAATAATGAAATTTCCATACTGTCAGTTTCCTCCTCTTATTCCGATATCTTCCTAAATTGACTGATAAAAAATCCGTCGCTTTCATATAATTCCGGCGTAATCAAGATACAGCCGTCTTTGACGATATCTTTTCTTTCATGGTCTAATAAGACTTGCTCAAAGTTCGGATGACTGGCCAGAAATTTCTCGACAACCTCAAAATTCTCTTTGGCCATAATCGTGCAAGTACTATAAGCTATTATACCACCTTTACGTAGACTTTGACAAACGCTGCCTAGTATATCCAGCTGAATTTTTTGTAAATTCTCAAAATCTGCATTTTCTTTATTATATTTTATATCCGGTTTGCGACGAATTAAGCCAATACCAGAGCAAGGAGCGTCCACCAGGATTTTATCAAAAGCATCTGGGCCAAACGTCTCAAACACCTTAGTCGCGTCTAGCTTTTTAGTGGTAATTTTATCTGCCAAGCCCAGCCGTGCTGCATTTTCTTCTACAAGCTCTAACTTATGATCGTAGAGATCTAAGGCTGTAATGTGACCGTTCGTCAGATAGGAAGCCATGTGGACAGTCTTGCCGCCCGGTGCACTGCAGGCATCCAGAATCTGCTCCTCTCCTTCGATGGCCAGAGTCGGAGCCACAAGCTGACTAGACTCATCCTGAATCGTAATCGCTCCGCTTTCAAAGAGCTGGTGCCCAGCAAAATGCCCCTGTTTCTTAACCAAGGCTGACGGAGATAAGAGCGAGTCCTCAGCCCCTAAAAGCTGGCGAAGCTCTACCTTGCGCGACATATCCGTCACGCGAATGCTGGCCTTACTACGAACAAAGAGACTGGCAAAGATAGCTAGAGCCCTTTCTTCGCCATACTCTTCTATCAGGTCTTTGACCAGCCAGACCGGCAGAGAATACTGGATCGAATAGCGCTTGTTTTTGCGCTTGATTGTTTCAAAATCAGCCACACCCTCACGCTCAATCCTACGTAACAAGGCATTGATAAATTTCTCACTGCCACGCTTACGGATTTTCGCAATTTCAACAGCCTCATGAACAGTTGCATGCTGAGGGATTTTATCCAGATAGAGCATCTGGTACAGACTGAGCATAAGCAGAATGTAGAGCCAGTTATCTAATTTGTCCCTATCCTCAATCAGATGTGATAGATACCATTCCAGGGTGATTTTCCGAGCAACTGTGCCGTAAACTAGCTCTGTTACCAGACCTTTATCTGCTTGACTCAGCTTGCTTTGACTCAGAGCTCGGTTTAAGGCGATATTGGAATAGGCTCCTTCTTCAAAAACTTCTTCCAAAATTTCCAAGGCCTGCCAACGGGCCGTTTTTTGCTTACTTTCCAAAAGTATCTCCTATGGACAGGCTGCGGCCCAGTCCATTCAAAAAATCAACGATAGCCATCTTGGGCTTACCAGCAGGCTGAACTGTCTTCAGCGAGAGGGCTCCCTTACCAGCTGCAACCACCAGTTCTTTTTTACTAATAGACAATATCTGTCCCGGCTGACCGCTGCCAGCTACCATATCTGCTTCATAAATCTTAAAGCGTTGTCCCTGCAGCAAGGTATGAGCTACTGGCCAAGGATACATGCCACGAATTTGATTGAAAATTTGTCGGTTTGTTTTGCTCCAGTCTATCCGCTCTTCTTCTGGGCTGATATTCGGAGAGAAAGTGACCTGGCTAGGATCCTGTGGCTGAGGAATAATCTGCCCTGCCCTATAAGCTGGCAGCACATCCAATAACAGATCTCGACCAATAATCGCCAATTTTTCAAAGAGAGTTCCGACATTATCTGTCTCTTCAATCGGCGTCGCCTTGCTGGCTATCATGTCTCCAGCATCCATTTCCTTGACCATTTCCATAATCGTAACACCCGCTTGCTCATCTCCATTGATCAGAGCATAGTGAATGGGAGCCCCACCTCGGTATTTAGGCAACAAGGAGGCATGAACATTCACTGCAAAATCAACACTGTCCAGCAAGCGGCTAGGCAAAAACTGTCCGAAAGCAGCTGTGACAATACCATCTGCTTCTAAGTTCATCAACTCCTCTAAATCCGAGCTTTGAGCCAGCTTTTCCGGTTGATAAACTTGCAGCCCGTATTCCAAGGCCAATTCTTTTACTGGAGTCATGCGAATCTCTCTTTTACGGCCGACGGCACGGTCCGGCTGCGTTACCACTGCTAACACTTCGTATTGACCGCAGTCCAGCAACCCTTTTAGGACAGTCGCTGAGAAGTCCGGTGTTCCCATAAATATTATTTTCATCATTTTCAACTATTGATTCCTTTTTTGTTCCTTCCCTTATTATATCAGAAGTCGCCTACAACAACCTTAACCTCGGCTAAAAAGCTTTACATAAAATTTTGTGGTTCATTATCAATTGTCAGGCGTAAATCTTTATTGTCCCGATTCTGCGTCCAGTCCAAGACTTGATTTAGCGTCGCCTGCAGCTTGTCTTCAAAGCGATATTTGAGCAGAATCTGATAATGATAGAGATTGTGGGTACGGGCAATGGGCTTCGGCGTTGGACCCAGGATTTGCACTTTTTCTGACAGACCGCTTCGCAGAATATCCATAACTTCATAAGCTTTTCGCACTGCTGTCTCTTCATCCTTGTGCGACAGGGTTAGACCGACCGTAAAGTAATAAGGCGGATAACCTAGCTGCCGGCGGATTCCCATTTCATAAACATAAAAGCCCTCGTAATCCTGCTGCTTAGCAAACTCAATGGCATAATGATGAGGATTGTAGGACTGGATAAAGACCTGACCAGCCTTTTCAGCCCGACCAGCCCGGCCCGCCACCTGAGTCAGCAGCTGAAAGGTTCGTTCTGAAGAGCGAAAGTCCGGTAGATTAAGAGCAGTATCTGCATTGAGAACACCAACTAGCGTCACATTTGGAAAATCCAGCCCCTTAGCAATCATCTGGGTGCCTAAGAGAATATCTGCCTTACCCTGACCAAAGCTTTCTAAAATGGCTTCATGGCTGCCTTTCTTACGGGTCGTATCTACATCCATCCGCAAAATGCGAGCCTGTGGAAAGAGCTGAACCAGCTCATCATAAGCTTTCTGCGTCCCTGTCCCATAATAGCGGATGCTGCGGCTGGCACAGTTAGGACAACTCTGAGGGATGTTCTTAGTAAAACCGCAGTAGTGGCAGTTCATGGTCTTGGTGTCCATATGCAGGGTTAGAGAAATATCACAGTTGGGACAGCTGTCAACGGTCCCACATTCCCGACACATGACAAAGCTAGAATAACCCCGCCTATTAAGCATGAGAACCGTCTGTTCTCCCTTATCCAGACGATCTTGAATAGCCTCTAGCAAGACTGGGGTGAAATTACTGGCTTCATGCTGCCCGATATAATCCCGGAAATCCACCACTTCCACTTGAGGAATCTGCGCCAGCGGATTTGCACGCTTACTGAGCAACTGAAAATCATAGACACCACGGCTTGCTCGAGCACGGCTCTCCAGGCTCGGAGTCGCCGACCCCAGCACTAAAACAGCTTGATTGTACTGAGCTCGCAGGAGAGCCACCTCTCTGGCATGATAGCGAGGATTGGAATCCTGCTTATAAGAGGATTCATGCTCTTCATCAATGATAATGGCTCCAATATTTGTCAAGGGAGCAAAAATAGCTGAACGCGCGCCGACAACGACCTGGGCAGCTCCTCGCTCCACCTTGCGCCACTCATCATATTTCTCACCGTCAGACAGACCTGAATGCAAAATAGCAACTTGATCGCCAAATCTAGAAATAAAGCGATCTGTAACCTGCGGAGTCAGAGAAATCTCTGGAACCAGCATGATAGCGGTCTTGCCCTGAGCCAATGCCTCTGCGATGACCTGCAAGTAAACTTCGGTCTTCCCACTGCCCGTAACTCCTTCTAAGAGAACTGGCTGAGAATGACTCTGACCAATTTTCTGAGTGATTGCCGCAACCGCTGCAGCTTGTTCATCGTTTAAGGTCAGACTTTGCTGCTGCCGCTCCTTTTGGAAATAAGCAACAGAACGGCTGATTTCTCTATCCTCAATGCTAATTAGATTTTCTTTGATAAAGTAATTAATAATATCGCGCGAAAAGTTTTCTCGCAAATCAGCCAAAAGCTGGCTATCCTGCTGCTCTAGCAAGACTTCTTTTAATGCTTGTTTTTTCTTAGCCTGTCGGGGAAGGTCATGATTTTGCAAAGCGGTATGATTGACCTGATACCATTTCTCAGTCTTAATATGCTTCTTGTCCGTCGCCTGATACTCCAGCCGAATACGGCCAGTCTGAGTCAGTCGCATCAGCTTAGCCTGGCTTTTCTTGTCCAAATCAGAAAAGCGAAGACTGTCCTCCTGACCAAAGATAGCTGAACGTTCCTCATCATTCAGCAGCTCTGTCGGATAGAGCAATTTATCATAACTGGAGTTGAGAAGACTAGGCAGCATGGCTTTTAAAAGGCTAATTTTATAGGAAAAGACTGACTTGCGCAGCTCGTCCGCCAGCCAGAGCTGTTCCTGATTCAGCACGGGACTGAAATCAAGGACTTCCGCAATCTCCTTCAGCTCTTCTCGGTCTCCCATCTCATCAAAGCCGACCACAATCCCCTGAATCAGGCGATTTCCCTGTCCAAAAGGGACATGGACCCGCATGCCAGCTGCCAGCATTCCTGCAAACTCTTCTGGAATAGCATAGCTATAGGGCTTGTCCGTCTGCATCAGAGGAACATCCACAATAATCTTTGCTAGCTTCACATTCTCACCCCACTTTCCTCAACATCATTACAGAAAAAATAAGATTGAGCATCCCCAACCTTAAATCTTCTCACCTTCTTCTTTTTCTTTAGCGATTTGCTCTTTAATCTTGCGTTCTTCTTCTTCTTTACGCAGGCGCTCTTCTTCTGCCCGACGGCGAACTGCCTCACGCTTGCCTTCTGGATCTGGATGGATAACGACATTGCCGGATTCAATTTCTTCCAAAGCACGAAGAGTGGATTTGACAGACTTGAATTCCTGCGTAGCGGGAGCCCCAGCTTCAAGCTCATGAGCGCGCTTGGCTTCTAAAATAACCAAGGAATATTTTGACGGAACCTTGTCCAGCAAAGTGTCAATAGACGGTTTTAACATCATAATTTTCTACCTAATTTCTAACTTTCTATCGAATAATCGTTTCATTTTTGGGAAGCATGTCCTGATAACGGCCGATAACACGGTCTACTCGGAAATGCTCTGCTTCAATCACGCGCTTGACACGGTCGGCAGCCAGCGGCACCTGATCATTGACAATGGCATAATCATACTCGCGCATAAGGGCAATTTCTTCTTTGGCCTTTTCAATGCGCTGGGCGATAATCTCAGCACTGTCTGTCCCACGGCCGACCAAGCGGTCTTTGAGTTCTTCTAAGTCTGGAGGAGTCAAAAAAATAAAGACGGCATCTGGAACTTTTTTCTTGACTTGCAAAGCTCCCTGAACTTCAATCTCTAGGAAGACATCAATACCTTTATCCAGCGTTTCATTGACATAAGTCAGAGGCGTACCATAGTAGTTTCCTACATACTCCGCATACTCCAGCATCTGTCCCTGACGAATCAACTCTTCAAACTCCTCGCGAGTGCGGAAGAAATAGTCAACTCCATCCACTTCGCCTGGGCGCTGCGGACGAGTCGTCATGGATACCGAGTACTGGAATTGGTTATCAGTGCTTTCAAAAATTTCTCGTCTAACAGTCCCTTTTCCTACACCAGAGGGACCAGAAAAGACGATTAGTAAGCCTCGTTCCGTCATCATGTCTCCTTCACAGTCTTTCTATCTAGTGTAACAAAATTAGACTGATATTTCAAGAGGATAGGAAGAAATGTATGTGTCTAGAGTTTTGAGAAAATAGAAAAAAAGCAAGTAATCATACGGAAAATAAAATAGACCAGCAGAACATTCAAGAAAAAAGCAATCTGTTACCAGACTGCATTTCTTCTTTATTTTGCGTAATCAACGGCCCGCATCTCACGGATAACCGTTACCTTGATATTGCCCGGATATTCCAAGTTGTTTTCGATCTTTTCACGCACATCGTGCGCCAAAATCGTAATCTTGTCATCCTTAATCTTGTCAGGCTGAACCATAATCCGGATTTCCCGGCCGGCTTGTAAAGCAAAGCTGTTCTTGACACCCTTGAAGCTATTAGCGATTTCTTCCAAATCTTGGAGACGCTTGATATAGCTTTCCAGAGATTCACTGCGGGCACCTGGCCGAGCGGCACTGAGAGCGTCTGCTGCAGCTACGATAACGGCAATGACACTTTCTGCTTCCACATCCCCGTGGTGGCTGGCAATGGTATTAACAACGACTGGATGCTCCTTGTACTTACGAGCCAGTTCTGTTCCAATTTCCACGTGGCTGCCTTCAACCTCACGGTCAATAGACTTACCAATATCATGGAGAAATCCAGCACGGCGGGCTAAATTGGCATTTTCACCCAGCTCAGCAGCGATGATACCGGAAAGCTTGGCCACCTCAATAGAGTGCCGAAGGACGTTCTGACCATAAGAAGTTCGGAACTGCAAGCGCCCCATGATCTTCATCAAATCAGGATGCAGGTTAGGAGCTCCGATTTCATAAGCTGCGGCCTCTCCGTACTCACGGATACGATTGTCAATTTCCAGACGGTTCTTCTCAACCAACTCCTCGATGCGAGCTGGGTGAATACGGCCGTCTTTCAAGAGTGCTTCCATAGTCATACGAGCAATCTCGCGGCGAATCGGATCAAAACCTGAGAGAGTGACCACTTCAGGCGTATCATCAATGATGACATCAATACCAGTCAGACTTTCAAAAGTTCGGATATTGCGACCTTCCCGGCCAATAATCCGACCCTTCATACTGTCATCTGGAAGATGCACCGTTGAGTTGGTTTGCTCAGCGACATAATCACCGGCAATACGCTGCATAGCTTGGACCAAGATATTCTTCGCAACCTTGTCAGACCGCTCTTTGATATCTTGCTCCGCATCCCGAATCCTAGTCGCAATCTCTTTAGAAAGCTTGTCCTCGGTCTGCGTCAAAATAATATCACGCGCTTCTGTCTGTGATAGCGAAGCAACTCGCTCCAGCTCTGCTGCCTTCTGCTTTTCAAGTTCCGCTACTTGTTCTTCACGCGCATCAATGTGTTTAGATTTATCTGAGAGACTTTGTTCTTTTTGCTCCAAAGCCTTTTCTTTGTTGCTTAAATTATCGTCTTTGCGGTCAAGGGTAGAAGCGCGCTCTGTCAAGCGGCTTTCGATTTGTTTTAACTCTTGACGTTCAGACTTAAATTCTGCATCAACTTGTTCACGATATTTTCTGGCTTCTTCTTTTGCCTCCAAAAGTGCTTCTTTTTTAAGCGAACTTGTTTCTCGCTTGGCTTCTTTGACAATCAAATCAGCTTCGCGTTCAGCTTGTCCGCGTAAATTGGTTGCTTCTTGTTCAGCATTTAAAAGAGTAAGCTCTGCAGCTTCTTTAGATGATTTCATCTTAGCTGAGACACTTACATATCCAATCACTAAACCAATGATGGCAGCAAAAACAGACATAATTATAGGAAATAGGTCCATGTTTTTACTCCAAATCTATTTAATTGTTGAATTCAAAATTCCATACTATTCTATCACAAATCTAAAAAATTCACAAACCTATTTTTTGAAAAACAAGAAAGCTTTTGTCCATTTTTTAGAGACAAAATCTTCAAAGTTTGTAGAAGCCTGAGTACCAAAACTTTCTCAAACCATAAGCAAGATTGTTCAATTTTTTCATTTTCCTAAGATGTAAACTTTATTCCCAAATAAAAAATTTTTATGCTATAATCAGAGAAGAAAAGGTGTCAATGAGACGGGCTTTTTCTTACCTAACAAGACAAACTTATGGCTTGATCTCACTAGAAAAACCTTCTCGCACTCGCTACATTGTAAAGGAGAAACCATGTCTAAAGAAGTTATCGTTGAAAGCTTTGAGCTGGATCACACCATCGTCAAAGCGCCTTACGTTCGCCTCATCGGAGAGGAAACTGGCCCTAAAGGCGATATCATTTCCAATTTTGATATCCGTCTGGTTCAGCCTAATGAAGATTCCATTCCGACTGCTGGCCTGCATACCATCGAGCATTTGCTGGCTATGCTGATTCGCAAGCGCATTGATGGTATGATTGACTGCTCGCCTTTTGGCTGCCGTACTGGTTTTCATATGATTATGTGGGGCCAACACAGCTCCAGCCAGATTGCTCAGGTCATCAAATCCTGTCTGGAAGAAATCGCTGAGTCAACTAGCTGGGAAGATGTCCCTGGAACAACCATTGAATCCTGCGGAAACTACAAGGATCACAGCCTCTTCTCAGCCAAAGAATGGGCTAAACTTATTCTCAGCCAAGGAATCTCAGATGATGCCTTTGAACGCCATGTGATTTAAAACAATAAAAAGTTCTCGAAATCGAGAACTTTTTTTGTGCATATATAATGAAATTCATCAACAAACTAGAAATCAAGTGAGTCAGCATGACCCGGACCATTTCCGACGAAGTAGCCAGTCTTACAGTTGATACTGAAGAGGTAGGTGCCGTCTGGCTTGAAGAGGTTATAGTAGCCGTTTCCTTTAATAATATTGACGCGTTCCAGGATATAGTTATCACCAGAAATATAACCACGCTCACGAGAAGTTTGCAAAATTTTCTCCAGAACGCCAGGGTTGAATGTCCAAGCTGGATTGTTGACGTCATCAATAGCCGCTTGGTTATAAGGGACTCGACTGAGATCTCTCTGCAGATTTACTCCGTTGCTAGGAAGACCATAGCCAGAGTAAGAGCTGGAAGCCCCTGAACCAGATGCACTTGAACCACCACTTGTACTTGCACCGGTGCCTCCCTGATCAGTAGCAGGCGCTGGTGTTGGTACTTGTTGACTACGTCCTTGGGCAATCGCTGCCTTTAGAACTTCATCGAGCTTAGCATTGCCACTTGATACATCTGAGAAGGTCGCATTTGTATTAGCCTTGGCTTCCTTGTTCAAGACGCCGTCAGTGATAGCTCCGCCGTCAAACTGCGAATTGACACTTTGAATAGCTGAAATTTGTTTCACTAGGGAATCATACTTGCTCTTGGCTGCATCATAGTCTTTGCTGCCTTTTAGCTTTTCAAGTAAGGTTTTTAATTTTTCCAAGTCGCCGAATTTACTGTTTTTGACAGCTGTCTGATTGCTATCTGTGAAAAATGCAGCATACTCATCATTAAAGGACTTCAGATCCTTGGCAGTATTATCAGAGCTAGACGAAGACGAGCTCTTTTTGCTGGACTGCGATGTTGAAGAGCTTGAGCTTGTAACGGTCTTGTGGCCCCAATTATGCCCCAGAGCAAAGTAAAGCCCTGTGCCCGCTACAGCAATCCCGAAAAGTCCTAAAACTGGATAAAGGAAAGCTTTTTTCTTGTAGAAAGGTGCCTTAGGAACCTGTAATTCCTTCTCATCAAGCGGCTCCGGAATAGGACCGTAAGATGTCTTTTGAACGGGAGCAGCGGGAACCGCATCTTCCTGCTCTGAGCGTTGACTGCGAGAACCTAAGGGGTTTGGAGCTGCTTCTGGCTCACTTGCTGTCTCAGTGCCTGTCGACTGAGTTACTAGAGTCTCCTGTTCACTTTCAACCTCTTGCCGTCTTTCTTTGATGAAGTCGGTCAAATCAGAAGAGGCTTGCTCAGCTTGAGCCGCTTCCTGCTCCTGCAGCTTTCTGATTTTCTGGGTTTCAAATTTTCCTGCTTCGATTTCCTGACGGTGCTGCTTGATATACTTATCCAGCACATTGTCGCTTTCATTCACACCGGCTTCCAGCTCCTCTTTCTTACGAGTAGCTTGTCCGACTGTCATTTCCTTGGCCTCTTCAAAATCAAGGACAGACTCTTTCTTTTCTTCTTCCGGTGAGTAGTTTTCTTCTTTCGTCACGGCAAATCCTTTCTAATCTAACTGACGTTTGACCCGCTGGCCAAAATACTGATATAAATCAACTTTTAAAGTTCCATTATAAAGTTTGCGTTTTTTATCGGCCTGACTGCCATATTTGCTTTCAAAAGCTTCATCGCTAGTCAGGATAAACTTGCTCCAGGTTTTGAGCGGAGCAAAGGTTTCTCCCATTTCCTGATAAAGACGAGTCACAGCCTCATCATCTAGGAGGCGCTCCCCATATGGCGGATTAGAGATAATCACACCATTAATCTTATCTGTATGCAAATCCTGCAGACGCATCTGCTTGAAGCGAATCTGCTCTGCAACTCCTGCTTGCTCAGCGTTTTTTCGAGCTAGTTCTACCATACGGCCATCGATATCCGAGCCAGAAATATCCAGCTGAATGGTCTGATCAATCTGACTGAGTGCAGTCGAGCGAGCCTGTGCTACCAGATCTTTATCCACCCAATTCCAGTCTTCAAAGGCAAAAGAACGATGGAGTCCCGGCGCCATCTTCATCCCAATCATAGCAGCTTCGATACAAAAAGTACCAGAGCCGCAAGTCGGGTCTATCAAAGGCTTATCTGGATACCAATTGGACAGGAGTAAAATGGCCGCTGCCATATTTTCCTTGATCGGTGCGCCACCTTTCTCAGCCCGATAGCCACGTTTGAAGAGGCTAGACCCTGTTGTATCAATCATGACCGTCGCTACATCTTTTAGAATAGAAACCTCTATCCTAAACTCAGCTCCATTTTCCTGCAAAGGAACCCCTTCCGGACGTGCATAATGCTTCTGCAGCTTCTTGACAACTGCCTTTTTAGAAATAGCCTGAACACTGGGCTCATTGTGAAGTTTTGACTTGACGCATTTAGCCTTGGCAATAGGAAATTTAGCTCCCAGCGGTAGATAATTCTCCCAATCCAGAGCAAAAACTCCCTGAAAGAGCTCTTCAAAAGTCTTAGCTGGAAAACTGCCAACTACAATCTTAATCCGATCGGCCGCGCGCAACCAGAGATTGGTTTGAATAATGGTACTGACATCACCCTCAAAGCGAATCCGACCGTTTTCAACCTGACAATCAAGCCCCAGCTCTCTGATTTCACGGCCGACGACAGCTTCTAGCCCTGCCGCTGCGGTCGCAATTAAATTAAATTTTTCTTTCATCTTGGCTTTTTAAATGGATTCCAATCTATACAAACAAAGGGAGTGAGACAAAAATCGTGATTTCGTCACATCGATTTTCCTCACTCTCCCTTTTTAGATTTTGGGCTGAGAAGGTTTCACTGCAATTTGTCAATTAACTCATTACTTGAAATGCCCATCAGGCAGATGAAGCAACAGCTAGTTGAACTTGGCAGAGAATAGAGCGCTCAGCCACTCTCTTGCTATTCTATTATAAAATTTAAAGAGGACAGGACTTGCCGTCCCAGCCTCAGCCTATATGCAATTTTCTGTAAGCCATGTTTTGTTCCGGAAATGACTAGGTACCATTTCCTTCGATAATCATCTGTCTACTGTTTCCAGTCAG
>ERZ772927.742-NODE-742-length-11650-cov-3.14317_pt1 | contig 11650 bp, 9 predicted proteins | sample MGYA00512115_ERZ772927 | MGnify/ENA primary metagenome ERZ772927 (study PRJEB29015, sample SAMEA2737924) | human oral metagenome | biome: human oral; feature: human-associated habitat; material: dental | place: China | collected 2013 ... | reverse complement strand
CGAGCGGTATTGCCCAGCAGGCGCGCGGATTCCAGAACGTTGCGAGCCATCATCGGGATAAACACGTTGAGCTCGAAGGCACCCTGGGCGCCACCGAAGGCAACCGCAGCATCGTTACCTATCACCTGTGCGGCAACCTGGGTTGCGGTTTCGCACAGCACTGGGTTGACTTTGCCGGGCATGATGGAGGAGCCGGGCTGCAGGTCAGGCAGGTGAATCTCGGCCAGGCCAGTGAGTGGGCCGGAACCCATCCAGCGGATGTCGTTAGCCATCTTGGTCAGGGAGACCGCGATGGAACGCATTGCACCAGAGAATTCCACCAGGCCGTCGCGGTTGGCCTGTGCCTCAAAGTGGTTGACGCATTCGCGCAGTTCCTTTACGCCAGTCAGGTTGACCAGCTCGGCAGTGACCTTTCCGCCGAAGTCGGCAGGGGTGTTCAGGCCGGTACCCACTGCAGTGCCGCCGATGGGCAGTTCGCCGAGACGGGGAAGTGTTGCTTCAACACGCTCAATGCCGGCCTGGATTTGGCGGGCGTAGCCGCTGAATTCCTGGCCGAGGGTGACCGGTACGGCATCCATAAGGTGGGTGCGGCCGGACTTGACCACGTTCTCCCATTCCTTAGCTTTCTTGGCCAGCGATTCCTGCAGCACCTTCAGGCCGGGGATGAGGTCTTTCACGGCGGCCTCGGTGGCTGCCACGTGGGTTGCGGTGGGGAAAGTATCGTTGGAGGACTGTCCCATGTTGACGTCATCGTTGGGGTGAACCTCAACGCCGTTCTTTGCGGCGATGGAGGCAATGACCTCGTTGGTGTTCATGTTGGATGAGGTGCCGGAACCGGTCTGGAACACGTCAATGGGGAATTCGGCGTCATGCTTGCCGTCGGCGATTTCCTTGGCAGCGGCGATGATGGCGTCAGCTTTCGCGGCGTCGAGAAGCCCACGATCCTTGTTCACCTGTGCGCAGGCTGCCTTCAGTAGGCCCATGGCGCGGATCTGTGCGGACTCAAGGCCGCGGCCTGAGATGGGAAAGTTTTCCACGGCGCGCTGGGTTTGTGCACGCCACAGGGCGTTGACGGGAACTTTCACTTCACCCATGGTGTCGTGTTCGATGCGGAATTCCTGCTCGGTCATGAAAAATCCACCTTCACTAAGAGAGTCGTAGAACTTATCTACATAAGTATGGCGTAAAAAAAGGGCGGTTGTGTGGCGAAGGGTGTCTACCCCCGGGGAGTGTGACGGGTTTCGCACTCCGCACACTCCTCACTGCGCATGGCTAGTTCTTGGGGCTGTAATCCACCGCAGAGTATTCCTGCAGCTTGGCCAGCTGGTGCACGGATTCGATGAAACGAACCGTGCCGGAGCGGGAGCGCATGACCAAAGAGCGGGTGGTGGCGCCGTTTTGGCGGTAGCTGACACCGCGGAGCATGTCGCCGTTGGTCACGCCGGTGGCCACGAAGTAGCAGTTATCGGAAGAAACCAGGTCATTGGTGGTCAGGACGGTGTCAAGGTCCAGGCCTGCGTCCTGAGCTTTGCGGATTTCCTCGTCGTTAGTCGGATAGAGTTTGCCCTGAATTTCACCCCCCATGCACTTCATGGCGCAGGCGGTGATAATGCCTTCTGGGGTGCCGCCGATGCCCATCATGATGTCCACGGAGTTGGTGTGTTGTGCTGCGGCAACGGCACCGGCGACGTCGCCGTCCCTGATCAGACGGATCTTGGCGCCTGCCTCACGGATCGCGGCAATGAGGTCATTATGGCGCGGGCGGTCCAGAACCACCACGGTGACATCCGAGGGGGAGATTCCTTTAGCCTTGGCAACGGCGCCGATGTTGACGGCTACTGGCGCGTTAATGTCAATGACACCTGCGGCTTCGGGGCCAACAGCGATTTTCTTCATGTAGAACACTGCGGATGGGTCATACATGGTGCCGCGTTCTGCGGCTGCGAGGACTGAAATAGCGTTGGGGCGGCCTTCCGCCATGAGTGTGGTGCCGTCAATCGGGTCGACGGCAATATCGACATCGGCACCCTGGCCGGTGCCTACTTCTTCGCCGTTGAACAGCATGGGGGCTTCATCTTTTTCACCCTCACCGATGACCACAACGCCACGCATGTTCACTGAGTTGATCAGTTTGCGCATGGCATCCACTGCGGCACCGTCGCCTTCGTTTTTCATTCCTCGTCCAACCCAACGTCCGGACGCGAGTGCTGCGGCTTCGGTCACGCGGACCAATTCCATGGCGAGGTTACGGTCTGGACATTCGGTTTGGCGGGTATTCATCTGTGCGGCCTCCTACAGTGGCTGGGCATATGCGGGTGTAACGCCCGAATATAAAGGGATGACTAAAAGGGTGGTGTTGGTGATAACCACCATTTCTATTCTTGCATTGATGCGTACGCTTTTGCCCGCTTTGTCCACCCGAATCGGGGGAGTCGGTGAAAGTCTGCCATACTATCCAGGTGGCTGAGAACAAACCTCGTATCTTCCAAGACGGCCGAGACATCAGCATGACACTCATTGTCATTATCGCGGTGATGGCACTCACGGTTGCGTTCACCGGCATGTGCAGCCTCAACCCGGGACGCCCTGAAAATGGTCCTGTCCAGGAGGTTGATGCCCGGCAATTTTTAGATATAGAGGCACGGAGGATGGCTTTCCCGCTGCGTTACCCCCAGATGCCCGACGGCTGGACGACTAATTCCGCTCGCCGCAGTTCTGTTGATGGTGCGCCCGCCCCCGTGGTGGGCTGGGTCACTGCCCAGGGTGCCTATGTGCAGCTTCTTCAAACAGACCGCCCGCTTGAGGATGCAGTGAAGGACCATGACGACTACGCGCGGAAGGAACAGACGTCGACAAGCATCGCAGGAACGGACGTTCACGTGTACACGTCCGAGGAGCATGATGCCCGCGTGCTGTGGGTCGCTGACCTCGGTGATGTGCGGCTGCTGGTGTCTGGAACCGCAGGCGAGACCGAGTACACGCAGCTCATGGAAGCGACGCTGAAGACCGCGCCTATCGACGCCCATAGACCCTAGGTTGTTGCGTCGTTTCCGTTGTTGGTGCCCAAGGCGGTCTCCACACGCTGACGCGCCCCGGCCAGGTGTTCTTCGCAGCGCTTCGACAAGGCTTCGGCGCGCTCCCAGTACTTCAAGGACTCGTCCAGACCCATCTGCCCGAGTTCCAGGATTTTCACAATTTCAATAAGCTCCGCCAGCGCGGCCTCGTAGGTGAGTGTTTCAACAGCGGGGAAAGCATTCTCGTTCATTGTTGTCCTCATATATAGGGTTTAGTCAGCGGGGGAATGGGCAATAGATGCGGCAGTGACGGACCCATCGGCCACACGAATGCGCAGCTGGCTACCGGGCGGGGCCTGCTCGTAGCTGGTCACTACCTCCGGCTCTGAGCCGTCACGCGGAATCACCTGCACCACCGAGTAACCCCGCGCCAGCGTCGCCGACGGACCCAGTGCCGAAACCTGCGCGCGCAGGGCCCGAACCTGGGATTCGTGGCTGTTGAGTAGGTAGGTTATATCACGCCGCACCATGGTCAGCGCCCGCTGAACTTCTTCCTCTTGGCGGGTAATGGGGGTGAACGGATCTGCCAACACTGGCCGGGAGCGCAGCGCCTGTAGGTTCTGCTGCTGGCGATCCACCCAGCCTCGGAGCGCTGCGGCGGCGCGCTGACGCAGTTGATCCAAGCGCAGCAGCTCTTCCCGTGCATCCGGAACCACGCGTTTTGCCGCGTCCGTGGGGGTGGCGGCGCGCAGGTCAGCAACATTGTCCAGCACCGGGTTATCCGGCTCGTGCCCAATCGCCGATACCACCGGGGTGCGGGCGCGTGAGACCGCGCGTTGCAGCGCTTCCTCGGAAAACGGCAGCAGATCCTCCACCGAACCGCCGCCGCGGGCGATGATGATCACGTCAACCTCGGGGTCTGCGTCCAATGCCTCAAGGGCGGTAATCACCTCGGGAACTGCCGGGGCGCCCTGTACCGCCGTGTTGATCACCTTGAAATGCACATGTGGCCAGCGGTCTTCCGCCACTGACAACACGTCGCGCTCTGCGGCCGAGCCACGACCAGTGATCAAACCAATGCAGCGCGGAAGGTAGGGGAGAGGCAGTTTGCGGGATGCGTCGAAAAGCCCCTCACTGGCCAGTTGCTGGCGTAGGCGCTCGATGCGGGCCAGTAGTTCGCCCACGCCCACCGGGCGAATCTCTGTCGCTCGCAGCGAAAATGAACCCCGGCCCGTGAAAAACGTTGGCTTGCCGTACACCACCACGCGGTCACCATCGCGCAGGGGAGTGGGGGCGTTTTGAAGTAGAGCTGTGTCGCACGTGACTTGCAGGCTCATTTCGGCTTCTACGTCACGCAACGTTAAGTACGAAAATCTCCATGACGGTTTCATGTTTACCTGGGCAAGCTGTCCCTCAACCCACACCGAACCAAGACGCTCGATCCATGCTTTGACCTTGGAATTTACCTCCCGAACCGGCCACGGATTTTCGGCAGACGTTGGCTCGTTGCTCACACAGACTCCTCAACACATCGGACACATAACGACGGTACGTGTGGTGCGCATCAGGCACACAATAACGCCCACTATAGGCGGTTTGTCCGGACCATCACCGATGAGAGTGACCTAGACTACGCACACCTCACCCTACTTGGATAGGCTGTAGGACATGACAACCCCCGAAGCCGCAGACGCGAAAAAAGTTCTGCTCGCCGCGCCCCGCGGCTACTGCGCAGGTGTGGACCGCGCCGTCGAAACCGTCGAACGTGCCCTAGAGAAGTACGGCGCGCCCGTCTACGTGCGCAAAGAGATCGTGCATAACCGCTATGTTGTGGACACCCTCGCCGAACGGGGTGCCATCTTTGTTGATGAAACTACCGAGGTCCCTGAAGGCTCACACCTGGTGTTTTCCGCGCACGGCGTCAGCCCCACTGTGCATGCAGAAGCGAAGGCGTTGTCGCTGGAAACCCTCGACGCTACCTGCCCGCTGGTGACCAAAGTTCACAATGAAGTGAAACGCTTCGCCCGTGACGGATACCAGATCCTGCTCATTGGGCACGAAGGCCATGAGGAAGTTGAAGGCACTGCCGGGGAAGCCCCCGATGTGGTGCACCTTGTGGATGGTGCCGCGTCCGTTGACTCCCTTGACTTTGGGCCGGAGGACAAGCTTGTGTGGCTTTCCCAAACCACGCTTTCTGTGGACGAAACCATGGAGATTGTGCAGCTACTCAAAGCCAAGTTCCCGCACATCACCGACCCGCCCAGCGACGACATCTGCTACGCCACCCAAAACAGGCAAGTAGCCGTCAAAGCCATCGCGGAACGCAGTGACCTAGTGATTGTTGTTGGCTCTCAAAACTCCTCCAACTCCAAACGACTCGTGGAGGTTGCTCTCCAAGGCGGAGCCGATGCCAGCTACCTCGTGGACTACGCCCACCAGGTTAAGCCGGAATGGCTCGATGGGGTCACCACCGTTGGTGTTACCTCAGGGGCATCGGTGCCGGAAATTCTGGTCCAAGATGTGATCAAGCTTCTCGACGACCACGGCTTCCACACCGTCGAAGAAGTCACCACCGCCGCCGAAAAACTCGTGTTCTCCCTGCCGCGCGTCCTGCGCCCCGCCCGCACGCCCTCTGGCCACTAGCTAATACAGGTCGTCGTGGCGGCTGTTACGGCGACTATCCCGACCCGTCGAATCACGGCGCGGCTGGACCTTCCGCACTTGGCGGCGCTGCACAGTCCGCGGCTGCCTCTGTTCCTCATAGGCCGCTGGTTGCTGACGCGGTTGCTGGCGGCGCTGCTGCGACTGCCTCGACTCCTGCTGACGGTGGTCACGTTGCTGCTGATCACGCTGGCGCTGCCCTCGTGCCTGCGCCGATTCGCTACCACGCGACGTGTACCGGCCACCGCCGGTGCTGTGATTGTGTGCCTCCGCGCGTGACGACGACCGCTGTGGTTGCTGCACCCTCGGCGTCTGCACTGTGCGCTTGTGGGGACGCTGCTGGTCATGGCCACCAGTCTGGCCGCCTGCCCTGCTGCTTCCAGCGTCGGCAGTGGGTCGGCGGATACTCCCCGAACGTTGTGGCTGTTGCCGAGTGCGCTCTTGGCGGGGGTGTTCTTGACGTGGTGCCTCCTGACGCATGGCCTGCTGGCGACGCTGACGCTGAGCCTCACGGCGTTGAGCATCGCGTTGCTCGGTGGACGCGGCGGCACGGCGTGGAGGTTGTGGTGGGCGCCCTGAGCGTTCGTGTTTACTGTGATGATCCTCCTCAGGGCGCTGGTGCGCGCCCGTCTTCGGCGAGGCTTTTACCGGGGAAATCACCATCGTAGGTGGTGACTGCGGCTTAGTGCGCTTCGGTTGCTCAGGTGTCGATGGTGCCGCGTGGGGTTGTTGAGCGGCAGGCCGTTGCTGGGGCCTAGGGCGTTGTACAGTGCGCTTGTGCGGCTGCTGGGGTGGTTCCTCCGGTGCTGACGCTCGACGTTGCAGTTCCTCAACCGTCACACGTTGCGACGCCGCGGCTGTCTCCTTGTGAGGAGGAATATCTTGCTGATTACGGTTGCTCAGGCGGCGTGCACGTGAGGCGGTTTCACGGTTGGTGCGGTCCGCCTCTTGCGTCTTTCTACGCTCGCGCTCCGCACTCCGGGCCTGCGACCCCATGGTTCGCCTGAACTGCCAGATACGCAGAGCTGCGATAATAGCGCACCCCAACGTGACCAAGCCAAGGGTTGGGAAGTGCTGCGCCAACGGGTACACCAAGGTGAGAATAGTTGTCGCTGACAGCTTCTGCGGGACATTAGACACGGAGGCATTGATCATCCAGGCTGTCAATGGAAGTGAAATGCCAAACAATAAGGGGAGTTGCCCAACAGTGAGCATCAATCCGCGTGCTTCCACGAGGATGGTCACCACGACGCTGCCCGCAGCAAAAGCGATAAGGAAGGGCAGGCCAATGGTCTGCTGCCGCACGCTGATCAGTAATCCCACAGCCAGGGCTGCGAGCATGATGAGTGTGCTCGACCATGTGGGAAGGCCGAAAGTCCGCGTGGGAGCTGCGGTGCTTCGCGGGCGTGATGTTCTGGAAGTGTGTTGGGACACGAGCGCTAATGTTACCTAGGTTGGGTCGGATTCTCCGAACTACTGGACTGGGCTTTGTTATTTTTGTGGAACAACTGGACAATTTTTGCTGATGCGTCAGACAAGCGTGCTAGAAGCGTTTCAGGATCCTCCTCGCTGGCATCACCATGTGTGGTTCCTTCCTCACTGTTTGCGCTGGATGCTGAGGCGTGGCGGTCACGACGGGCGGCACGCAGCTTGCGCCCCAGCACCTCGCCATGCATGCCGGTGAGCGAACCAGCTGCCGTAGCAAATTCAATTTGATCAGCGGTTTTCTCGCCGGACCTCAACGCCACCATGTCACTGAGGTAGCGGAACAACACCGCCACAAGTGCAGTCACGGGAACGGCCAAGAAAGCACCAACAATACCGAAAAGGCTTGACCCGATGGTAACTGACAACAGCACGATCACGGGATGCAGATTCATGGCGCGGGACTGCAACATGGGGGATAGGATGTTTCCTTCCAGCTGCTGCACTGCAACAACGAGAGCCAAAACAATGAGGGCTTTAGTGAAGCCCAGTGAAACAAAAGCAATCAACACCGCCAGCGCCCCGGCGACAAATGCCCCCACGATGGGGATGAAACCCGCAATGAAGGTAAGGGTTGCCAACGCCAGAGCCATGGGAACCCCGAGGAATACCAGGCCCATGCCGATGAACACGGCGTCGACAAGCGACACAATAGCTTGAGCCCTGATGAAGCCGGCGAGAGTGTTCCAGGACCGTGTGAGTAGTTCTGTGAGGTGCCAGCCCGCGCGACGTCCCGTGATGGAGCGAAGCCACGGAAGAAAACGGTCGCCATCCTTGAGGAAAAAGAACGTCAGCACAATGACAATACCCAGCGTGACCATCACCGTTGAGGCGACGCCGATACCTGCGAACAGTTCACCTGCGATGGTCCCGGATTGTCGCTGCAACCATATGGTGGCGTCGGTGAACCATTTATTGATGTCATCGTCGCGGACATTCAGCGGTGGGCCCTGCAACCACAACTGCACCTTCTGTACGCCCTCAAACGCTTGGTAGTACAAGGTTTGGGATTGCTGGCCGATGCTAGGGGCAATGAGCGCAATCAAACCGCCGAAAAACCCAAAAGCTGCAAGGATCGTAGCGAAACTCGCTAGCCCTGCGGGCACGCCAATGTTGCGCAATGTGCGTGTGATAGGCCACAGCACCGAACAAATGAGGATTGCCAACGCGAGGGGGAGGATGCCACGCGAGAATTTACTGAGCAGAAACCACGCGGCGTAGGCTGTCACCGCGATCACAAGGAGGCGGAGACACCACCACGCGAATTCCTTCACGCCGTCGGCGATAACCTCCGAACGATCAATACGGTCCTCGCCTTCCAACTCCTCGAACGTGCGAGAAGCCTCCAGCTGTAAATGCTGCAAATAATCTGCCTCTGACGCAGACAGGTCGGACGCTGGCAGCTTTGATGCCGACTGTGATGCTGGCTTTGATGTGGTCGACGTTGGGTCAGCCAGAGCATCAGCGGGCGTCTCTGAAGACTGTTTATTGCTCACTTGTCCCATCATGCCTGAAAACCCCGCTGCACGCCGATAATTCTGCATGTAGCGGGGCTGCTGGACATACCAGCGATTCGGTGAGGGGTTATACCTCGTGGCTGATCAACACCTCGTCTGTGGCGTACTCAGATTCACCGAGCAGGCCCGATTTTTCATCCGGGTTGCGGCGCAAGGCGATAATACTAGCGGCAAGACCGCCCCAGATCACCACCATGAACAACACCATCATCATCACTGCTGTACCACTCATGTCAGCGATTCCTTTCTGTTTAGCTGGGGTCTTTTACGCGGGTCTTTGTACCCGGAGTGTGCTAGTCATCGGACTTTTGCTCGGCGGCGAACCCGGCCGCGCGCCGCTCCTCGGGAGCGTACTTCCGTGGGCGGGTGATGGTGCGCTGCAAGTCAGAATCAATACCAAAGTCCGAGCCGGGTGGGCCAACCAACGACAAAGAACCGCGCCACGGAACAATTGTCAAAGCAAACGCGGCGGCGACAATGATGCCCAGCACAACCCAGCCGAAAATGGTCACTTGGGTGGAGGTATAGCCGCCATATGGCTTGGACACCAAGGTGAACAGCTCCTGCATCAGCGTGTAGCCCAGCACAATCGTGGTCAGATTCACCACGCAGATGCGCCACAGCGTGCCCACCTGGAATGAAGACACTGCGTTCAAATGCAGGGCAAATTCGTTGGTGCGGCGCAGAATCCAGTCGATCACGATGATCGCGATCAGGGCGATGGCGACGATACCAATGTTGTTGGTGAACTTATCCATAATGTCCAGCGTGGCCAGGCTGGAGGTGGTGGAGAACAGCGCCAAGGAAATCAACGCCATGACCACACCAACGCTCACGGCTGTGGTTTTACGCGGCAGATCCAGCTTGTCTTTCACCGCAGACACCACGACCTCCAGTAGGGAGAACAAGGAGGTGAAACCGGCGATAGTCAGCGAGGCGAAGAAGAATACGCCGAAAACAGCGCCCAGCGGCATCTGGTTAATGATTGCGGGGAATGCAATGAAAGCCAAACCAATACCGGAGGTGGCAACCTCGCTGACTGGGACGTTCTGCTGGGTGGCCATGTAGCCCAAGGCTGCAAACACGCCAATGCCCGCCAGCACCTCAAAGGAGGAGTTCGCAAACGCCGTGACCAAGCCTGTGCCCGTCAAGTTCGTGCGCGGCTTCAAGTAGGAGGAGTAGGTCAGCATAATGCCGAAGCCCACCGACAGCGAGAAGAAGATCTGGCCATAGGCTGCAACCCACACCGTGGGGTTACGTAAGGCATCCCAGTTCGGGGTGAAAAACGCATTCAAGCCTTCAGCGGCACCATCCAAAAACAGTGCTTGGATCACCACAATGATGAACAAGACGGTCAGCAAGGGCATGAAAACCTTGGAAATCTTGCCAATGCCCTCGTCCACGCCCATGGCCATGACGATAATCGCCAGTACCCATACCAGCGCCAAAGCGATAGCAATCTGCGGAACAATCTCCGTGGACACCGTTTGGGAGGTGTCGGCCTGCAGGAAGTCCTTCATAAAATAGTCTTCCGGCATATCGCCCCATGCCTTATTGAAGGACTTGACCGTGTACAGCCCGGCCCAGCCAATAATCGCGGCGTAGTAAATAGTAATGAAAAACGCGATCCCTACCTGGATCCAGCCCACCGGCTCGGCCCATGAGCGAATCCGCCGGAACACGAGGGGAGCGGAGCCACGGAAACGATGCCCCAACGAATAGTCCAAGAAAAGAAGAGGAATACCCGCAGTGAGCAGTGCAATCATATAAGGAACAAGGAACGCGCCGCCACCGTTATCGTAGGCGACATACGGGAAACGCCAAATATTTCCCAACCCCACTGCAGAACCAATAGCTGCGAGCAAAAATGCGATGCGGGTGGAAAACACTTCGCGACGAGGACTAGTTTGATCAGCCATGCTGACGGGCCTTTCCAACGTGTGAAATGTTAACGATGAGACACCACAGGCATCACGGGCCTTCAGGTGGTGGCCCGGAAAGTATGCCCGGTACTCGACAATGTTTGCGGTAGCGTTGGGTTGGCGCCCAGCTCATCGGGTAATTTTCGCGTGCACCGTCCCACTACGTGGAAAAATCCTAGCACCTTATTCCACAGACTGAAATAGTGAGGTGCGTGAGGCGGTGGCGTACGCGGCGTCGATAAGCCGTGCGATAGGGGTGATGGTGGCAGTAGAGCCGTGTCCGGTGGCGTTGCTAGGATAAACAACCGTGACCTTAACTCTTGGAATTGTTGGCCTGCCGAACGTGGGCAAGTCCACCCTCTTTAATGCCCTCACACGCAACGATGTGCTTGCAGCGAACTATCCCTTCGCCACCATCGAACCCAACGTTGGCCTCGTCGAACTGCCCGATCCACGGCTGAACAAACTTGCCGAAATTTTCGGGTCTGAAGTGATCAAACCCGCCACCGTTAGCTTCGTTGACATCGCAGGCATTGTGAAAGGCGCCTCCGAGAATGAAGGGCTGGGCAACAAATTCCTCGCCAACATCCGGGAAGCCGACGCCATCTGCCAAGTCGTCCGCGCCTTCTCCGACGACGATGTCATCCATGTCGACGGCCGCGTCGACCCGAGCAGTGACATCGCCGTGATCGAGACCGAACTCATTCTCGCCGACCTGCAAACCATCGAAAAAGCCCTGCCGAGGCTAGAGAAAGAAGCCAAACGCGACAAAGAAAAAGCAGCCGAAGTCGCAGCCGTCAAACAAGCACAAACCATCCTCGAAGACGGACGCACCCTCTTCTCCGCTGCGGGTAACGGCGAAATCGAACTGGCGACGCTCCGCGAACTCCACCTGCTCACCGCCAAACCCTTCCTCTATGTATTCAACTCCGATGAAGGGGTGCTTACCGACGCCGCGCGCAAAGACGAACTCCGCGCCCTCGTCGCCCCAGCCGACTGCGTGTTCCTTGACGCCAAAACCGAAACTGAACTTTTCGAACTCGACGACGAG
>ERZ772927.740-NODE-740-length-11663-cov-7.20029_pt1 | contig 11663 bp, 12 predicted proteins | sample MGYA00512115_ERZ772927 | MGnify/ENA primary metagenome ERZ772927 (study PRJEB29015, sample SAMEA2737924) | human oral metagenome | biome: human oral; feature: human-associated habitat; material: dental | place: China | collected 2013 ... | reverse complement strand
CTTTTCTTACTTTTTATAGACCTTTTGTTAAAATTCGTGGCAAAAATATTTTATTACTCCTCCAAAACCTTCACTTCTTCACCCTCCACAAGCAAAGCTTGGTGATTATTGAGGGAAAGCAGATTTAGCTGGGCGCTGTATGTATCCAAAGTAGCCTGGGCACTTTCTACAAAGGGTTCTTCGCCAACATGAGGAAGAACATAAAAATCCACCTCGCTTAGTGCCTCTGTATCATTCAGTTCCATAGCAATCGTCTTATCGTCCATAAGCTTATTGTAGTCAATGTCTTGGGCTGTGATGATAGCACCGGCGGATTCGCCCACATAAACCATGCCATCCGCAATCTTCTCTTTTATCAAGGACAGAAGTTGCTTTTTCTTAAGTTCTTGCAAAAGGTAAAAGGTATTGCCACCAGAGATATAGAGGAGCTTACTTTGGAAAATCTTAGCTTGAGCTGTTTCTCTATCACAAGCTGAAATATCCAAGACCTCTACTTGAAATCCCAAGTCCTCAAAGGTTTGTAGGGCTTCATCAATATAACCCCTGTACTCTTCTACATTTCCAGCCGTCGGTATAAAAAGTACTTGTTTGCCCAATTGCTTTTCAGATACATATTGTCTGAACAATTCCTTGACTCCCGCAAAATAAGAGCATAAAAACAATTGTTTCATAGGATACCTCCCTTAGTTTTTTACGATTTGATAAAGAATCCATTGATCATTTCTTTGACTATTGAGGAGATGTAGCTCCAAGGTTGACAAGAAGCTTTCCAGTTTTTCTTGCTTTGTAAAGTCTGGTAGGTAGTAAGCTAATTTACTCCATTCACATGCCAGTAGAATGGTTCCATCTGGCTTAAGTATTCGCTTAAGTTCTAGGAACGCTTGAGTTAAATCCGACCAATGAAAATGGGTCTGAAAGGCTGTAATCAAATCAAATTTCTCAACCGGAAGATTTGTATTCTCAACATTTTTCACCTCGAAAGATAGGCCAGGCTCAGACAATTCTTCAGCTGCTCTGATGGCTGTAGAAGAAATATCAATCCCCAACACTTGGCTATCAGGAAAGTGCATTTTTAAATACTTCGAGGATGCTCCATTTCCAACTCCAACATCCAAAATTGAATCAAATTGTTTCTTATAACCCAGCTGACTGACCGACCAAACAACCATGGGCATATAAACACGATTCCAAATTTTCATCATCCATAGTCCAATAAAGCCTGAGGGTTTCTTTGATTGGTAAATTAAGTAAGGAAAAGCCAGAATAATCATAAGGCCAATCATTGCTAGATAAATCATCCGTCTTCCCTCTCATATCGTCCATTATAAAGCCTTTTAGCTTCCTCTGTATAGTTCTTGATAAAATCCGTTTTCGCTTCTGTATAGGCATCACGGTTGTGTTCGTACTGTTTCCACAAAGAAAGTTTAAGCTGTTCATAGTCCTTAGCTACAGCAGGGTGCTCCTGTAAATAGTCTCTAAAGTACAGTTCATCATGATCGCCTTCATAGCGCAGATGCAGATGGAAAACTCGCTTCGCAAAACCACTCGGTGTGTAGCCCTTATTAAATGACATCCGTCCTTGGCTTTCTGACATGAGGAGATAACCATTTTGTAGCAATAAGTCCCGTATAATAGCCATATCTGTTTCTATTGGAATTTCCAGCATGATGTCCACTATAGGCTTGGCCCAGATGGTCTCTACTGATGTTGAGCCAATATGTCTAAGACGAACGATCTGATGTTCTGGCAAAAAACTCAAGAGCCGAAGTCGCTCCTCCTCATACCAGTCTTTCCACTCAGCTTGATGTTCTCTTAAAAAAATCGGAAAAAGTTGCCACAGCTCGTCTAAAGTCATATCCTCTAATGATTTTGTCATCATCCACTCTCCTTTAGATTCTAATATTCCTTAAGCATATTATATCATTATCTGAAGCAAAAGAAGCGCACTAACAGTTAACTATAAATAGAAGAGGCTGGGACAAAAGTCCTAGCCTCTCAATTGTCTTTGGATCGTTGATCAAGACGCAGTGGTTGAGTGGGCTCTACTACGCTGATTTCATCAGCTTTTACAGCCCTACTCAACTGTGCGGAGGTGGGACAACGAAATCGAATTCTAACGAATTACCGATTTCTGTCCCACTCTCTTATTTTATTCTTCTTTTTGAGCCTTTTCTCTTTCCAATCGTAATTTCCGATTTGGATTAAGGCGTGTGAAGAGCTCTTCTAGCTTTTCTGCATTCCAGACGTCTGCTGCAGAGACAAAGTTTCCATTTTCATCACGGAAAGATATTGGTTTATCACCCATTTCAAGCCTCCTTAGTCAACGAATTCAAACTCAAACTTGCCAATCCGGACCAGATCCCCATCCTTGGCTCCGCGAGCACGAAGGGCTTCATCAACACCCATACCACGTAGCTGACGAGCAAATTTCATGACGGCTTCGTCACGGTCAAAGTTGGTCATATTAAAGAGTTTCTCAAGCTTATCACCTGACAACACCCAAGTCGCATCATCATCACGAGAAATTTCAAAGGCTGGTGCTTCTTCATCAAAGCCATAGTAAGCTTCTTCTTCCATTTCAGACTCATCATAGAGCAAGAACTCTGGTGTCTTATCCAGTAATGCTGCGGTCGCATCCAAGAGGGTCGCAAGTCCCTGCTTTGTCAGACTGGAAATTGGGAAGATTTGCGGTAGTTCCGCAAATTCGTCATAATTAGCCACTAATTTCTCTTTAAATATCTTGAGATTTTCAGCACTATCAGGCATATCCATCTTATTGGCAACAATAATCTGCGGCCGCTCCATGAGACGAAGGTTGTAGGATTCCAACTCTTTATTGATAGCTAAATAGTCTTCATATGGATCACGCCCTTCACTTGCTGACATATCGATGACATGCAGGATAACCCGTGTCCGCTCAATATGACGGAGAAACTGGGTTCCAAGACCAACCCCTTGGCTAGCTCCCTCAATAAGCCCCGGTAGATCTGCTACTGCAAAAGACTCTCCAGACTGGGTGCGAACCATGCCTAGATTGGGAACGATGGTCGTGAAATGATAGGCACCAATCTTAGGCTTAGCAGCTGTAATCACGCTAAGCAGAGTAGACTTTCCGACAGATGGAAAACCAACTAATCCAACATCTGCTAGGACCTTGAGCTCAAGCAAAAGCTCCCGCTCTTGACCTGGTTCTCCATTTTCAGAAATCTCAGGTGCAGGATTTTTAGGGGTCGCAAAGCGGATATTTCCACGACCGCCTCGGCCACCACGCGCTACGATAAATTCTTGGCCATTTTCTACCAAGTCCGTTAGCACCTTGCCAGTCTCAGCATCACGAACTGTCGTCCCCTGTGGCACTCGAACAATCAAGTCCTCAGCCCCTCGGCCATGCATGCCCTTGGTCATGCCCTTTTCGCCAGACTGAGCCTTGAAGTGGCGATTGTAGCGAAAGTCCATTAGGGTACGCAGGCCTTCGTCCACGACAAAAACCACATTACCGCCTCGGCCACCATCGCCTCCCCAAGGACCGCCGTTAGGAACATACTTTTCACGGCGAAAGGCAACCATGCCATCACCACCATTACCAGCCTTAACCTGAATCTTGGCTGTATCTAAAAACATACTCATTCTTTCTCTACCTTCTCTTAAATTTCACTTTCATATTCCTAAAAAAAACGCTGAAAGAGCGTTTCGGATTTAAAATTATCTCAAAATAGCGCTGACTGCACTAGCAATTATGGCTCCGACTGTTACTACAATCATGATTACCACAACGACCATTGTTAATTTTTCAAATCCTGTTTTTTTGCGTTTTCCTTCATCTCCAAAAGCCACAATAATTACCTCTTATATTTTTATAGACTTATTCTAACATGATTGATAGTATTTTTCAAATGCTAGTCGCTTCAAATAAAAAAAGAAAGAAGAAAGGCTTGAAAATGATAAACCTTATCTTCTTTCAAATTATTTTGATCACTTAAAAACATACTTCTTATTTTTTTAAGCCATCAATTATTGTTTATTTTTCTTTCTTAAGACTACAAATACACCACCAAGAATAACCAAAATTGAGACCCCAGCTACTGACAACCAGATCGCTGCTTGCTCACCCGTTTTTGGCAAGGTTGGCTTATTGTCAGCTTTCTTGGTTCCTGGTGTTTTTGGATCTTGTTTATTTGAACCCTTTGGATCTTCTACCTTTGGATCTGGCGTTTTACTACCAGGATCATTCGGATCGCCTCCACCTGGATTGCTTGGTTTATCCTTTCCAGGCTCTCCTGGGTTTGATGGAATAGTTGGCGGATCATAGGTATTAATTAAGTCATAACCTTCAACTTTTGAACTATAGTTTACAATGGCATCTTCACCAATTGTATAGGTAATTTTTTGACCATTTTCATCATTTACTGGAAGACCACTAAATGTGTAGTTCCAGCCATCAGCTTCACTGACAACTTTAGATGCTACTACTTGATTATTAGCATATAGATTAACTGTAATGCTCTGTGGACGAGTCATGTTTGTATCATTAACCCATGTTTTATGACCTGATACAGAGGTTACTGGTTTGTATGTATTGGTAAAAGTCGCTTCTCCATCATAAGAAACTGAACCAAATTTTTCACCCAATACATCAACAACTTTAACTGTTACTTTAACCTCTTTAGAGTCATAAGTGTAGCCATCTTCCTGCCCTGGAATTTCTTTAATTACATAGTTGAATGTACCAGCTTGGCTATAGTTGATTGCTGCGAAATTAATAGAACCATCAGCTTCATTAGTAGCTGTCTGTAAAAGTTGCCCCTTGTCATCGTAAAGACCAAAACTAAATTGTCCCTTAGTCAATTCTTTACCGACCAGAGTTTTTTGAGCCTTGATTACAACATCTTTTGAGCGTTCGGCACTTCCATCTCCCGAACCAGCTTCCAATCTAAGTGAGCGATTGATTGTTCGTTCTCCTGGGAAGTTTGTAGCTGACCAAGATAATTTATTATTTACTGTATCACCTACTTTAGTTCCTGGCGCTACACGAGTTGAGTATTCAATATACATTGGCCAATTGTAATTATCACCAAAGTTGATTGTGAAGCCATTTACGTCGCCATTTGCATTTTTAGAAAGAACTGCTTTCTTTGTAAAATTGTCAAGTACAGGTAGAGTTAAAAGATGGGCTTCATTACGAATTCCCCCTTGAACTGGTGCATAGCGCACAGCTCGTAAACTTCCTGGTACAAGAGTTAAGCCATCACCAAAATTATCAGAAATAACCATTCCACGAAGCATGTCTTGTCTAGCGTTTAAGATAATACGCCATTTAACAATACTTGGGTCTGATTTGTCTTGATAACCATATTTCATCTCGTATTCACCAGCTTGTCCTTCATCCTTTTTATACTGGAAAGAAAAGTCGGTTTGACCAAAACGGAATGAAACAGGGCCAGACTCTTTGACTGTGTCATTATTTAATCGAACATTGAAATTTAGAGACATTCTCTTATTTTCAGGCAAACGAGAGAAGTAATCACTGAAAGTAACTGTCACCGTCTGATTGTTCGGATCTACTTGAGCGCTACCAACAACTTCACCCTTATCATTCTTGACATCAATTACATTAAAATTCAAAACTGTAATAAGAGTTAACTCTTGAGGCAGCTTCATAGTTAGGGTATCACCGCTATTGATAGCTTGTGAATCCGGAAAAGTAATGTCACTTGTCACAGCTAAGGTCTCATTTGTCGTAACTGTTGTATCGCTAGTTAGAGGACTACCATTTTTAGTAATAGTAACATTGTTTGTGTAGTCAGTAACTTCAGCAGCTTGAGCTGATTTTGTTACACCAAGACCAAAAACAATAGCCGACAACAAAATAAAGAATTTAAGAACAAGATTATTTTTTTCTTTCATTCATTATTCCCTCCTTCATATTTTATTATACCTAAAATACAGAAAAGTAGGAAATGTTTTATAGAAAAATAACAAAAAAATCAGTTATAGTACAAGATATATACGTAAATTGATTCATTTCATACAAAAAAGTAGCAAAATCAATGCTACTTCTTTGTTTTCATAGTTATTTATTCAATACCAATTTCCGCACGAACAACATCTGCAATTGTATCAACATAGAAATCAACTTCCTCATGACTTGGAGCTTCCGCCATCACGCGAAGTAATGGTTCAGTTCCACTTGGACGAACTAAAATCCGTCCATTTCCTGCCATTTTTGCTTCCATTTCTTCGATGATTGATTTAATAGCAGGGACTTCCATCGCCTTATCCTTCATGCTATTTTCCACTCGAATATTGACTAATTTCTGAGGATAAATAGTTACTTCGGATGCAAGTTCTGATAATTTTTTACCAGTCTCTTTCATGATTTTGGTCAATTGTACAGCAGTTAACTGGCCGTCACCTGTTGTATTATAGTCCATGATAATCACATGTCCAGACTGTTCTCCGCCAAGATTATAACCAGATTGGCGCATCTCTTCTACTACATAACGATCTCCAACAGCTGTTACAGCCTTTTGAATTCCTTCTCGATCTAATGCCTTATGGAAACCAAGATTAGACATAACCGTAGTAACAATAGTATTTTGAGCTAACTGGCCTTTTTCAGATAGATACTTACCGATGATGTACATAATCTTATCACCATCTACCAGCTCACCATTCTCGTCCACAGCAATCAGACGATCACTATCTCCATCAAAAGCTAAACCAATAGCTGCGCCAGATTCTCTTACAGTCTCTTGTAAAGCTTCAGGATGAGTCGAACCAACATTCAAGTTAATATTGAGGCCATCTGGGTTTTCTCCAATAACAGTCAATTGAGCGCCCAAATCAGCAAAAATCTGACGAGCACTTGTTGAGGCGGCGCCATTAGCCGTGTCCAGAGCAACATGCATACCTTCTAGCTCTAAACCAGTTGAAACTAGGTATTGTTGATACTTGCGTAGTCCTTCTGGATAATCAACAAGAGTCCCTAGTCCCTCAGCACTTGGACGTGGTAAAGTATCTTCAGTCGCATCAAGCAATGCTTCAATTTCTAGTTCTCGATCATCATCCAACTTATAGCCGTCACCACCAAAAAACTTGATACCATTATCAAGTGCTGGGTTGTGGCTGGCAGAAATCATAACTCCGGCGCTTGCTTTTTCTGACTTAACCAAATAAGCTACACCTGGTGTTGCAATAACTCCAAGTTTATAAACATGAATACCAACTGATAAAAGACCTGCAATCAAGGCGCTTTCTAACATTTCTCCTGAAATCCGAGTATCACGTCCAACGAAGACCTTAGGCACTTCACTTTCGTGCTGGCTCAGAACGTAACCGCCAAAACGACCTAATTTAAAGGCCAATTCAGGCGTCAATTCCACATTTGCTTCTCCGCGAACACCATCGGTTCCAAAATATTTTCCCATTATTCTATTATTCCTTTCAGGTTATAAACTGTTTTATTAATGATTAGAAGAGCTCGTAGAAGTTGAGCTTGTACTTGTCGAAGATGAACCTGAGGTCTTAGTCGTAATCTTCACCGTCGTTTCATAAGGACTAATGACACTTGGTATTGCAGTCCCATTACTGTCTACAGCTCTCAAAGTTGCAACGCCTGTATAATTACCACTAATGACGTCACTCTCTGGTAAGACCGCTTCTACATGGTCAATTCTTTCCATGTAGTCCTCATCAGTAAAGACGGTAACCTTCGAATCACCGAGGTTGACACTTGAAATTGAAACTCCTTGAGCAACCTGACTTTCTGTGATAGTTGTCTGTACAGGAAATGTCTTACTCACGCGCTTACCTACTTTTACAGTGATCTTATCAGGATTTACTGTTGCTGTCAGGCCACTAGGTAGATTATTAATACTTAGTTTCACCTCTGAGATACCTGTCTTAACATTGGTCAGATCAGCTACTATTTTGAATTTCCGAGTACTTTCCTGCATTTCACTGGCCAAGGTCAAGCGATTTGATCCCGTCAAACTAACAGTTGCTTCAGAAGAGAAACCACTTATAAAATATTCATTGCTGTCGTATTTCACGTCAATTGGAACATTTGTAATTGTATTAGTGTATGTTTCAGACTTATTTAAGCGAATATTGGCATTGTTTTGGAAATTATTTGAGGTTGCATAAACAAATAAGACCAGAGCAAAAAAGATAGAAGAGAGGATATACCAGATATTTTTATAGTTTTTCATTTTCTATGCCCTCCCAATATACGCTGATGCCAACCTTTTTTAACAGGTTGATCAGGAGCCAAAACCTTACGAAGCTCCTCTTCAAATTCCTGCAGAGATAAATCATGCTTGAAGACACCGTTGTGAGTGATAGAAATACCTCCAGTTTCCTCTGATACAACAAATGTAAAAGCATCAGAAACCTCAGATAGTCCGATTGCAGCCCGATGCCGAGTACCAAATTCCTTGGAAATCCTTGAATTTTCTGTGAGAGGAAGATAAGCACATGATACAGCAATCTTATTATCTCTGATAATGACTGCACCATCGTGCAAAGGGGTATTGGGGATAAAGATATTAATCAGTAATTCACCTGATACATCCGCATCCAAGGGAATTCCAGTCGAAATATATTCTTGCAAGGTTCTGCTACCTTGAATCGCAACCAAAGCTCCAATCTTACGTGGACTCATATACTCAACTGCTTTGACAGAAGCTTGGATAAGCTTTTCTTCCGAGCTTATAGGAGTTGCTGAAAAAAGATCAGTTGCTCTACCTAAGCGTTCAAGTCCCGTTCGAATTTCTGGAGTAAAAATTACTACTGCTGCAATGACCCCATAAGTAATAACTTGATTAATCAGCCAAGAGATTGTTGCTAGGCCTAAAAAATTTGCAATAATTTGTCCTAAAACAAAGAGAAAAACTCCACGCAGGAGAATCATAATTTTTGTTCCTGCAACAGCCTTAGTAAAGAAATATAAGATCCAAGCTACCAAGGCAATATCAATGATATTAATCAAAATACTCCAGGGGCTGCCAAACAAACTGGACCAGTACTGGAGATTAGACAATTGTTGAAAATTCATAATCAATCCACCCTATCAAAGAAAACGTTCTTTTCTATTATATCACTTTTAGTAGTTTTTTTCTGTAATCAAATTTACTTTTTATGATAAAATAATTCTTATGAAGATAAATACACTTTTAGGCCTCTTGGCAGGTAAATCCTCCCACTTTGTCCTCAGCAAAATGGGACGTGGATCTACTCTTCCTGGAAAAATTGCCTTAACCTTTGACAAAAACATTTTACAAAACTTAGCTAATAACTATGAAGTCGTAGTTATTACGGGAACCAATGGAAAGACACTGACCACAGCTTTAACAGTGGGCATTCTAAAGGAAGCATTCGGAGAAGTTGTTACTAATACCAGTGGCGCCAATATGATTACGGGAATTACTACAACCTTCTTGACCGCTAAAAAAGGCAAATCTGGCAAGAATATCGCTGTCCTAGAAATAGATGAAGCCAGCCTATCTCGGATTTGTGACTATATCAAGCCCAGCCTCTTTGTCTTTACCAATATTTTCCGTGACCAGATGGACCGCTATGGTGAGATCTACACGACCTACCAGATGATTTTGGATGCTGCAGCAAAAGTTCCTGAAGCGACAGTGCTAATGAATGGGGACAGCCCTCTTTTTAACTCTGTCAGCCTAAAGAATCCTGTCCGCTACTATGGATTTGACACTAAAAAAAGCCAGGCTCAGCTGGCTCACTATAATACTGAAGGCATCCTCTGTCCCAAGTGCGAGCATATCCTCAAGTACGAGCTCAACACCTATGCCAATCTGGGAGCTTATATCTGTGAGGACTGTGGCTTCAAGCGTCCTAAACTAGACTACAGCTTGACTGCTCTCAATGCTCTTGAGCATAACCGCTCTGCCTTTACTATTGATGGACAAGACTATCAGATCAATATCGGCGGACTCTACAATATCTACAATGCGTTGGCTGCAGTGTCAGTGGCTCAATTCTTTGGAGTTGATCCTTCTACAATCAAGTCTGGCTTTGATAAGAGCCGAGCTGTCTTTGGCCGTCAGGAAACCTTCAAAATAGGAGATAAAGAGTGTACCTTGGTTTTGATTAAAAATCCAGTTGGTGCTACCCAAGCCTTGGAAATGATCGAGCTTGCACCTTTTGACTTTAGCTTATCTGTCTTGCTCAATGCTAATTATGCGGACGGCATTGATACCAGCTGGATCTGGGATGCTGATTTTGAGAAGATTTTAGAGATGGAGATCCCTCATGTCATTGCAGGCGGTGTCCGCCACTCCGAGATTGCTCGGCGACTGCGAGTAACGGGTTATCCAGCAGATCAGATTAGCGAAGTAAAAGACTTAGAAGCAGTTTTCAAGGCCATTGAACAACAAGAAACTAAGCATGCCTATATCTTAGCTACATATACCGCTATGCTTGAATTTCGAGAGTTGCTGGCAGAGCGTCAGGTTGTTAGAAAGGAGATGAACTAATGGTTTATACTTCCCTCACTTCTCTTGATAACCAGGATTTCCCTTACGATATTAAAATTGCCCACCTCTATGGAGATCTCATGAATACTTATGGAGATAATGGCAATGTGCTCATGCTCAAATATGTGGCAGAAAAGCTAGGTGCTAGAGTTCAAGTGGATATTGTCTCTCTGGAAGATGGTTTCGACAAGGATAGCTACGACATCGTCTTCTTTGGTGGTGGCCAAGACTATGAACAAACAATCGTGGCTCGTGACTTACCAGCTAAAAAGGAAGCTTTAAAAAACTTTATCAATGAAAACGGTGTGGTACTGGCTATTTGTGGCGGTTTTCAACTCTTAGGACAATACTATATCGAAGCATCAGGTCGACGGATCGAGGGCTTAGGTATCATGGGACATTATACCCTCAATCAGACCAATAATCGTTACATTGGCGACATCAAGATCCATAATGATGAATTCAACGAGACCTACTATGGTTTTGAAAATCATCAAGGCCGCACCTTCCTCTCTGATGATGAAAAACCACTGGGCAAGGTCGTCTATGGAAATGGTAACAACCAAGAGGATGGTTGCGAAGGTGTTCATTATAAAAATGTCTTTGGTTCTTACTTCCATGGTCCCATCTTGTCCCGCAACGCAAACTTGGCCTACCGTCTGGTGACCACAGCTCTGAAAAAGAAATATGGCTCAGATTTTAATTTGGCAGCTTATGAGGACATCTTAGCACTGGAAAAACAGGAAGAATACGGAGATGTCAAAAGCAAGGCTGAATTTGAATAAATATCTTGGAGAAATATTATGAAAGAAAAATTGCACTATATCCTACTTTTAATTACCATTCTATTGGTTGCTGGTATTTCCTTGGCCAATATGCAGAGCGTCAATGTTAGCTTTATCCTATTTAGCTTCAAACTTCCCTTGATTATATTGATTTTGATTTCAGTGCTCCTAGGTTCTGTCACGACCTTTCTCATCAGCATGGTAAAAAATTTCTCACTGAAAAAAGAGCTTAAGAAAACCAAGGAAATACTTGAAAACTCACATTCAAAAAACTAGGTTGGAATTTATTCCAGCCTAGTTTTTTGTATTCTTTTTTGATAGATATAGGAAATCAAAGCCAATCCCATCACTCCGAAACCAATCAGAAGAAAGGAAAGGG
>ERZ772927.739-NODE-739-length-11666-cov-4.29515_pt1 | contig 11666 bp, 8 predicted proteins | sample MGYA00512115_ERZ772927 | MGnify/ENA primary metagenome ERZ772927 (study PRJEB29015, sample SAMEA2737924) | human oral metagenome | biome: human oral; feature: human-associated habitat; material: dental | place: China | collected 2013 ... | reverse complement strand
CGATCTCGGCGCGCGCGAAGTTGAGCAGCACCGCGGTCTCCTTCATCAGGGCGATCCGCTGCGTGCTCACCAGCCCACGGGTGGCGTCGATGAGCGGCACGTGGATGGTGAGGATGTCGGCACGGCGGAAGACCTCTTCAATGGACTCGGCCCGCTCGACCTCGGCGCTCAGATGCCAGGCGTGCTCAACGCTGATGCCCGGGTCGAAGCCGACGACGTTCAACCCCAGGCCGAGGGCGGCATTGGCCACCTGCACGCCGATCGCTCCCAGTCCGACCACGCCCAGCGTGCGGCCGGGCAGCTCGAAGCCGACGAACCGCTTCTTGCCGGCCTCGACGGCCTCGGCGATGGCGGCGTCGTCGCCCTCGAGCGTGTGGGCGAAGCGTGCGGCGGGGATGAGGTTGCGCGAGGCGATGAACAGGCCCGCCAGCACGAGCTCCTTGACCGCGTTGGCATTGGCGCCGGGCGTGTTGAACACGGGGATGCCCCGCTCCGTCATGGCGGCGACGGGAATGTTGTTGGTGCCGGCACCGGCGCGGCCGATGGCCAGGACGGAGTCGGGGATCGGCGCGTCGTGGAGCTTCGCCGAGCGCACGAGGAGCGCGTCGGGATCGTTCAGGGAGCCGCCGACGTCGTACAGGTCGTCGGGGAAGCGGGAGAGTCCGGCGCCCGAGATGGCGTTGAGGGTCTGGACGCGGAACTGCTTGTGGGTGGTCATGGGGTCCTTCGCTGACGTGTGCTGACGTGCGGGATTCGGAGCTTGGGTGTGAGTGCTTGGGCTGTGAGTCAGGCGCGGGTGCGCTCGAAATCGGCCATGTAGTCGATGAGGGCGGTGACGCCCTCGGCGGGCATGGCGTTGTAGATGGAGGCGCGCATACCGCCGACGCTGCGGTGCCCCTTGAGGTTGGTCAGGCCCGCCGCTGCGGCACCGGCGAGGAAGTCGGCGTCGAGGGCGGAGTCGGCCAGGGTGAAGGGGATGTTCATCCAGGAGCGGGAGCGGGGCTCGACCGGGTTGGCGTAGAAGTCGGAGGCGTCGATGGCCTCGTACAGTCGGGCGGCCTTGGTCTGGTTGCGCTCACCCATGGCCGCCAGGCCGCCGGTGTCCTCGATCCAGTGGAGGATCAGGCCCAGCAGATAGATGGAGAAGGTCGGCGGGGTGTTGAGCATGGAGTCCTTGGCGGCCATGACGGTCCAGTCCCAGATGGCGGGGACGTCCGGGCGGGCGCGACCGAGCAGGTCCTCGCGGACGATGACGACGGCCAGGCCGGCCGGCCCCAGGTTCTTCTGGGCGCCGCCGTAGATGACGCCGTAGCGCGAGACGTCCATGGGACGCGAGAGGTAGGTGGAGGAGAAGTCCGCGACCAGCGGGACATCGCCGGCGTCCGGGATGTAGGGGAACTCGACGCCGCCGATGGTCTCGTTGGGCGTGTAGTGCAGGTAGGCGGCGTCGGCGGGGACCGTGAAGGAGCCCTCGGCGGGTGTGGTGGTGTAGGAGGATGCGGCCTCGTCCGCGAGGGTGTTGACGACGACGCCCTGGCGACCGGCCTCCTTGATGGCCTTGGCGGACCACTGGCCGGTGTTCAGGAAGGCGGCGGGGTCGCCGGGGGCGGTGAGATTGGCGGGGATGGCGGAGAACTGGCCGGTGGCGCCGCCGGCGAGGAACAGGACGCGGTAGTCGTCCGGGATACCGGCGACGGAGCGGAGGGTGGCCTCAGCGTCGGCGGCGCACTCGACGAAGTCCTTGCCGCGGTGGGAGACCTCGAGCACGCTCATGCCGGAGCCCCGCCAGTCCGTGAGCTCGGCGGCGGCCTGCTCGAGGACGGGCAGGGGAAGCTGGGCGGGACCGGCTGAGAAGTTGTACACGCGCATGGCGCCACGATAGTCGGGTACCGACGGCGAAGGCGGAACGTCTCATGGGGCGATGCGGGGCCGCCGGCGGCCGCCCTGCTCGGCCCATGACCATCACTGCGGCCGCCTGCCGACGCCGCCCCAGCAGCCACCACGCTTACTACGCTCTTTTACCCCTTACTCCGCTCCTTTCGGCCGCACAGTAAGGGATAAAAGAGCGTAGTAAGCGAAAACAGGCGCCGCTAAGGTACTTAAGGTACTATCGACAATTGACTAGAGGCCGATTCTAAGAATGTTGCCTTTTCCAACGGCACGCCTTACCCCCGCATATGCGGGGCAAACAGCACAAGATAATTGCGGGTAGAATGATGGACCCCTCTACCCCCGCATATGCGGGGCAAACACTTGTAGAACCGCGAAATTCCGCAGAAGCCTACTCTCCCATAACCCGCTTCTCATTCACTGCCAGCCCGCCGGCCTCCTCCGGAACGAGACACACACCATCCAAGACCACTGGGCCGGCAACAACCTCATCGAAGACAACTGTGAGGTGAGCAGCGCTGCCCGGCTCGCACGCATCAGGCCCAACCGACGCCCGCGCCTGCAGATGACGACCTACCCAGCCCAAGCGTACGCCCAGCTGGTCCGCAAGCATCCGGAGCCGCCCGACCACAACCTCCTGTTCCATCTCGACGGGCACCACCGAAGTCCAAACCGACGACGGCGCAGTCGCAGCACGAACTACCCTTGGCAGCGCGGCCAGCTCGCGCAACTCCGAGGGCCGCACCCTCACAACCCCACTGCGCACGGCGAATTCGACCGCCCCCGGCGCTGAACCCGCTCGCAGCACAAACCCGCGCAGCACGGACACTGCCCGCCGTCCGACCTCCCCAAAGAGCGGCAGCACCCACTCCAGATCTGGTACCTGCCCCCGCAGCTGATCGACAATGGTCGCCGCGTCAGCTGCGCCCACAGTGACTCCGCCCGAGCGCCCCCCGGGAAAACGATACAGAACCGCGTCGGCGAGCACATCCCCAGGTGCCTGGACCACCACCTGCGCGCCGTTATCAGCACCAGCCCGCCGATATTTCGCAGTAGGACGCACATCAAGAGGTGGATGAGTGCCGGTCACCCGACTGCGCCTGCGCTGCTCCTCGCGCTCATCAAGGGCGCGCAGGAGCTCCGGAGTCGCCACCCTCAGGGCACATCTACCGTTCTCATCAGGAATCCACCGGCTGTGAGCTCCCGGCGCTTCTTGGGCGCCCTCCACCACGTCAAGGATCACCGGAGACGTCGGCCGCCCCAGGTACGTCACCCGCCGAGCGACTCGCCTCAACGCCTCCACATCCACATCTTGTGCATCGCCGAAGACCCAGCGCACAACGTCGTCGGGCCCCGTTCCGATCAGGATGCCGCACTCAGAACCCTTAAGATCCTTATCTGCAAAACGAGAATTAACATCGACAATACCGGTCATCCTCCCTCGCTTATCGAGCTTGATCTCATTGTTGACCGGCACCCACCGCCCGTAACCGACCTGGCGTACTCCGGCACGGGGCGCCGAGATCCTGGGGGGCGACAAGAGGAAAAGACTCTTCGCGACATCTACCCCGCTTCCGCTCTCGTGCGCCGCCGCCAGGAAGGCAGCCGCCAAACGAGCCGGGGCGGGAGGCCACTCCGGTCCTCCGTCGCGGTCGTGGGCGTTAAACTCCCCTGCCGGGAAGCGCGCCGTCACAGTAAAGGCCGTCATGACTCGGTGCTGCCGTCAACGGCGGCAATGATCTTGCCCAGCGCGGAGTCATCCATAATGGGGACTATCTCCGGCTTCTTCCACCCGGCCTCGGCACCGAGCTCACGTACCAGGGCAGCTATCTCGTTGACGTCGGGCAGTTCCAGAGGCTCCGGAGCAGCACCGTGACGCTCCACCCGCACCTCCAGCCCGGGCTCAAGCAGACGCAGTTCCGCGCCGGCCCGCAGCGAGAGGTTCTGGTGGTGCAGAAGATAGAGCAGGAGCGTGAGGGCCATCGTGAGCGAACGCGCCGGCTCCGGCTGATTGAACTTAAAGGCCCGCAAGCCGCTGACGGAGAAGAAGGCGTGACTCTCAATGGTGCGGTACGTCAGGTCCGACGGCGTGGGCCGATCCTTCTTCTTCCCGGTCAGGTCGGTCGGCGGAAGGGAACCGAGCCCCACGGTCGAGAGCTTGTTTCCCCCGATCTTCGTCTCGGCATCGACAGCGGCGAAAAGGGCATCAACTTTACCGGCCATGCGGCGCCGCTCCTCGACACCCGTCGCAATGAACTCGGCGGTGAACAGGCGCGCAGAACGGGAGTCCGCAGGATTCATGACGTAGTAGCCGAGGTACTCGTCGCGCCCTTTCTCGATCTCGTTGCTCTTCCCGTTGGAGGAAGACTTCTTGTTGGCCTTGTCGGCCGCCTTCTGGGAGCGCTTGGTCTGCGAGTGCCACCAGCCGAAGGGAATTGCCGTCGGGAAGCCGATCAGGAGACTATCGGGCTTCTCACGCGTGGCCTGCTGGATTCCATCAAAATCGACGCCGGCCTTCCGCAGTTCGTCCCGCGCCAGCCGCCAGGTCGTATCGGCCTGGCGGTGGGAGAGCTCGACCGAGGTGGTGATCACCTGGTCACTCTCATCCACGAAGGTCACAAGCGGAAAATTCAAGTAGTCAGCGAGGGTTCCGTCGCCAAACCGTCCCGCCAGGAGAGCCTCGCAGCGCGAGGACACCGAGCCCCAGGAGTCGATAGTGGCGGCCTGCGCCCCATCGGCGGTGATGAAGATGCCGACGACCCGCCCGTCCTGCCGGATCGTCCCGGCGGGTGGGGTGACGGTCGGCCCAGTGAGGGACTCATAGCCCCCTGTGAGGGACAGACCCGCGACCGCAGGATCGGAGGCGAGATCGACGAGCTGGCTGTGAAATTCCGATGCGGTGGTCATGAATGGGCTCCTTCGATGAGGTCCGGAATGGTGTGGTGAGCGGGAGAAGATCGAGCAGGTGGGCATTAAGCGGGCGAGCACGCTCACAGGACGATCGGCATGCCATAGCCGAAGGCCTTCCCGCGCCCGATCCCACGGGTGTAGGCGTCGCAGCCCTCGGCGAGACCGGTGATGGTGGCGGTGAGGTCCCGCACCGTGAAGGACCGTCCCCTGGGCGGATCAGCCCTCCGGCCGCCCTCAGTGCGTCGAGTGCGCTGTGAACGGGGCCGTTCCCCGGGCGACCCCACCCTCCACCGCTCGGACACGACGACGGCGTCGGCCCCGATACCGCGACGGGCCAGCAGACCCCGGGCCCAGGCTTCGGCCTCCTCGTCGAAGACAGGACGGGAGCGACTGCGGCCCTCAGAGTCCTGGTGGCGCTTCTCGGCCACGACCCGCACGGTGAAGCGCTGTCCGACGGCGAAGGCGTCCGGCGCCTCAATGTGCTCGGCGCCGTCGATATCGAAGGGGGCGCGGAACCGGATCGCAGCATGCCCGCTGCGCCCACCGACGTCGGTGGGCAGTGCCAGGCGGTAGAGGACGCCGAGGTCGGCTCGGGCGGCCCGGGAAGCGCCCGCCAGGTCCGGAAGGAAGGACATGGCAAGACGATGGATACCGTCGGGTCCGCCCAGGGACGGCAGGGCCTGGGCTAGAGGCAGGGAGACAGTCTGGTCAGGCACGGGATCCTCCCTGAACTGCAGCGGCGGATTCTTCCTTCGCGGGAGCCAGGAAGGTGATCCTGGCGGTTCCCTCGGTGGACTGGATCGCCGAGCTCCATCTCGGCCAGGGCAGGTGGTCCGGCGGCGACTCATGAAGGTCAAGGATCATGGTGATGGTCAGGGGCACGGGATTGAGTACCCAGGTGAACACCTTTCGCGGACCCGACGACACCGGTCGCTGTGCGGGCTGAAGGAGAAGCTGTCCACAGAAGGCCAGCAGGTCGATGAGCGGATGAACATCGCATTTCTCCGAGCCACTCGTGAGCCGTGGAGTGGGCTGACTGGCGGAGAACCGCAGCCCCGGCTTGGCCTCGGCCACGGCCAGGCGTCCATCGAGCAGTCGGACGATCTCAACTGCAGCAGTGGCGCGGGCGACCTCGGGTGCGCCCGCGCCGAGCAGGGACCAGGTGTCATGCACGGACTTGGCGGTGTAGCTCTTCCCGCTGAGCAGCGTGAGCGCCGCGGAGCACACCTGAATATCCGTTTCTTTCTTTTTGGCGGATTTCGACGCTGACAGGTCATAGGTCTGGACGACATTATTCGCAATGAGCCCGGCCGCGTCCCGGCTCGCCTCCCAAGCAGCTCGGGACAGCGCGTTGGCGACCGTCCGGCTCGGCGTCGTCGTCTTGACCCCCTGAAGAGAGCGGTTCTCCAGATCCCACGTGCCAGCGACCAAGGCCTTCGCGGCGGCCTGCGCCAGAGCGTCTGCGTCACCAGCCCAGGTGAGCACCGGCACCGCCCAGTCGCCCTCGAAATGGAGTGCGGCTCCGGTGAGAAGAGAGGTCAGGCCCCAGCAGGCCAGAACGTGGGCGGGCCGGTGCCCAGACAGGGCCACGAGCCGGTACTGGTAGTCGCTCGGCCGCTCAGCCGGCGCGGGCATCTCACTCACCTCAGTCATCTTCAGTCATCTCGCTCATGGTCTTCCTGCTCCTTTCGGGAGACCTCCCAGTCGGCCAGTCTCAGGACCGCCTCCGCGAGCGCCAGCCCGTAGGGTCCGCAGCGCCTGTTAAGCCGATGGAAGGAGTCGATCTGCGCGGCCCACCGAGAAGAGGCGGGATCCAGGTACGGCTCGCTCACGCCGTCGTTCTGCAGGCAAACAGGCCCGGGCCCCCGATAGAAGCCGTGGTGAGCGAGGACGAGATAGCGCACCAGCTCGTGGTCATGAGGCTGCAGGACACCGGCGGCAACCGCCTCGTCAAGCACCCGGGCCGAGGCCGCCTCGTGCCGCCAACCCCAGGGAACACCGGCCAGCATGGTCGAGCGCCGCCACAGCCGCCGGGGCAGCGCGGACTTGGCCAACGGCCTCACCAATCCCGTGTCCTCTTCGCCGTCTTCGCCCTCTTCCGCAAAGGTGAGCCAACCGTCTTCCTCGTTCATCCGCAAAGCGGCCTGGAAAGCACTGAGCTCCGCCTTGCCGGCATCGTGATAGGCACCCGCCGCAGTAATGTCGCCCACCACGTCCTCGGGCAAGCCGATGACGCGAGCCCACCGCTGCGCGCACTCGCCGACACCGCGGTTGTGCTCCTCCAGCGGGACAGCACGAAGGGACTCCTCTTTCGCCGGACGGGCGAAGCTGAGACGCAGCCAAGGACGATCGGAGTCCTCGCCCAGGACGTCGGCGGTCAGCACCCAACCCTCAGGGGCAGCGACCTCTTCGATCAACTCACGCAAGGTGTCGGCACGCGTCAGCCCCTCGGCGTCGTCCTCCCCACCGAGGTCGGTGAGGAGGACGTGCGGCGCCTCTGCACCCTCCCGCCCGCATGAGGCCTCGGCCTCCACCTTCTCGCGCAGTTCCTCAAGGTCCGCACCCGGCATGAGCAGGCGGTCGGACAGGTCCTTCCCGGCGCCGTCAGTCCCGAGCACGCTCTCAGCCGCACGTGAGTCGATGACCAGAACAGCGCCGGGGTGCACGGCCTCCGCATCTCGTGCTTCCGTCAGCACCCGGGGCGGCTCGTCGCGAACCGGGTCGAGGACAATGACCGGAGCCGTCTTGAGGGCCTCCCGAATCGCATCGCGCATGTCAGCCATCCGCAACGTCCATCCCTCGGCCCGCAGGTCAGGGGGAACGTCCTCGAGATCGGCCAGGAACGGCCCCTCGGCCACAAGATCGGCATGATCCCGGACGACGACGGTGACCTCAGCTCGCGGGTCGGTGAGCTCGCGGATCCAGGGCGTCACCGGCGGGTCGTTCCGGGAGCCAATCGTGCGCAGGTAAGCACGCAGGACAGTCGGCGGGATGACGACCGGAACCTGCTGGGCGCGGCGAAGCGCCGCAGGGTCATTCGCCTCGCGCAGGCGCTTCACCACCTCCCCGAGCACGGGCGCGTCCGCAATGAGCTGGGCGACGGCACCGGCAGCGTCCCCATGAATGGGGTCAGACTTGCCAGTTGCGTGGACGATGGTCACCGACCCGTCCTGACGCGCCCCCACGCGGTTGACACGGCCGAGCCGTTGAACAAGGGAATCCGCACCGCAGGACTGAGTGACAAGGTGGGTGAAGTCCAGGTCGGCTCCCACCTCGAGAGTAGAAGTGGCCACAACGACGACGGGCCCGGCCTGGTCCCGGTTTTTGCTCCCGGTGCGATACGGCTCGAGTCGGTCGATGACGGCTCGAGTGAAACGCTCCGGCATGCCACCCGTGAGCAGCTCCAGGGAGACATCACCCTGCCTACACGGTTTGCGCAGGCCGGCCCAGACGGCCTTGGCGTCGGCGACTGTGGTGCAGAAGACGACCAGGCTGTCCCCGTTGCCGAGCTCCGACACGATCCCCGCAGCCTTCTCGGTCACGACTTTGGCCATGTCTCTGGCGCCGCTCGCTGCGGTTCTGATCAGCGTGACGTGCACGGCATCCCGGGCCAGACGACGCCGGGCCAGCACCGGGTCCCGCCGCTCCTCCTCGGCCGCGTCCCAAGTGAGCACGTCTCCAGAACTGCCATCGGGGGTGGCGCTCATGGCCATGACCCGCAGCCCCGGGACAGTACCGCCGAACCGGTCCTCAAGTGCCGACTCATACGTCTGAAGCGTCTCCAGGGTGGTGTGCGCTTGTGCGGACAGGTGTGCCTCGTCGAGCACCCACCAGGAGTCGAGCCCGGTCAGGGCGGCGTCAATACTGCGACGCCTGGCGGAGAGCTGGTAGCCGCGGAAGAGCAGTCGGGAGCAGACCATGTCCAAAGTGCCGATGACGACGGCGGGACGGGCGGGATTGCGAGTGTGCTCGGTCAGGTCGGACGTCAGGCCGCCCCGCAACCTGCGCACCTCAAGGACGAGCTCGTCCGGGCCGAGGCCGAAGCGACTGCGCAGGATGGAGGCGAGATCCGCCAACGGACCCTCAACAGCCTCGTCGAGCATTACTGCCAGGTCGCAAGCGCACCGGTGGGCGTCATCGACCACCACCCGGCGGTCAACGACGACGTGAAGGCGCAGCGCGACCTTCCGGTTCCCACCACCAGCGGCATCGGCCGTCAGTGCGTAGAGCCAGGCCAGCAGGACAGCAAAGGTCTTGCCCATGCCGGTAGGGACATCCAGAGAGGAAGGGAGGTCACCTGCAGCGAGGCGCTCGGCGAGCAGCTCCTGGTAGGCACGAGGCTTGTATCCAGTGACGGCATGGAATACTGCGGAGAACTCTGGCGGCACGATGCTCACCTTTTTACTAATAGAATATTCTGACCCCCGATCACTCGGGGCACGGTTCCCTTCACTGATGTGCTGGACTAAGAGAATCCCTCAACCTCCGTGTATGCGGAGGATCTGCGGATCCGCGCGGGTCGCGGAGCATCATGATGCAGGTTACATTACTCTCGTCTGTATGTCACCAGCTCTTCCTTGCAGGTGGCGACGAAAGTGAGTCTGTATGACCGACCAAAGTGAGCGTTTAAGCTCGACGATTGTGAGTGCCTCGTTGTCCAGGGTCCGGCACACCGATGCTCTCGGCACATCACAAGGCCACCCCGCAACCCAGGCGGAGCGGCCGCTCCGCATGAGCGGCGCATGAGCCCGGCGTACACCCGTCTCGTCGACGCCCGGCTTGCTGCGCTGCTCGATGGGCTTCCAGCAGTGAACATCGAGGGTGCCCGCGGCGTCGGCAAAACGTGGACGGCCTCGCAACACGCGCAGACACTCATCGCTGTCGACGACCCGGACGAGCGCGCCCAACTCATGCACCTGGGAAGACGCTTTGCCGCGTCCCTCAGGTGCCCATTGGTCCTTGATGAGTGGCAGCGACTGCCGGAGATCTGGGACAGGGTGCGGCGCGCCATCGATAGCGATCCCACACCAGGTCGCTTCATCCTCACCGGCTCCGCCTCCCCGGCGCAAGCTCCCGTGCACACTGGAGCCGGACGCATTGTCAACCTCCGCATGCGACCACTCAGTCTGGTCGAACGTTCTTTGGAGACACCCACCGTCTCGCTGGCGACTCTGATGGCCGGGGACGGAACGGACAGCGTCGAGGGGAGCACCTCAATCGGCCTGAACCACTACGTCGACGAGATCCTCCGCTCCGGCTTCCCGGGTATTCGCGACCTGCCGCCCATCGCCCGCGAGGCCCAGCTCGATGCCTACCTGGAACAGACCGTCCGCCACGACCTGGCCGACGGCCGAGCACGACGCACCCGCACCCTCACCGACTGGCTGCGCGCCTACGCCGCCGGCGTGTCGACGACAGCCGCCTACGGCTCGATCGCTGCGGCTGCCGCCGGTCGGGAGGGCTCGACGCCCGCGGCCTCCACTACACGTCAATACCGCGACCTGCTGGAGGAGATGTGGTTTCTGGAGCCGGTGCGTGGCTGGAGCCCCTCCGAGAACGACTTCAAACGGCTCACCACGGGGGACAAGCACCAGCTGTGCGATCCGGCCCTGAGCGCGCGTCTTCTGCGCACAGGGTCCGCTGGCCTGCTCGGGGTGGGTAGACCCACCCAAGTCGCTCTGAAAGGGGTTCCCAGGCGCACGCGGATGCTCGGACCTCTTTTCGAGTCCCTGGTCACCCAGAGCGTGCAGGTCTACGCCTCAGTGTGCGACGCCGCGGTCCACCACTTGCGCGATAAGGGCGGCGAGCATGAGATCGACCTCATTGTCGAAGGACTCGACCGCCGTGTCATCGCCATTGAGGTCAAGGCCTCCGCCTCGCCACGTGCCGGGGATACCCGCCACCTGATGTGGTTGCGCGAGCGGCTGGGAGAGCGCCTGGCCGATGCCGTCATCATCACCACGGGCAGCCACGCCTACCGGGATAGGGACGGAATCGCCGTCGTTCCCGCCGCCCTGCTCGGCCCATGACCATCACCGCGGCCGGCAGCGGCCGCCCCCTAACAACCACTGCGCTTACTACGCTCCTTCACCCCTTACTCCGCCCCTTCCAGCCGTACAGCAAGGGGCAAAGGAGCGGAGTAAGCGCAGCCCATCGATCAGCCGCTCAGCGCGCCGCCCACCAGGAGCGCAGCGCCTGCCGCGCCATCTCCTCGCCGAGCGGCCCCTTCTCCATGCGCAGGTCGAGCAGGAAGCGGTAGGCCTCGCCCACGACCGGGCCCGGCTCGACGCCGAGCTCGTCCATGATCTGCGCCCCGTCGAGATCCGGGCGGATGGCGGCCAGCTCCTCGGCCTCGCGCAGCGCCGCGATCCGCTCCTCAAGGTCGTCGTAGGCGGCGTCGAGCATGCGGGCCTTGCGCTTGTTGCGGGTGGTGACGTCCGCGCGGGTGAGCCGGTGAAGACGCTCCAGCAACGGCCCGGCGTCGGCCACGTACCGCCGCACCGCCGAGTCCGACCAGGCGGCGTCGGCGTAGCCGTGGAAGCGCAGGTGCAGCTCGACCAGCCGGGAGACGTCCTTGATCGTCTGCTTGTCGAAGCGCAGCGCCCGCAGCCGCTTCCTGGTCATGCGCGCGCCCACGTGGTCGTGACCGTGGAAGGTCACGGTGCCGCCCGGAAGGAACCGGCGCGTGGCCGGCTTGCCGATGTCGTGCATGATCGCGGCCAGGCGCAGAACGAGGTCCGGGGCGGGCACCGGCCCGTCGGGTCCCGTCTCCAGAGCCATCGCCTGGTCCAGCACCGTCAGCGTGTGCTCATAGACGTCCTTGTGCCGCTTGTGCTCATCGACCGTCTCGACCAGAGCCGCCAGCT
>ERZ772927.737-NODE-737-length-11706-cov-4.7965_pt1 | contig 11706 bp, 7 predicted proteins | sample MGYA00512115_ERZ772927 | MGnify/ENA primary metagenome ERZ772927 (study PRJEB29015, sample SAMEA2737924) | human oral metagenome | biome: human oral; feature: human-associated habitat; material: dental | place: China | collected 2013 ... | reverse complement strand
GCGTGGTCCGCTTGGCCCGGTCCTCGTAGGCGCCGGCGCAGCCCACCCAGAACAGGTAGTCCACCTCGGAGGCGTCCTCCACGTCCACCCCGACGACCGGCACCTCGAAGTCCAGGCCCCGGGTCCACTCCAGGCGCTTGCGGGGGGCCAGCCCCCAGGGGTTGCCCTTGGACTCCAGCTTGCGGAACATCTGCCCCAGCTCGCGGGGGAAGGCCGACTCCATGAGGACCTGCTGACGGCGCACGTCCACCACGTGGTCCAGGTGCTCAATGTCCACCGGGCACTGGTCCACGCAGGCCCCGCAGGTGGTGCACGACCACAGCACGTCCGCCGGGATGACCGCCCCGGCCAGGGGAGCCGGGCGGGTGGCCACACCCGACTCGGTGGGGGCCGCCCTGGCGGCGAGCAGCGCGCCCAGGACGTCGCCGGTGTGGGCGCTGCCCTCCACCAGGCCCAGGTCCTCACCGGTCCTCAGGCCGTCGGTCATGCCGGTCAGGCGCCCCAGGACCCCCCGCTCTGAGCGACGCCGCTCCAGGTCCTCGTCGGTGACCTCCTCGGGCTCCACCCCCAGGGCCGCGGCGGCCCGCAGGTAGGGGGCCGCCGCCGCCGCGTGGTCGCGCAGGGCCAGGACGAAGAGCTTGGGGGACAGGGGCTTGCCCGTGTTCCACGCCGGGCACAGGTCCTGGCAGCGCCCGCACTCGGTGCAGGTGGCGAAGTCCAGCAGGCCCTTCCAGGTGAAGTCCTGGATGCGCCCCACCCCCAGGCGGACCTCGGGACCCTGCCCGGAGTCGGCCGCCTCCATGGCCTCGTCCAGGGTGTCCATGGTGGCGGCGGTCAGGGGGGTGCCGTCCACCACCAGCGGCCTCAGCGGGCCCAGGGACTTGGAGCCGTCGGTCTCACGGCGGGCGTAGATATTGACGAACGCCAGGAACCGGTGCCAGGCCACGCCCATGGAGGGGGCCAGGCCCACCACCACGAACCAGCACATGGAGATGACGATCTTGAGGGTGGCCGTCACCAGGACGGCGGCGGTCAGCACCGTCGGCCCCAGGGGTTCCAGGAGGGGGGAGGCCCAGGAGGTCAGGGGGAAGTACACCCAGGAGCCCAGGTGGCGGGCGGTGGGGTCCGAGCTGGAGGCCAGCAGCGCCTGCTCCTCCATGCGCAGGGCCAGGACGCACAGGACGACGCCGGTGACGACCAGCTCCACGAAGCGGGCCTGGGCCGCCGTCGAGCCGGCGAAGCGGGAGGTGCGTGGCCGGGTGCCGCCGTCCGAGTCCTGCGGGTAGGGGGCGGTGGCGCGCCCGCCCCGGTTGGTCCGGCGGCGCAGCACCATGAGGTGGACGATGCCGGCCAGGCTCAGGTAGGCGATGAGCTCCACCGTCCAGGACCACCAGGCGGCGTGCCCCAGCAGCGGCAGGGCAAAGTCCGCGCCCCCCAGGACCTGCCCGTAGCCGGTGACCAGGGTGAGGAACAGCAGGGGGAAGCTGACCATGACCAGCCAGTGCGCCGCCCGCACCCAGGGACGGTTCCTGAAGGCCTCGTGGGTCAGGACGCTGGAGAGGGTCAGCCACAGGCGCCGTCCCACCGGGTGCAGCCGGGAGCGTTCCACCGCCCGGCCCACGCTGGCGCGGTGGACAATGGTCACGCAGGCGCGGGCAAAGACCCCCACCCCGATGACGGTGGTGACCAGGACCGTGGTCGCGCAGACGATCTGCAGGACCTCCAGGAAGCTCATGGCCTCAGCCTACGGCGCCCGCCCGCCCCCGACGCCGGGGCAGGGCAGCGGGGCGGGGGCGGGGCGGTGGTGTCGGATACGTAGGCCGGTGGTGCTGGTCCGCCCGGACGTGCACAATGTGACCGGGTGCCCGCCAGGGGGGTGCTGACCTCTCCGGGGCGTTTAGGAGGCGCGAGTGTACGGGCGCAAGGCGACCAAGCTGCTGAATATGGTACGCAGGTTCTTGGGGAAAGAGCCCAGTCCCGCCTCAGCGCCCACCGGGCCGGGGCATGGTCACCGGGCCGAGGCCAGCAAGGACCAGGATCTTGCCCGCAAGGTGTACACCCCCGTCCAGCAGGCTAAGCGGATCGACCAGGGTGTCGCGGGCCGGGCCGGTTACGCCTACGACGCCGGACGCCAACTGCACCGGCAGGGTCGGTTTAAGGAGGCTCTTGACGCTTTTAAGGAGTCGTTGGAGCTTTTCCGGCAGGTAGAGGGGAGTGAGAAAAACCAGGGGGACTGCCTGCACGGTATTGGCGCGGTCTGCGGGGACCTGGGTGACTACGAGGAGGCCCTGGCTGCCGGGGACGAGGCGCTGGAGCTCTTCGGTCAGGTGGAGGGCACCCAGAACGAGCAGGCGTACTGCCGGTACAATATGGCTATCTCCCTGCGGAAAATGGGGAGTTACGAGGAGTCCCTGGACGCCTACAAGGAGGCCCTGGCACTTTTCCGGCAGGTAGAGGGGAGCACGGAGGAGCAGGCGAGCTGCCTGCGTGCCATGGGGGTCGTCTACGGCTACCTGGATCGGCGCGAGGAGGCGCTGGTCTCCTACCGCCAGGTTGACGGCTCCGAGGCCTGCCAGGCCACCTGCCTGAACAACTCCGGCGTCGTGCTGGAGACGCTGGGGCGGCTCGAGGAGGCCCTGGAGGCCCACCGCGAGGCGCTCCGGACCTGCCAGCAGGCCGGGTCGCTGGTGGACTACGAGGCCGACTGCCTGTACAACGTCGCCAATATGCTCAAGGAGCTGGGGAGAGGAGACCAGGCCCTGCCCCTGTTCCGCCAGGCGCTGGAGGCCTATGCCCGCCTCGAGGACTCTGAGGAGGAGCAGGCCGACTGCCTGGAGGCCATAGGCGCCATTGAGGCGGGATAGCGCCGGGGCTGTCGGGCTGCGTGAGGGACCGCACCCGCCGACAGGGCTGGGTCCGGTGGGGCAGGGGGGATGATGGTGGCCATGGACAACGACCTGTATGAGGCCATTGCTGACAGGCTCCGTGAGACCATCCCTGATCCCGTCCTGGAGGCCATTGGCCCCGAAGGCTTCCAGGAGGCCCTGACCCGTGTCTGCTCCGCGATGGAGATGCGCGTCGGCGAACGCCTCTCGGAGGGTCTCAGCGACGCCGAGCTGGAGGAGTTCAGCGACCTGGCCGACTCAGCGACCGACGAGGAGGTCACGGCCTGGCTCCAGCTCCACCGGCCCGACTACGAGGACGTCATTATGGACGTCATTGTAGAACTCATTGACGAAGTGGCCCTGCAGCTCACCCGCGCCTTCGTGACCTACTCAGCAGGCACGGACCAAGAGCCCCAGACCCCTGACGACGGCTCCCAGGACCACTGAGGTCTGAGTCGTCTATAGGGTTATCCACGGGCGTCTTGGGTGCCTCTGACGGGTGGCTGCCAGGTCAGGGGCGTGGCCCTGTTGCTCAAGGGTTGTTCAGGGACTCCCACCCCCTGTATGGGGGCGGTATTCCCGTGTCATAGGTCAGGCGACGCCCGCGACCTCACCTCCTGGATGAGGGGCGGCGTTTCAGGGGTACGGCGGCGGCTACCGGGCTAGAGTCGGGTCATGACGAAACCGTTGTCCGTAGCTGCTGGTCCGTTAGGGATCCTGCTGCTGGCCGCCTGCTCATCGGTCACCCCGGGCGTCTCGGGCAGTCCGGACGTCCCGGCTAGCCCGCCTGGGACGACGCAGCTCAGCACCACATCCCCCTCTCCCACCGTCGAGCCGAGCATGAACCCCAACGCACCCTCTAACCCCTCTGCCACCGATTCCACCGATTCCACCGGCGCGCCCGCCACGGCCCCCTCCGGCGCCGGTCCTACCGGTGCGCCCGGTGCGCCTGGTGCGGCCCCCACCGGTACGGCACCCACCGGTGCGCCGTCCGTTACCGCGCCCGCGGAGCTGGTCGCCGCCATTAGGGCGGACCTGGACTCCCGTGGCGTCTCCGGTGCCTCGGCCGAGGTGGTGGAGGCCACGTGGACCACCTGGAACGACGCCTCCCTGGGCTGCCCCGAACCGGGGATGTCGTACACCCAGGCGCTCGTGGACGGCTGGCGGATCGTGGTGAAGGCGGGTGGGAGCACCTACGACTACCGGTTCGGCGGCGACTCCACGCCGCTACTGTGCCAGACCCCAGGGCTCGTCCTCCCGGTCCCCGGGACGAGTACCTCCTGAGACGTGCCCTGCCGTCGGTAGCGCGACGGGCCCGTGCCGGTCGCAGGGGCCCGTCGCCCGGCGGGCGGTGAGACGATGGCGGGTCGGCCACGCGCAGGCCCCTGGGCGGATGAGCCCGTCGCCCGGTGAGGCCTTACGGGGACCGGGACGGTGGTCCCAAGGTGCTAGGGGGCCTCGGGACCGGTGGGCTCCTCGAACTCCTCGGGATCCTTGGGCTCGGTGGGTTCCTCGAGCTCCCCGGGATCCCCGGGTGCTTCGAGCTCCCCGGGATCCGTGAGCTCATTGGGCGCCTCGAGCTCGGTAGGCGCCCCAGGCTCGGGTGGCTCCTCGGGCTCGGTGGGCGGGTCCGCCGGGAGGCCCAGGTCCAGGGCCTGCTGGTAGGCGGCGTCGGCCTCCTCGGGCCGACCCGCCTTGCGCAGGGTGAGGCTCATGCTGTTCAGGCAGTCAGCCTGGTCCTGCTCGGTGCCCGTGACCTGGCGGTAGAGGTCCAGGGCCTGGCGGTAGGCGTCCAGTGCCTCCTCGTACCGGCCTATGTCGTCCAGGACGCGCCCGGTGTTGCTCAGGCAGTTGGCCTGCTGGAAACCGGTGCCGGTCACCTGCTGGTAGAGGCTCAGGGCCTGGCGGTAGGTGTCCAGCGCCTCCTCGTGGCGGTCCGTCGCCTCACGCAGCGTACTGGCGGTGTTGTGCAGGCAGTTGGCCTGGTCCTGCTGGGTGTCGGGCAGGGTGCGGTAGATGTCCATGGCCCGCTGGTAGGCGTCCAGCGCCTCCTTAGACATCCCCGTGTCGTCCAGGGTGTTACCAATGTTGTACAGGCAGATGGCCTGCTGGTGGCCGGTGCCTGCTACCTGGGTGTACAGATCCAGGGCCTGGCGGTAGGCGGTTAGCGCCTCCTCGTGCCGGCCTGTCGTGCGCAGCGTGCCGCCGGTACTGAGCAGGCAGTCAGCCTGGTCCTGCTCGGTTCCCGCTACCTGGGTGTAGAGGTCCATGGCTCGCTGGTAGGCCTCCAGGGCCTCCTCGTCGCGCCCCTGCCTGCGCAGGACGTTGCCGGTGTTGTGCAGGCAGTCGGCCTGCTGGTGGCTGGTTCCCGCTACCTGGGTGTACAGGTCCATGGCCCGCTGGTAGGCGTCCAGCGCCTCAGGGTAGCGGCCCAGCGTGCGCAGGATGAAGGCGGTGCAGTACAGGCAGTCGGCCTGCTGGTGACCGGTTCCCGTTACCTGGGTGTACAGGTCCAGGATCTGCTGGAAGGTGGTCAGTGCCTCCTCGTAGCGGTCCAGCTCGTTGAGGATAATGCCGGTGCAGTACAGGCAGTCGACCTGGTTCTGCCAGGTGCCCGTGACCTGGGTGTACAGGTCCGTGGCCTGGCGGTAGGCATCCAGGGCCTCCTCGTAGCGACCCGTCTGCCCCAGGGTGAAGCCGATGTTGTACAGGCAGCTGGCCTGCCCGCGCTGGGTCTCAGGCAGGGTGCGGTAGATCTCCAGTGCCTGGCGGTAGGCGTCCAGGGCCTCCTCGTCCCGGCCCGTCGTGCGCTGGGCGTTGCCTATGCCGTTCAGGCAGCTGGCCTGGTCCCGCTGGGCCTCGGGCAGGGTGCGGTAGGCCTCCAGGGCCCGGGTGAAGGCCGTGACCGCCTCTGCCGGGTGCTCGCCCTCGAGCATCCGGAGCCCCTCGCTGAACGCCTCCTGAGCCCTTCCTTGGACGTCCTCGGAGGAGAGCTCCTCCGTAGTTGAGTCCGCCATGACCGCCTCCTCCGTCGGGGACAGCAGTATCCCAGTACATCCTGGGCAGCGGGGTGAGACTCGCCGTCCTGGCACGACGGCGTTCACCAGGACCCGGGCTGCTGGGGCCCGTCGGGGCCGGGCCGCCCTAGGCGGCAGGACCCGGAACCGGGATCTGGCCTGCCGGGGCCTGCCCCTGGGTATTGGGCAGTGCCCCAGGGCCTGGCCTGCCGGGGCCTGCCTCAGCCGACGTCGGTACCGCCGTGGCAGACCGGGCTGCCGGGTATCGGCCTCCCGGCGTGTCCGCTCTCCGTAGGCCGTCCGGCAAGAAGCCGCTGGTGGGAGAGCTGCGGGCAGGACGGCAGGAACTGGGGTGCGGAATCGTGCCCTTAAAGCGTGCACCCGTCCTCTACCATGAGCCCGTTGCCGCCTGAGGCACTGCATGAGGACGAGGGGGAGCCATGGACCAGACGGGCGTCGCGGACGTGCGCAAGGACGGTGCTGCCGGTGGCCGGTCCCGTCCCGCCCACGAGGCCGCGCCCCAGGGCCCCGATGGAGGGGCTGACCGCCGGCGTCCTGCCCGTGAGGCCGCGCCCGTCCCCTTCTCCCGGTGCACCAAGGGCACCGACGCCCTGCGCGACGCATGGGGGCACGTCAGGGACCTCGCCCCGAACGTCGTGGACGAGTGGACGACCGGGGCACGACGACGGCCAGGGCGGAAGGGGCAGGACGGCAGCCAGGGTCTCCCGCAGGAGCCGGTGCGCCGCAAGATCCTCAACGAGCTTCTCAGGGGGCCGGCCTTCAAGGACATGCTCAGCAAGTTCGTCGGTAAACCGGGTAGCGTCGTCCTCACCCCGGTGCAGGTCGCCGTCCTGAACGAGACGCTGGGGCGGGAGGCGCAGCGCATCGTCCGCACGCTGGACTGGGCGGCCAGGCTCCGCGCACTGTACGAGAACAATGGCGAGATACGGAGGACGTCTGACAGGTACTTCGTCAACGCCGACAACAGGTTCCTGCGGGTCAACCTCACAAATACCGTTCTCGAGGCCGTGTGGAAGGAGGCTGAGGGAGGTGGCCTGGTGGATCTCTGGGAGGCCTCGCCGGAGAACCAGACCGCGTTCCTGGACAGGATCCTCGTCGAGCGGACCGAGGCACCCCAGCGTGCGAACACGGCTGCGTGCCGCAGGATCCTTGCTGAGCCCGGGATCCGCCAGCGCGTCGAGGGGGAGATCGACAGGCTCTGGGAGCCGGCCCCGACGACCAGGCCGGCAACCGACGCGGGACTTGACGACCTCACCATGAAAGTCGCCGGGGCGCGCATGATGGCGGAGAATGATGACGAGACCCTGTGTCAGGCGATTCAGTGTGAGCACATCCCGGTTGACGAGCTGCTCCAGGCCGTGGTGCGCCAGTGTGGGAAGGACGGCTCCGACGTCTGGGCGCTGGTGAGAAGGTCTAAGCCCCTGGGGCTGACTCGTGACGTGGAGCGCTCATCGCTCCGGCGTCGGCCCGCACCGCAGTGGGACAGGCTCTCCAGGCGGTCGGGGCGGGATCGTGCTGCGGATGAGTCCGAGCCCCGTGTCAAGGAGCCCCTGCGTGAGCCCCCGCTCGACCTGGGCTACGTCCCTCGGGTCCTTCACGTGTTCAATAACGCGGTGTCGGATGACTTCCACCAGGACCGCCTGCCCGAGGCCCTGGTGGATGAGGCGCGGCGCTGCGCCCACTGCACGGGCCTGGCCTGGGTGCAGTCCCGACTGGTCATCACCATGGCGGCGCTCGTGGTGGAGTTCGTGCTCCAGGAGACCGAGCGGGTCCTCTCCCCGAGGCCGGACAAGGACGACGTCGGCCAGCTCCTGCAGTGGCGCTCGCGCAGTCTCGTCCACCGGGCCGTGCGGGAGCAGATGCTCAAGGAGCGGACAGCGGTGCAGATAGCGTTCCGGCCCGCGCGCTCCGCGTCGGCCTCGATGTGCCAGGACGGGACCGTCAGCTGGGCGGCGGGGGAGCGTCAGCTCAAGGACGACCCGGTCAGGACCTTCATAAGCAGGGTGGCCTCCCACGCCGCGTGCTCGCTGTGGTACCAGTGGCACCGGTACGAGTTCCTCGGCCTTGAGGACAAGAGGGACGGCTTCTCGGTGAAGACCGTCCAGGAGAGGATCTACTTCGCCGTGAAGCAGGCGTGCATTGACGCGGGGAAGGTGCTGAGGGCCAGACCGCGCTCGTCGCTCCGGCAGGGACCGCAGGGTGGTGGGTCGACTCACCGGGTCCTCCCCTTCATTATGAAGATCCAGGAGCTGCGGACCGACGAGCCCTACGCCTCCGTCTACAGTCTCATGCGGCAGTACAGGAACCCGGAGGACGGGGACGACGGCCCCGGGACCATCCCGGGGCGCAGCCGGGAGCTGAGGGACGACGTACCGCGGGAGGCGCTGCGTCTCGCGGAGAGGGATGCCGTCGACGTCAAGCGGGGCAGGGTGGCACTGGAGCTCATGGGAGAGCTGGACCGCCTTTACGACGACCCGCAGGTCGGCCCGCTGCTCGACGGAGTCGATATCACCGACATCCTCGACTGCCTGAACAGGATGTGAGCACAGATGACTGATCAGACCACTCCCAGGACGGTAGAGCCCGCCGACCCGCTGGACCGGGTGACGGTGTCATGGGACGGGGACACGGTCCTCATTGTCCCCGGCGGGGCCTCCGCCGGAACCCCTGACGAGGCCCTCGGTGGGGCTCCCGGTGAGGCCCTCGGCGGGTCCCCCGATGGGCAGGCCGCGAGGGAGAGCTTCCTGCGCCCCCTCGTCCCACTGGAGGGAGGCTGGGTCGTCGTCGACCTCGGTATCGGCAAGGAGGACCCCGTGTCCGTGGCGGGCGGTTTCCTCACCACCACCGTGCCGCTGTGGGTCGAGCTCGTCTACGGCTACGACGTCGTCCTCGCGGCGCAGCAGCTTCTCACCGAGGTCGAGGACGCCGAGGACAGCCGCCAGCTGCGCCTGGCCCGTGAGGTCCCCACCACCTGGCACAGCGCGCCGACGATGACCGCCAGGGTGCTGTGCAGGATCGCCCAGGGCCTGTGGCTACGCCGTTACTGGCCGTCCCCCGCCGACGGCAGCGTCAGGCAGCTCGACCGGGTCGCGCTGGACATGGAGCTGATCGCGCTCAGCCGGAAGGGTGACGTCCCCCTGTGCCTCGCCGCGGACGGGGGCGTGGGCGCCCTCCTGCTCACCCCCATGGCGCAGGAGGTCAAGGACCGGGCGCGGGACTTCATTGACAACGGCGTCGACAAGACGGTGCGGCGCGCCTGGGGGCTGGTGATCGCCAGCTGCCTGGAGGGCCTGCTCGACGCGGCTGAGGACGAGGGCGACGAGAAGGAGGCCGCCGCCCTGGAGGAGCTCCTGGACGCCGTGGAGGAACGCGCCGGGGCGGGCGGGGGACAGCACGACGAGCTGGCCGCCCTGCTGGGAGGGAGCCTGTCCCAGGACGCCGTCGCCCTCGTGGCGGGCGCCGGGAGGACGCGAGGCACCTTCACCATTGACTGGGGCCAGAACGTGCAGGGGCTCTTTGACACCTCCCCCGGCGCCGGGGCCTGGCGGGTCGCGGGCACCGGACGGGACCGGCGCGTGACCGTGACCGTCCGCACCGCCTGCGAACTGCCCCGGGACAGTGACGTGGGGATGGCCCGCGTCTACGTCTACGGGGAGATCCTGCCGGTCCTGGTCCACCTGTGCGCCACCGCCCCCGGGGAGGTGAGTGGTGCGGCGCCCCTGGGGGAGGGGCAGGAGATCGAGCTGGTCGACGTGGTCTCCGTGCCCCGCCCCTCCCGGCCCGTGCGCGGCAGCGACCGGGACCGGCTCCTGGAGGAGCAGAAGCGGGCTGACAAGTGGGTCCGGAGCCGCCAGCGGACCGCGCACAAGGCCATCCAACAGCGGCGGAGCATGGCGCCCCGGCTCGTGCGGGCCGGCCTGAAGCAGTCCCAGCTGTGGGTCGCCGAGCTCCTGGCCCAGTTCAGGTGCTGACCCGCCCGGTTCCCCCGGTGCCCCGAGAAGGGCGCCGTCCCGACTGCCTCCGAGGAGTGGATGTGACCAAGCAGCTCGAGTTCGTCTTCCACGGCGTCGACACGACGTCGGGGACCTACGTGGCCTGGGAGAGCGAGGACTGCCCGCCGGCGTTCGTCGTCCTGGACCGTAAGGAGCTCGTCCGGGTGACACAGGCGCTGCGCCGGTCCCTGCCTGACTACATGGACGACGACGACCAGGTCACCGGGGCCCAGGTCGAGCGTCTTGAGCGGGACTACCCGCCCCTGCCCGCCCAGCCCGACGTCGGCACCGGCCCTGAGGACGACGATGACGAGATGGCCCGTTTCTTCGACGATGACGACGAGGACGAGACGGCCTCCACCGCCACCCCGGACCCGCTGGAGGTGGGGCACTTCCTGCGGGTGGTCGACGGGGCCCTGGCAGGCGACCCGGAGCGCGAGCTGGAGCTCATGCGTGACCTGGCCCAGGTCCTCGTCCCCCCGGGTTTCCTGGCCTCCCTGCTGGAGGCGGTGGACACGCCCGGCCAGCGGGTGCTCCTGGCCGTGAACCCGCCGCCGTCGTGCGGACAGGTCCCCTGGGAGCTCATGCCCACCGGGCGGACGACGCCGGACGGCCAGGTCGAGCGGTTCCTGGACGTGCTCGACGTGGTCACCATGGGCCCCGTCCTCGGGCGGGACTCCGAGCCGTCCCTGCCCCACCCCAGCTGGGAGAGGGTCAGGGACGCCCCCGCCGTCTACCTCGTGCAGCCCTGGCAGCAGGGCGCGGGGCGGGCCGGGGTCCTCAACGGCTCCGAGCTGGCCGCGTGGGAGGAGCGGGTCAGGGGCTACGAGCCCGCCCCGGTGACGGTCGGCAGCGCCCCGGCTGAGGCCGGTGGGCGCGGGGACGCCCGGGGGACGACCCGCCTCCAGCTCTCCGCGGTCCTGCGCCAGGATCCCGACGTCGTCACCGTTGACAACAGGAGGCCGCTGTCGCACCTGCTCTACGTCGGGCACATGACCGGCACGGGGGGCGACTCCCGCCTCCAGCTGGCCGACTCCCGCGCCTGCTACGGGGTGTACCCCACGGACCAGGAGGGCACCCGCTGGTTCAGCGCCAGCGACCTCGTCCTGGGCACCATTGACTGGAGGGAGCACGCCGCCAAGTTCCGCAACACGGCGCGCGCCGGGCAGGAGCCCGACCTGGGGGACCTGCTGCCCACCGGCGTCGGCTTCGACGGCACCGACATGAGCGGCGCCCCGGCACCGGAGGCGCACTCAGGGATCTACCTGTGGCCCATGCCACCGCGGGTGGGGCTGGTGGCCTGCCAGTCGGGCACGGAGACCGGCCAGGTGGAGCCCTTCGGCATGGCCGCCGCCATACTGGAGGCCGGTGCCGAGCTGGTAATGACCACACGCTGGACCATGCTCACCGACGAGTTCTTCCGCCGGGCCTGCCAGGAGGAGTCGGCGCGGGGGTTCCTGGACCTGTCCTTCGCGGTGGACGACTGCCTGCGTGCCCCGGACGCGGTGCTGGCAATGAACGAGTGGAAGCGGGGGTGCCTGGCCGCGTGGCGGGAGCGCCCCGGTATTGTCACCTCGCCCCTGACCTGGGCCGGTCTCAACGCCTACTGGGCGCCCGACCGCAGCTTTGTCCCTGACGCCGGCGGGGACGAGGATGGGGGTGAGGGTGGGGGCGCTGGGGACGGGGTCGCCGGACCCGTTGGTGTCGGGGTCGCCTGAGCGCCGGGGCCAGCGGGCCCGCCCAGCTCCGCCTGGTCCGTTCTCACGAGCAATAAGTACCGTTCTCACGGCG
>ERZ772927.731-NODE-731-length-11797-cov-3.34176_pt1 | contig 11797 bp, 10 predicted proteins | sample MGYA00512115_ERZ772927 | MGnify/ENA primary metagenome ERZ772927 (study PRJEB29015, sample SAMEA2737924) | human oral metagenome | biome: human oral; feature: human-associated habitat; material: dental | place: China | collected 2013 ... | reverse complement strand
CGCCCTAATGCAAGATCTAGAGAACTTTTTGCTAATTCACCCAATTCCGGTAAGAAATCTGTTCCCATCCCTACCCCAATACTAAGGGTAATTGGTGCATCAAATTCTTCTTTTAAGTTTCTAATTGAATCTAATATCTGGAACTTATCTTTTTCTATCTTTTTAAGATCTTTAACATTTAAAAGACCTATAAATCTATCCTCATCTAATCGTTTTAAATAAATACTATTTTTCTTAGCCCACTCAGTTAGAATTCTAACAACAGTAGCATCAAAGCTACTTGCCACCTCATCGTCTAATGAATCATAAACATCTTCATAGTTATCAAGACTTAAGTTTAAAATAATAGGTCTTGTATCACGAAACCTCTGCATTACCACTTTACTTTCAGTAATATCAAAGAAGTAAATATAACCACTATCTTTTTGATAATTAACTTTGTAGTGTTTACCAAAAATTTCAAACTGATTATCAACTGGAGTTTCTACATCAAAGATTTCTTCAATTTCAGGCATAAGTTCTAGAATATTAACACCTTTTATTTCTTCAACTTTTATATGTTTATAAATAAAATTATTTGCCCATTCTATATTTTTATTTTCGTCTATTACTATAATACCGATAGGGAATTTATTTATTCCTTTTTCAGACGAATCTTTTATTCGATTAGTTAGCTTGCTAACATATTTTTCAGTTTGTTCAGCAACTTTTTTAGAATAATAGTAGATAGGGATTAGTGCAAGAAGTAGCACTAAGAAATATATAGCTAAGCTTTCTAAACTTAGTAGACCTATTACTATAGCACCTAAAATAACAATTGCTAAAATAATTAATTCATACTTTCTTTTTGCATTCATCGCTATCTTCCTTTCTTCATGATAATATAACTTTCTCTTAATTTAAATACACTGTCTACAAACCCAAGCATTTCTAAAATTGGGTTGAATATTATAAACAATATAACTAACATTACTTTTATACTAGTTTCATTTTCTTTTAATTCAGCAAAGAAAAATGCTGTAAACAAACCATTAAGTGCAAAGACAAGTCCTAATATTGTATTAGTATTTTGCAATAATACATACCAAAAATTATTAGAACTATCCCCTACTTGTACACCTACTATTAACTCTATAATAACTAAAACTATATAGATGTTCGCAATACGAGGACTTAGCGTAATTCTACTAAACTTAGGAAACGTAGGAATAATAATATATTCTCTTCCTAACATAGATAATGTATATTGAACTAATAGTAAACTGTATAAGAATAACGTAATAAACAATGTTACAGGGAAAGTTCTTTTCAACGAATTAATCGTTGATAATAAGACACTCTTATCAATAGTTTGATTAGAAAGTGCACTTTCTTTTTGAATATCATTTACAAATTGATTAATTTGTTCATTTGTAATATTTAAAATTCCATTTTTTACTAATAATGCAGTGTAAATAGCAATCCCTAAAAATAAAAATGCAGAAACTGCTGTAACTAGGAATACCTTAGAGTTTCTTGTTACTATAGATTGATATACAATAAACGCCAGTACCATGTGCATAGTAAACCAAAATAGCATATATGGACTTGAGAAAAGCATCAATATTACAACACCGGATAAAACAAGTGGTAAGTAATATTTCAGCCCTCTAGCTCCTAGTACATATGTTAAAGGGAATACCGCTAGAAAAGCCCCTATTTCCACTACATTAAGAAAAGCACTTAAAACAACTAACGCAATAAAAGTAAGTGAATAAACAATTATTTTAGTATTACTAGGTTTTTTAAAGAAAAATTTATTCTCTAATAATTTCTCTAATTCTTTTTTTAGACTTTCTGAAATGTTATTATTCAATTTAACACTCCTTTTTCGTTTTTTATAGAGAACCTCCGTTCTATATCCTATTAATTATACCAAATTTTAATACTTTTTTAAAGGAAAATAAAATTTAATATTTCACTATTAACCTATCAATTTAAAACAATTTTTTTGAATTTTATCCATTATTTTCCCCTTCATTTTCGAAAAGTCATAAAATTTGAAAAATCTTTATTAAATTACTATATTTTTTTATTTTATATTGACAAAATCTAAACTTCAACTTATCATATATAACATAGGAGAAATACGTATACAATTATAGTATTCTTATAAAGTATGTTTTTATTAAGGAAAGGAGAAATTTTATGAAAAGACATATTATAACTATTGTTACTGTTAGTATAATTGTCCTTACATTTGCTCTTGGTGGTTTATATTATTTAACAAAAGATGATGAAAGCTCTTCTAACTCAAATACTTCATCAACAAATAATACATCCGAAACAAAAAAAGACAATAATAATTCAAACAGTTCTAATAATCAAAGTAACTCTAAAAATTCTGACAGCAAAGAAAACTCAGAATCACAAAAAGGTAAAACTCCAGAAACTGTTAGCGAACCTACTGTTATAAACGGTATAGTACTAGCTAATAAAAAACACCCTTTACCTAAAAATTATAACCCTGGTGAAGATCCAACAGCGAGAAAAAATGTTAATAAACTGATTAAAGATGCTCAAAGTGCTGGAATGGATATTACAAATCAAGTATCAGGATTTAGATCTTATGAGACACAAGTTGGCTTATATAATAACTATGTATCTGCACACGGAAAAGCAGAAGCGGATAGATTCTCAGCTCGCCCTGGATACAGTGAACACCAAACAGGTTTAGTATTCGACCTTATCGATAGTGATGGTCAACTGCTAGGTTCTGAAGGGACAAGTGAACGTAGTAAAAAGGCTGCTCAATGGCTTGCTAATAACGCACATAAATATGGATTTATCGTTAGATATAAACCCGAATTCGTAGAAAAAACTGGTTACATGGAAGAAAGCTGGCATATTAGATATGTTGGTCAAGACGTCGCAAAAATACTTTATGAAAAAAATATTCCACTTGAAGAGTACCTAAATGCTCCAGGCGGAGACTACGCAGAATAATAATAAAAGGAGAAATTTATGAATAATCAAAACCCAAATAATAACAGGAATTATAATTCTCAGAATAATAATCCTAATTACAATAATGATCAATATAACAACTACCCAAATGACCAATATAATCAATATAACGAGCAATACAATAACCCTGATTATAACGGTCAATATAATAACCCTGGTTATACTGGTCAACAATATGATAACCAAAATACTCAATACAACAATACGGTTAACGACCAACAATACTACAATCAACAAAACAACCAACAGTATAATGTACCACCGGTAAATCCTAACTATAACAATTATAATGACAACAATAGTTATAACGAAGAACCTAAAAATGAAAAGAAAAAGAGTCCTATTCCAATAATTATTACAGCTGTAGTAACTTTCTTAGTTCTAGTTGTAGCTCTGTACTTCGGATATAATAAGTTTATGAAAAAAGAAAATGTTGTAGATGTTTCAGCTTATGAAATTAATTTTGTAACTTATGGTACAAATGGAGAAGGAAAACCAGAAGTAGATATTAAAAAAATCCCAGAAGTAGCTAACACATCTACTGAAATTTCTAACTTCTTATCAAAACCTGATATTTCTTATGATAAGAAAGAAAACTTAAAAAATGGTGATAAAGTAGAAGTTACTATTACTTTAAATCATAATACAGCTCAAAAATTAAAATTAGATACAAAAGGTGAATTCAAACGTACATTCACTGTAAATGGTCTAAATGAGAAAGAAAAAGAGAAAGAAAAAGAAAAAGAAACTATTATAGTTAAAGATAACTCTTCTAGCTCATCATCTTCGTCTAATTCTAATCGTACATACTTCAGCAATAGAGCTGCTAGAATATATGTAGACGCTGGAGTTAACCTAAGAAGTTCTTCAAACGATTCAAGTTCTGTATTATCAACAGCTAAAAAAGGTGATACAGTTTATGTTGATTTCACTGAAAGAAACTCTAGTGGTGAAACTTGGGCATTTGTAACATATAATGGAAAACAAGGTTGGATGAGAGCCGATCTTATTGGACACTAACAACAAAAAGGACCTGACTAAAAAGTCAGATCCTTTTTTTATTTATCTTTTACTCTAAGCTTAACCATAAGCATACTTAATAATGTAATACCTATAACTATTAAGAATATTGCTTTACTTTGGTCAAAACCGAATAAACCATTAGCTACATGTTTAGCTATCCAAACATATACATAGTCTCCATAGAAAATTCCTAGTGCAAAGAATGCTTGGTATATTCCCATACTTACATTTCGATACTCTCTATCAAAATACTGCATAGCAAGAGAGATAAGCACGTTATATGCACCACCATAACCTAATCCATTTAAAATATAACTAAAGTAAATTATATATGGATTATTTACATATAGAGCTATAATGTAGAATGCTAACGCACAACCAAACATAAATAGTAATGTTTTTTGTAGCCCCCATTTTCTTGTGAAATATACCCCTACTAAAACACCCGCTATTAGCTGTGGAATAGCAAACACTGCATCCATATAAGCAAGCATTAGAGGACTCATTCCTAATGAAGTTTTTCCATATGCTATCATATTAGCTCCACTTGTCGCAAACTTCACAAATGAAAGTAATAAGGCCATTATACAGACATAGATGAAACTTCCATGTTTTAATACTACTTTAACTTTGTCTAATGAAAAACCACTGTTAACTGGACGATAGTCTTTCATCATAAATGTTAAAATAAATGTTGCAACAGCCAATATACCTGATACTATCCACATGTAATTAAAATGTTTATATTCATTTATAGTAAAGATATATTGTATTGGTGCTGCGATAAATTCAGCAAGAAGCGGCGCTACTGATAAAATAGATACTGATAACGCAGCTTTTTCTTTAGAGAAAGTTTCCGAAAACATAACATTAAACAATGCTAACATTGTCGCACTTATACCTAAAGATAACGATGATAAGTATAAAGTAGTATAATTACTATTAAAGGCTACTAAAAATGAAGTTACAATTAGTAAAAACAGTGATATTTGAACGAATATTTTACGTCGTCTAAATATATCACTCGCTATAAACATAGGTAATCTTACTATTAAACTCATCAAACCATATCCTGCAGCTATTTGAGAAGCTAAAAGAGGTGTTAATGATAATCCTCCATTTTCTACAGGAGTAATAGCATAGAGCTTTCTATACGCCCTAATTATACTAATTGCCGACCAAAATAATACTAATATCCAAAATATAATTATTTGATCTTTCTTCAATTCAAATTTTTTCGTTAAGTAATAAACTAATACCAAAATAAGTACTATCATTATTAATGAAAATAAAATTTTTGTTTTAACCATCTCCTAACTATTTTTTTAACTTATAAATTATACCACAAAACAGAAAAATACGTACAGTAAATACATCACATTCTTTCTATGATTTAGCTAATGTTAAAAAGCAAATTTCCGCATCAGGGAATCTTTCCTTTAACACTTCTGCACAACTTATTAACGTATTACCACTCGTTATAACATCATCTATTATCAATATTCTCTTAGGATATTTTTCAAAATTAAGATTATCTATAATTCTAAACTTATGCTTTTCACGTTTTTTATGAAGTTTGGATTGCTTTTCTCTATAGTCACATTGCAAGGCATCAGTGTATTTCACATTACAAACATTGCATAACTGCGCTATATGATCAAAACCTCTAGAGTATTTTCTCGTATTATTTATCGGTACTATTGTAACAAGATTAAACTTATATTTTTTAAAAAACAAACTAAAAAGCTCTCTAAATCTTTCCGCTTTATGAATCGCTCCAGAGTATTTAATATTATATATAATCTCCTTTAAAAATTTATAATCACCAAAATAATACAAGGTATATTCTGCTAGTTCAGTTATATTTATATCAATATTATATTTACATTCTTCACATAAAACCAAACTATCCTTTTTAGAAAAAACATTATTAAAACTGAGTTTTTCCACTATCTCTTTCTTACAATACATACATTTCATATTTACTCCTTATTTAGCTTTCTGTAGCTAGCTAAATTATTCATATACTCTATTTCTTTTATTGCATGTTTTATATTTTTAGTTATTTCGTCACTAAAATAAATTATCTCTCCCGTATTATCATACTCTTTTCTCCCTACTCTTCCAGCAATCTGTATTAACGATTCTTTTGTAAAATTTTTATGACCAGCATCAAAGACCATAACATCTAAATAGTCAAAGGTTACACCTCTTTCTAATATTGTTGTCGTTATTAGTATATCAATTTTAAAATTATAAAACCTTTGGATTTTCTCGGATCTGTCTTTATCTTCGCTATAGACATAATCTATTTTAATACTTTCTGAAATATACTTTTCTAAATAATTCTTAAGACTTTGGCACATAGCTATTACCGGTACAAATACAAGCAATCGACGCTTTTTGTTTAGAATTTCGGAGATATATTTATTAATTATTTCTGATTTTTCTTCAAAAATTAATACCTTTTTATTTACTTTTCTTATTCTCGGTACAGGTAATAAGTAACCATGATATCTAATTGGAATTTTTATTATATCATCCACATAACTTTTAATTCTTTTTGATGGTGTTGCTGATAAAAATACTAAAACACCTTCTTCCACTAAGCTTGATAAAGCACCCTCTTCTAAACACTCATCACCTGAATATGGGAAGGCATCTACTTCATCAATAATTACAATATCAAAATACTTATAGTATTTTATTAACTGATGTGTTGTCATAATATAAAAATTTGAATCAACAAAACTTTTTTCATCACCATGCAAGACATTAATATCTAAATCTTTAAAATCTTTAGAAAATCTAGCATATAATTCTTTTACTACATCTTTTCTAGGAATAGCCATACATATACGTTTATTAGACAAAATGGAATCATAAACTAACTCATAAACTATCTCTGTCTTACCTGCTCCACAAACAGCCCAGACTAGAGTATTTTTATTGTTTCTAGTATTAATTACTAATTGTTTACTTGCTTCACTCTGCAGATCACTAAGCTTAGTACTTGGTTTTATTATATTTTTCTTATTTATCACCGGAATGTTAATTTGAAACATAGGTGCAAAATTATCTACACGACCAAATTCTAAACATCTCATACAATAAACTATCTTAACATCTTCATTTTTATAACTATAAAATAAATTTTGATTATTATTCCCACATCTAATACAATGATATTGTTTCTTTCTATTTTCTACACCTAATAGCTGTTTAATATAAGGACAAGAATCTAAATAATGTATTTTAATTCTTAAGTTTAACAAGTCAGAAATAGAAAAAAGTAGCCCATTATACTTTTTTAAAAATTCTAAATCAGAATCATTTAAAGTACAGACTACTCCTGACGTTATATTATTGTATATTTCTTCAAAATCTTTATTACTTCTCCCAAATTTTAAATAATCATCATATATATTTTTGTAACATTCTAATTTTTTATCCTCATCAATATCACAATAATATACACAATACAATGCCTCTATAAATTCACAATATTTTTCAAAAAACATAACTTACTCCCTAGAAACTTTCAGTTTAATTTCTCATTCCCTCTTACTAAAAATCACAAATGAACATTATAATGCTAATACCATTACCTTTGATTTCCACTTAAAAATATTTACAAAGCCAAAATATATATATTTTTAAATATTAACTTTTTATGTTTTACAGTTACTAGCTTTTTCAAATAATATTATAACTAATATATAAAATAAGGAGAAACCTGAACACATTTAATTTCGTTCAATTATATCGACTTTTCTGAGATAATTTTATCTTCTTCAAAATGACCAATACCATCTTCAACAACAAATGTACAAATCAATTCAAAGACTGTTCTTTTTCGATCGTCATAATAATTTCCTTTTATTAAATAGACTCCATCAAGAAAAGAACCATTTGGTAAACTTAAGAGTTTTGCTTTGAAAATATCGACATGCTCTGTCGGATAAGAATATGTAAGACTTGGATTAACTCTAGAAAAATTACAACTGATACTAAGTCTCACCCCATTATTCTTCATTAAATTTTCAGGGGTAATATTATAAAAGCCCGCTGCTTCAAAATCTCCATTATCACGATTCTTAACTGCCTGTGAAATAATTGCAGCACAGACTTTCTCTCTAGAATCTAATTCAAACTTACAATAAAAATCAAACGTTACTTGTTCATTAAACAATTCATTAATTTTATTAGCTATATCCTTTTTTATTTTATCTTCCTCTAGTTTAAAGCCTGGTCTTTTTTCATAAACATCTAGTAAAAAATTAAACTCATTTCGTTTAACGATATCAAATAACTCTTTTTCTTTGACATTAAGTAAAGGTTCAATTTTTGATGAAAGATCAAAATATAAATCTGCTCCGTGTTCCCCGCTTGGTTCCCGTATATCTGCCTGCGTATTTTCATTTAAAACATAACCATCAGAAAATTTTTCTGTATAATTTAACTTAACTCGAGTTCCATAGTATGCTTCAATTTCTTTTGTTGTGTCAATCACTTTTAAATCACCTTTGAGACCTAATGATTTAAATTCTTGTGACAAACTATTCTCCCACAACTTGTGCTGTATAAAAAAAGAATTCAAAATTTTTACAATTAAAATAACACATACTCCTATAGCTACATAATTTCTCAACTTCATATTGTTATTCGCCTCCACTTCAATTTATTCTCCATTATTTTTTCAAAGTGACCAATTCCATTTTTAAAAATGTAGTAAGAAAGAAAATCTGTGTACAAATTAAAACTAAAAACAATTAATTTTCTGCCAATATTTGAAACCTTTTTTATCAATCTAAACTTTAAAATTCTCCTCAAAAAACATAACTTACTCCCTAGAAACATTCAATAACCCTATTACTCTAGCTAACTGCCTATCTATATAGAAAAAATAAAATTTCCAATACTAATATTAATACAGCAATAATAAAAGCATTCGATAAAAATAATCCATAACATTATTTTATACTAATCTTTAAGCATCATCTTAGATAATTCTTCTTTTTAATATTTATAATAATCTATAATTCCTTACAATATTGTCTTTAATTTCATTTTAACAAAAATATATTTACAAAGCAAATAAATATATATTTTTTTAAAATCCATTATTTACCTTTTAACTATTGCTAACGTTATCAAATAATGTTATAATAAATGTATAAAATAAGGGGAAACCCTATAAAGTAGATTGTCTACTTTATGAAAGGAGTGCTTTAAAATGTTAAGATATCAAGTACGAGGAGAAAATTTAGAAATTACTCAACCAATTAGAGAATATGTTGAAAATAAAGTTTCTAAATTAGAAAAATACTTTGCTGACAGTTTAGAAGCAAACGTTTACGCTAATGCTAAAGTATACAAAAATAATAAGAAAAAAATTGAAATCACTGTGCCTTTAAAAGGTGTTACACTTCGTGCAGAAGAAACTAACGAAGATTTGTATGCTGCAGTAGATTTAGCTGTTGACAAACTAGAACGACAAATGAGAAAACATAAAACAAAAATCAATAGAAAAGGTCGAGAAAAAGGATTTGTTAACGAAAATCTTCTTACTAGCGAATTAGAAGATGTAGAAGAACCATCAGTAAATCTTGGAAAAGTTAAACAACTTAAAGTTGAAGTTATGACAAGAGAAGAAGCTGTTTTCCAAATGGAACTTTTAGGTCACGATTTCTTTGCATTTTTAGATGATAAAACTGGAGAGGTTTCTATAGTTTATAAACGCCGTGACACAGGCTACGGAGTGCTAGAAATTTCTAAATAATTTTAAAAGCTTGAACTTTGCAACCACATTCCTGATGTGGTTGCTTTTTTTCTATAACTTTATATTTTCTAGGAAATATTATAAAATATAAGTAGATATAATAAATTTTCGGAGGTTCTTATGACAAAAAAAGTTGCTTTATTTATTGAAAATGGTAGTGAAGAATTAGAATTTATAGCTCCGCTAGACATTATGCGCCGTGCTAATCTAGAAGTTGATCTTATCTCTGCAAATAATGAAGATTTTATAACAAGTTCACATAATGTAAAAATAATTGCTGACAAAAAAATAAACGAAGTAAATAATATTTTGGACTATGATGCGATAGTGATACCAGGTGGGATGCCAGGAAGCACTTTACTTCGTGATAATAAAAAAATTATTGAATTTTATCAAAAAATGTATAATTCTGGAAAATTAGTTGCCGCTATTTGCGCGGCTCCTATAGTGCTTAGCGCTGCTGGAATAACAGACGACAAAGAAGTAACATCTTACCCTGGTTTTGATAAAGAAATTAATTATAAAAATTACAACTCTGATAAAGCAGTTGTTATAGATAAAAATGTAATTACTGCACAAGGACCAGCTGTAGCTATATTATTCGGATACGAAATAGTAAACTACTTATTACAAGATAACACTGCAGAAGATGTTAAACAAGCTATGTTAGTTCCAGTATTAAAAAATAATCTTTAATCACAGCCCACTCTAAAACCCACTAGGTAAAACTAAATTTACTTAGTGGGTTTTTGATATATTATTTAGTTAATTCTTCTAATTCTTTCATAGCTGCTAACACTACTTCTGGAGTACATACATCTACAGCTAATTTGAATGATTCTTTATCACTTGCAGCAAATTCTGCAATTTTTTGCATCTTAGCATCAACATCTTCTACAACATTTACACATGCTAAGTTATAAGCAAGGTTATTTTCTTTATAGAATGGAACTAATTTTTCCACTTCATCTTTTTTACCTTCTGCTAATAATTGAACTAGGATACCATAAGAAACTTTTGTTCCGTGTAATACACTATGAGTTTCTTCAACTAATGTCATACCATTATGCACAGCATGTGCCCCTGCCATACGACCATAGTGTACAGCAAAACATCCTACACATCCAGAGATTGCAAATACAGTGTCTACTGCATTTTTAAAGCTCTCTGTAACTTCTTTTTTATCTAAAGCTTCTAAAGCTCCGTTTGCATCACGTAATAATACGTCACGAGTAATTTTTGCTGCTTCTAATCCCATTCTAACTAATGGATCATTATATTTGTTATTTCTTTCTACTAATACTACTGCTTCATACCATTTAGCAAGTGTATCACCGATACCTGCTACAAAGTATTCTTTCGGAGATTCTAACAATAAATCTAAATCAACAACACACGCATATGCTGTACGCTTGAAATATGCTACCTCTCTAAATGTTTTATCTGGATGGTAAACCGCAGCTACTGGTGCATATGGTGCACAAGTTGCAATTACTGTAGGTACAGTCATATATTCTTTATTTAATACGCTAGCTACACCTTTAGCAGTATCGATTACACGACCTCCACCTACTCCAAGTACTACATCAACATCTTGCCCATATTCATCCGCAATACGTTGCATATCTTCATATGATGATGTCCCATCATACTTCGCTACTCTGAATTCTCTATTACCTTTATAGAATTTTTTGAAAGCTGCATAAGATTTTTCTCCAGTAACAATTAAAGGAGTTTTAAAACCTTCTAATCTACTATCAAGTGCCGATAACGCGCCACTTCCTGAAATATATTCACTCACTCCTGGTCTTGATACATTTGCTAATTCAAACATTTAACATCGCTCCTTTATTGTTGAAAATTTTTTAACTAATTACGATTATAACATTTCCGACAATTAAAATCAATAGTTAGTTAAAATAAATTTATTTTCTGACAATTTAATATTATAAAAAAATAATTACTAGTTATACATAACAATATAGT
>ERZ772927.727-NODE-727-length-11884-cov-7.99214_pt1 | contig 11884 bp, 18 predicted proteins | sample MGYA00512115_ERZ772927 | MGnify/ENA primary metagenome ERZ772927 (study PRJEB29015, sample SAMEA2737924) | human oral metagenome | biome: human oral; feature: human-associated habitat; material: dental | place: China | collected 2013 ... | reverse complement strand
CAAAAAGCAGATAAATTGAGTATTATGGATGGAACCAGCCAAATTATTGTCACATTGAATACGAATGACCAAGCCGTTAGTTATGAACAAACCTATGTGGGAAATGTGCAAGTGCTTGGAAATGAAAGAAGTTTAATTACTGCTCAAAGCGCTGTTGAAGTGTTATTCCTAGCGGGAAAGATTCCAGCAAAATCAACAGTTTCAACGGTTAAGTTATCTTACTTCCAATCATTAGTGCTAAAAGAATTTTCTATTTATTCTCCTGCTTGGTATGTTGAAATACGTCAAGCGGATGGTCAGTTAGTGGCGCGTCGTGTGGATGCGATTCATGGGACCGTATTAACCAATGAAACCTTAGAAACAACGAATACGCAAACGCAGCGTACAACAACCAATAACACAACAACACAAACAGTGCAACAACAATAGAAGGGACATAGTATGCAAGAATTAGGTTTTAAAGTGAGTTTATTAGCGAGTGGGAGTTCAGGTAATGCAACTTATATTGAGACTCCTAAGCAAAAATTATTAGTGGATTGTGGACTCACTGGTAAAGCTATTAGTGCGCAAATGGAGAAAATAAATCGTTCTATATCCGATATTGATGCGATTTTAGTGACTCATGAGCATTCAGATCACATCAAAGGAATTGGCGTGCTTGCAAGAAAGTATGGCATTCCAATTTATGCAAACGAAAAAACATGGGCAGCAATGTCTGGCAAAATTGGAAAGGTCGCTCTTGAGCAACAAGAGATTTTCAATACAGGAGACACACTGACTTTTGGAGATATTGATGTGATGAGTTTTGCGGTTTCTCATGATGCGGCGGCTCCACAGTTTTATAGCTTCCAAAAGGATCAACGCCAATTTGTTATGCTAACGGATACTGGATATGTGAGTGAAAAACTTCGTGCACTCCTCAAAAATGCCAATGCGTATTTAATTGAAAGCAATCATGATCTTGAAATGTTAAGAATGGGACCTTATGCGTGGCATTTAAAACAACGAATCTTAAGTGATAAAGGCCATTTATCCAATGACGATGGGGCTTTAGCCATGTGTGAAATGCTTGGGGATCAGACGAAACGCATTTATTTAGGCCATTTAAGTCAAGATAATAATATGAAGGAAATTGCTTATCAAACAGCAGAATCCGTATTTAGAACTCACGATAAAGGAGTTCATCATTCCTTTGAATTATTTCATACGGATCCGTATGAGCCTACAAGCCTATTTGAAGTTTAAATTCTTAGAAATAATGCAATAGATTTTTAAATAGACTATAAGTGTTTGTTCACACAAAATTCATATTTAGAATTTATCTTTAAAGTAACAACGAGAGGAGTGAGCAAATGGAAGAAGAACAAAAAAAACAGTTAAGAAAACGCAAAAATAAAAGCTTTAGAAATGGCTTTGTTGGTGGGATTGTTGGAGGAACCATTGCAGTCGCAAGTGGAATTGGAATTATGGCGATTACAAATCCTTTAAACCATCAAACACCAACACCTACTACGCAAGCTTCAGAGAGCAATGTAACGACTACAAAAACCTCTACAGCCGCGGCAAATACAAATAATGATATTTCTAAGGTTGTAGAAAATGTAAAAAATGCAGTGGTTTCTGTCATTAACAAACAATCGTCTGGCCGTAATTCTCTTTACGGGACTCAGCAGCAACAACAACAATCAAATGATGAATTAACGACAGCTTCAGAAGGAAGTGGCGTTATTTATAAAAAGGAAAATGGATATGCCTATATCGTAACGAACAATCACGTTATTGCAAATTCGCAAGAGTTAGAAGTACTTTTAGCAGACGGAACTAGGGAAAAGGCAGAATTAGTTGGGAGTGACCAATGGACGGACTTAGCAGTGATTCGTATTCCTGCAGATAAAGTAAGTACTGTAGCGGAATTTGCGAACTCTGATGAGGTAAAAGCAGGACAAACCGCTATTGCGATTGGATCTCCTCTCGGCAGTGAATTTGCTACCAGTGTTACGCAAGGGATTGTTTCTGCAAATAATCGTCCAGTTCCAACAGATGTGGATGGCGATGGCCAACAAGATTGGATTGTAAATGCGATTCAAACCGATGCGGCAATTAATCCAGGGAACTCAGGTGGAGCTCTTATTAATAGCGCGGGACAAGTCATTGGGATTAACTCTATGAAGATTTCTAAATCCTCTGTTGAAGGTATGGGATTTGCAATTCCAAGTAATGAGGTCGTAAACATCATTAATGAATTGGAAAAAAATGGTAAAATCGTTCGTCCAGCTCTAGGAATTTCAATGGTGAACTTATCGAATGTGAATTCACAGGCTGTTAATCAATTGAATTTACCAAAAGATGTGAAGAGCGGTGTAGTGGTTGCTGAAGTGTCTTCTAAGGGAAGTGCAAAAGCGGCAGGACTTCAACCATATGATGTCATTGTAGAAATGGATGGCCAAAAAGTAGAGGGAATTCAAAATCTAAGAAAAATACTCTATAGCCATAAAGTGGGAGATAAATTGGAAGTAACGTATTATCGTAACGGACAAAAACAAACAACCACAGTTTCCTTAACAGAAACCAATAACCCAAGTTTATAAAGTAAATGAAGAATCGGATTACCAATGTGTAATCCGATTTTTTTGGACTTATCCGCAAACTTATCCACCGAATTGTGGATAACTCTGTGGAAAAGTCTTTGGAAAACTCCTTGTCAAGTCCAAACAGTTGGAAACACCTTTTGAAAATAGAAAGTGATAAAAGGCCTAGAATAAGGAATTTGATTGGAAAAAGTTATAAACATGAAAAAGAATTATTGTGGATAACTTTTTCATAAAATGACAAAGAACGTTGATATAACAGTGTTTTTAAAAGGTCAGGTTTAGTGTGTATAACTGTGGATAACTGACTTATCCCTCCGAAAATTAAATATAACATTTATGTAACATTTAGATGAATGGAATCTATATCTAGGGGCTATGGATAAAAACTATCAAAATTTAGTGGCGAACATGTGTACATGTGGATAACTTTGTGGATAAGTAGGGGATAAGAGGATAAAACAAGCATTTTTCCTCAAAAAAAGGTAAGATATTGGATGAAGTGAGGGGATAATATGAATATCACGATTGTGAGTGTTGGAAAATTAAAAGAAAAATATTTAAAACAAGGAATTGATGAATACGCAAAACGTTTGGGCAGCTACTGCAAGTTCCAAGTAGTGGAAGTGCCAGACGAGAAGGCTCCTGAAAACTTAAGTGATAAAGAAATGGAGCAAGTACTCGAAAAAGAAGGAGAACGCATCCTTGCTAAAATTAAAGATGGGGACGTGGTTGTGGCCATGGCGATTGAAGGAGACTTAGTGAGTTCAGAGCAACTCGCCAAAGTGATGGATACCTTTGCGCTTCATGGTAAGAGTTCGATGGTCTTTGTTATTGGGGGATCCCTAGGGTTAAGCCCAGCAGTGAAAAAACGGGCTGACCGGAAAATATCATTTGGTCGTATAACTTTACCACATCAACTCATGAGATTGGTTCTAACCGAGCAAATTTACCGAGCATTCCGAATTAATTCTGGTCATGCTTATCATAAATAAGTAAATATTCTCATAAAAAATATAAAAAGAAAGTGCAAAATAGAGAAGTTATCTTCACATTTATTTCATAAGGTGTGTCTATACTTTAGTTATTCCCAAAGAGAATATTTATCCTCCCAAATAAATATTTCTAATCCTTTTTTCCACGAAGCTTGTTATATCAACGGTTTCGTGGTTTTTTTATTTTCCGATTTTTGTTTTTGACCATCCTTTTGACCTTCTATAGACATCAATTTGTCAAATTTATCAATCGTATTATCTTTTTTATTATTCGTAACGTGTGTATATATGTTAGCAGTAGTTTGTATATCTCCATGGCCCAATCTGTCCTGGATATCTTTTAAATCTGCTCCAGCTTCGGCTAATAACGATGCGTGAGTGTGCCTAAATCCATGAGGTGTGATTCTAGGAAAGTTAGTGCCTTCTAGTATCTGATTCAACCAGTAAACGGCTGTATTGGATGAATAAAACGAGTTATTGCGATTCTGGAACACATACGTTTCATTTCCAGATAATTCCTTCCAATCACTAATCAATCGCTCTAAACTTCCATTTATCCGTATTGTACGCATTCCGTTCTTAGTCTTGGTCTGTGATATATATTTATCTTCCATTGAGCGTGCTACCGTCTTATTTACGATTATAGAATGATTTCTAAAGTCGATATCATTCCAAGTTAAGGCAAATGCTTCACCACATCTTAATCCAGTATAGCTTAATAGATAAAAGAAGGTATATACTTCCTTAAACGGTTCGATATATTCAAGAAATCTGATTAATGTCTCACGATCATAATACTTTAATTTATCGTCTTTAAAATCACCAGACTTTGGCAAGTCTACTAAGCTCATAGGATTCTTTTCAATCAGATTCAACTTCTGAGCATACTTAAATATCATTTGAGCGTATATCTTATAAGACTGAGTACTCTTTGGATAATTCGAATACCATCTGTTCACTTGAGCCTGGCAATCTTGAATGGTAATTGTATCGATGTAGTAGTCACCAAACGCAGGCAGTATGTGTTTCTTGAAATAAGTCACAGTCGCTTGAAACGTACTAGGTCTTACTCTTTTTTGATACGTTACTAACCATTCGTTATACAGCTCTCTGTAAGTGAACTTTTGTTTAACAACCAATCCAGTATCCATCAACTCAACTTCTAGTCGTTGAAGTGCAGTAGTTGCAGCTAAGACCGATTCAAATCCACGTCTGGTAGTATACTGCTTCTTGCCTGTCTTAGGATTAGTGCCATAATAGATTTTAAATTGATAATAGACTTGCCCATTTTTCTTCTTATAAGGCTTGATTCTATCATCGATTCTTTTCTTTGCCATTCTTTACCATCCTTTCTGTTTATGGTAAAATAGGACATAACAAATAGCCCTATTTTAGGGTGATTTTTAAGACTTATCACACTGGTTTCTTGGCGGATAGCAGTGTGATATTTTTTTAGTTTGATAATGTTTTAAAAGCACTGTCACATGTTCTCAGTCCATCAATATGTAACGATAGATTATCTTTAATATGAGCTCCTAAAGGATCTAAAATGAAATCAATTCCTTCTCTACGAGCTAACTTAGCTGCTGGAACAAAATCGCTATCTCCAGCAATTAATATAATTTTTTCAACTTGCTTCTTAAAGGCTAATTGCGCAATATCTAAACCTATACGCATATCCACACCTTTTTGTTCTAAATTTAACTCGAAATCTGTTGTAGTTAAATCTTCAACACTTTTAGAACCATTTACTAATTTTTTTGTAGAATCGTATTTTAAATTATAATGGACAGTATTTTCACTCAATTCTCCTAAACGAAGAGCGATTTTTCTTTTACGGCTTAGCTCCTTAAAAAAATCATTTGTCCAAGATTTAGTATCACTTCTCGAAAAATCAACAACTGTTCCTAGTACCGGATGAAATACTTGTTTATCAATTGGTGGACAATCATAATAAAATATTCTATACAAATCATGATGAACTTCTTTTTGAAAGAGAGTTTCTTTCAAATGTCTATTGCAATAACTATATAACTCCATAGCTCTATCTTTTGCACTAATATTTCCAAAAGCCTTCATAGCTTTTTTTCTGTAATATCCACCATCAACTAAGATTGCTACTTTCATAAAAACTTCCTTTCTGCATAAAAAAACTCTTGATTTCGACGCTCCCCTTATGGTGGGGTATCTACTCTCAAGAGATGGTTTACTTTTTTGAATTATTTACAGTATACATCTACGGAGAGTACTTGTCAATTGATATATATTAAGATTTATTAAGATTTATCAAGATTTAGTAATACTTTCTCATTTCTTCCTTGATTCCAAACGTTGCTTTCAACGTATCGAACGTTTCCGGAACATCTTCATACTTTTCCTGATAGAAGAGTAGCATCAATTCCGTAGCAAACCTATCTGCTTCATTCTCTAGTTTCCCTTTCCCGTGGTATGCAGCAGTGTAGAATCCATCTAACCCATAATGATCTAGTGCATGTTTTAATTCATGAGCCATGACTAGATACCTCAAATTACAATCACGGATATTATCATTAATCCAAATCATAGGCTTATCATTTGGAGTTGATAACATTAGGCCTTTTAAATCGCTAGGTAACGACACAAATTTCACGTCAATATTTTCATATTCAGCGATTATAAACGGATTAGCCGTATTGTGACGATTAACTAACTCAGTTACTTCCAATTAATTCCCACCTTTGTTTTGTTGAATTTTCTCCCATAACATAGCCTTAATCATGCCTTCTAATTGCAATTTATCTTCTTCAGACAACTCAATTCCATTGTAAGACATAATTACGCTATTACGCTTCAAAGCTTGGTCAAAGACAATTACATCTTCATTAGTAGCCCATTTAGGGATATCTGAACGACCAAGTAAATAATCTGTAGATACATCAAAGTATTCTGCAACCTTTTGGATTTTATCAGCGCCAGGCACTCGAGTATCCCATCTACTAACAGTTCCTGCTCCTAATCCTAGATTTCTTTCTAGTTCAGCAATTGTAATTTTCCTTTCTGAACATAGTGCCCTTATTCTATCTACAATATTCATTTTTATGTCCTCCTGAAAGCAACATAAAAAATATATTTGCTTTTAAGCAAAAAAACAGTTGACAATTTGCCTATAAGCAATTATACTTAGTATGTAAGCTGAATTAACGAACAAAACAAGCGAAAAGCAGTAAATCAAAAAGTCCGGCAAGACTGATGTAAAGCTATACGTTTGTTATGTTTATTTTGTACGCTTACATAATAGCATATACGCAAACTTATTGCAATAGGTTTGCGTATACAAATTGAAAAAAAGCAATAGGAGGTGCAGGATGAACGAAGAGCAAAAAGCGTTAAAAAAAGAAATTCTCAAAGCATTAATCGATAGAGATTGGACTCCTACTGATTTAGCGAATGAGATGGGAATTACAAGACAGTATTTAAACGACTTGCTGAACTTCAGACGAAAAACAGTCACACGGATGGAACAAATCAAGAAAATCTTGGGATTGGAATAGGAGGTGAGGGGATGGAAAAAATAACAATTCAAAAAGTAAGAAATGAATATTATGAAATTTGGAATACAGTTAAAGAGTTCATAAAACAAGAATTTCCAGAAGCTTCTATAGGTTCGAATTTTGCTGACATTATTTATGGAAACATAAAACTCTCAATTATTCAAAAAGATGGAGGGTTTGGAGCAGTTCACTTTTTTAACGGTTTAATTGTTTCCAATTTTCAAATTGATAATGTTGTGGATTTAATGAAACACATAGAATTAGAAGTTGCATATAAAAACGCGCTAAGTCAAAGCGTTGACAAAGCGCGATAAAGACTAAGGTTCGATTTGAATAATTTCAACTCCTGAAGGACTTGGGCCGAATCGAACAAATTTACCATTAACTTTTAAGTCAATGTACGGGTCATGGATGTAACAGTCGATATAAATCCCATTTCTAAAAACAAGGATTTTATGATTATCATCAATATCAAGAACATGTATAGGTAACTCTGTAGATGATTGATCCCACATCATTACTTCGAAACAAGTGTGGGTATCTAATCGGCAAGAATCAGTGAACTTAACATGTCTATCACCTGTTGAAAATGTACCTAGTCTATTATCCATAAAAACACCTCCTTTCCCAACCTCAATTATAGGATTGAAAGAAGGTTACAACAATATGAAAAAACATGAAATAGGAGGTGAAAATGTGGAAAGAAGGTTTACTAAACAAGTTATAAAAGAAAATCCAGAACTAATTAATGGATTCGGATGTTTAAGCTTTCTAGCATTTGTTTTTTTAGTTTTAGCTATTGTTTTCTTTAATAAAATCGCACTATCAATAGCAATCATCTTATCAGGATTATCTTTGATGATTTTATGGACTTTTAAACAAAAGTTAAAAAGAAAACTTGAAGAGTATGAATGGGTTAAAACGAGAGGAGAAGAGCAGTGAATTTATTAAGCACAGATTTTGAAACAACTCTCAATTCAAAAGTTGTTGAAATCGTAGCGAATGCGATAGAACGATTGCCAACAACGAGCAATCAACAAAGATACTTAAACAAGAAACAAGCAAAGGCTTATATCGGCGGAATAGATGATAGAGACTTTGACGAATGTGTAGCTATGGGATTAAAACAAATCGTTATTAAGAGACCAAGCGGAAGCGCAACAATTCGATACGATGCAAGGGATTTAGATGAGTTCATGGCAAAATACAAAATTTAAGGAGTGACAAAATGACACGTACCGAATCTAGGAAAATGAAGCGGAAAGAGTTCAATAGAAATTTTATTAAGCTGTATTTTAAATTTTTAGGATACACAACATTAACAGCAGTTGGAATGATTGCATTTCTTCATTTATGGATAGGAGCATCTAATCAAGCTCACGATAAGTACAACTTGATAAGAAATAACAATTATACGGAAATGAGATGAAGTTATGTATAGCTTATTAGTTAATTTATTCGACAATCGATTAACAGATATCGTTGTTAAGAACAAAACTGTTGGAACATTAATGCCTAATCTTGACAGAGTTGTCCTTACTATGTCAACAAGTGATAACAATTTTCAATTTAGCACTAGACACAGAACTGAAGAAGATGCATTAGATTTAGCAGAAGAAATTTTGACACAAAAAAAGACGACTGAAAACAGCCGTCAACACACATATAAATTGTAACACGGGTGAAGGGAAAAAGCAATGAGTAGTTTATTAATTAATGAACCACCTCTACAGGTATTACCTTCATTAGCTAAAGAGGTAGGTTTAAACGAATCAATAATGCTACAGCAAATGCATTACTGGTTATTAAAAAGCACACACGAGTTTAACCAAGAATATTGGTTTTACAAAACTCTAGACGAATGGCAATTAGAATTCCCATTCTGGTCAACAATGACAATCAGACGGATTTTAGGAAATTTAGAAAAAAATAAATTAGTGAAAGTAGGAAATTTCAACAAGAAGAAATTTGATAAAACAAAATGGTACACAATCAACTATGAACGAGTGAACAGACGATGTGTTCAAAATGAACAGACGTATTGTTCAGATTGTACAGATGGAACTGTTCAAAATGAACAGACCTATACCAGAGACTACCAGGAGAGTACTACAGAGAATAATGTCTCAGAGGAGAAACCGCCTAAGGTTGTACGGACTGATGAGACTAACCATATCATTGATTATCTGAATAAGCGAACAGGTAAGAAGTACTCTGTTAAGACTAAGAAGACTGCACAGCTAGTACATAAGTTACTGGATAATGGCTTCACAGTGGAAGACTTCGAGAGAGTTATTGATATCAAGTGTAAGCAATGGCTAAACAATGAAAAGATGAATCAATATCTCAGACCAAGAACGCTATTCAGTGAGAAATTCGAGGATTACTTAAACGAAGCACCAGCTAGACCTAAGCAGCAAGGAGCTTCTGGGCAATCGGTAGCAGATAAGATGAGAGAGCTATTTGGCTCAGAATGGCAGGCTTGATATGAACCACTATGAACTAGAGAAATCAATCATAGCAGCATTGTTGAATGATTTTGACAAGGCACAATCAACATATCTGCAAGCCGAGTGGTTTACTGATAACAATTTCAAAACGATCTTTGAAATCTTGAATAATAATGGCAACCGTCTAGATGGACTGATGGAGCTATTTGCTAAATTAAGAGCTGAATTAAAAGATAAGACTATCGGATACGAGTATCTAATGGCCTTGCAGCAAGAAAACGCGACTACAAGCGGATTGGACTATCTAGCCAATCAGCTACATCATGAGTATTTAAGAGCTAAGTTGGAGAAAGTAAAAGAAGAACACACAGCATTCCCAACTAAGCAGCTTGAAGTTGAGATGTTAGAACTGTTGAATGCAATTTCTAAGCTCTCACGCAAAAAGAATGTTGGTGATTTAGCTGAAACATTCGAGCAATTCGAGTATGAGCTTGAGCATGATATTGAAGACGGCATCAAGACATTTAGCGGATTAGATGCGGCTTTAGGCGGAGGCATCGGCCCTGGAATGTTAATTACTGTTGGAGCTCGTCCATCGGTTGGAAAGAGCGCGTGGACTATCAATCTGATTGATAGAGCTTTGAGACGAAATGAAGGTTTAAGAGCAGACTTGTTTAGCCTAGAAATGAGCAAAAAAGAAGTGTTCTCAAGATTCGTGGCCAAAATGACGACACTTAACACATACTACTTACGAAAAATGAATAAAATGCTTAAAGATAGCGATAAGGAGCTAGTGAGAGCGACTATCGAATACTTTAAACACAAAGACTTGAAAGTATATGACACAGTGTCTGAATTGAACCATATTCTAGGAATTATCAAAGAAAGAGCTGCAGGACAATCACCAGGTAAATACTTAGCAGTCATTGATTATGTGGGACTTATTAAAGTGAATAATAATCGTGACAGAAGGCTACAAATTGAGCAGATTACACGAGAATTGAAGAATTTGGCCAACGAACAGCAAGTTCCTATCGTTATCCTATCGCAACTATCACGAGGAGTGGAGCAGCGCCAGGATAAGTCACCAGTACTAAGTGACTTGAGAGAGTCTGGCTCTATTGAGCAAGATTCGAATGTAGTCGGGTTCTTGAGCAATGAAGAAACAGAAGCCAATCATGAAGGCTATCAACGAGTTAAATTCTCAATCAAAAAGAACCGAGAAGGAGATTTGATGGATTCTACTTTCAAATTTTTCAAAGCTCGAATGGACTTTGTGGAGGAATTCAAATGACTATGAATGCGATAGAGTTCGAAAAGATTATGAAGTCTGAAGGGTTAAGGACTACAAGAGCTGTAATGGTTATGCTGCAGGAAGCAAAACAGTGTCAAAAAAACATTAAGGCAATGAGCCTGTACAAACATCTTCCGTATGCAGCAGCATACATTGAGCAGCAGAAGGAACAGAAAGACAAGGCTATCTGGCAAGCATTGGAAGTGGCTCAATTAGAGAAGCTGTACGGCTTCCGTCTGATTGAAGACAGGAATAGTGTAATAATAGCCACTTATCAAACATCCGAACCACATAGCGACATTATGAAGAAAATCAGAAGCCATATCGAAATAATGGCAGAGTTGGAGAATGAGTATGGTATTTGTAATTAAAAATATGGATATGTACTTTAAGGAAATTAATGATTATAGCACTCTGAAGGGATACCTTGATAAAAAGCATCCAATGCACACAGCTGTATTTAAATTAGAGCAACGAGAAGCTATGACATTCAAGACTTATGGTGCTGCACAAAAATTCAAGAAGGAATATGGGATTCCTGGAAACATAATTGAAGTGGTTGCATCAACAAAACCTTTCATAACAAACGAAAAAGATAAAAGTATAGGACGTAATAGATTAGATGCATTCTATGATTTAGCATTGAAGAAGACTAGGGAAGATATCGAAAAGATGATTGCTGACTCAGAAAACAACTTCAAACACATGGCTAAGGATATCTTGAAAATTAGAACAACAACATTAAATCAATTCTTACGTAATCCATACGAGATTGGTTGGAACACACGTAAGAAAATCATGGACAGATTAGAAGAATATTTTGAAGGAGCTGGAATTAAGTGAATTTAAATGATCCAATCAAAAAAAGACGAATTGAACGTGAAGAGCTAATCCGATTAGTTCAAAACTGGTTTGTAGAACGTGGTTTGGATACGCTGGACGGAAGTGGCCAGCTAACCAAACTTCAAGAAGAAGTAGACGAATTAAAAGAAGCATATATCCATATCAACCGCGATGAAGAGATTGA
>ERZ772927.726-NODE-726-length-11902-cov-3.66422_pt1 | contig 11902 bp, 11 predicted proteins | sample MGYA00512115_ERZ772927 | MGnify/ENA primary metagenome ERZ772927 (study PRJEB29015, sample SAMEA2737924) | human oral metagenome | biome: human oral; feature: human-associated habitat; material: dental | place: China | collected 2013 ... | reverse complement strand
CCATGCGCGAGCGCCGTCGCGTCATCCGCATGCCCGCCGAGCGCCCGCTCATCGGGTGAGACCGCCATGTGGTACGACGACATCCTGGAAGAGGTCTCCAGCCCGGAGACGCTGCGGCTGCGCTCGCTGTCCGTCCGCGCCATCACGCAGGGCATGTACGACGACGGCGCGCGGCTGGCCATGCGCGCCAGGACCGCCGCCATGGCGGGCCGCAGCCGGGCCGAGCAGGCGGACCTCCACGTGGACCTGATCACCTACGGACCGGCCCGCAGCCTCGTGTCCGCGGCCGTCAGGCACCTGCTGGCGCGTCAGTACGAGGAGTGCCTGCACGCCGCGCAGCTCGCCGGCACCCTGTACGAGTTCGCCGACGCCTCCGACTACGACCTCAAGGAGTACTGGCAGATCGTGGGCCAGGCCTACCGGGGCCTGGGCGACGAGCGCGAGATGGACAACGCCTTCATGCTGGCCAGGCTCTCGGACTCCGACCTCCAGCGCTCGCCGCGCCCCGGCCCGCCCGAGCCGTGAGGCCGGCGGGGCTCAGGCGCTCAGGAGGCGCGCGACCGCGCGGGCCGTCGTCACCGCGTCGGTCCGGCCGCGCTCGCCGGCGACGGTCCGCTCGATGACCAGCCCCACGGCGGCATTGTGGATGACGGCGGCCGCCTCGTCGGGATCGACGCCCCGGGAGATGATCCCCCTGGCCTGCCAGCGACGGACGACGTGGGTGATCTCGGCGCGCACCCGGGCGTAGCTGTCCGCATACGCCTCCCGCAGGTCCGGGTGCCGCGCCAGCTCCGCCCAGACGCCGATCATGAGGGTGATCTGGCCGGCCTCCGACGAGGACCCGGCCCCATCGGCCGCAGCGGCCCCGGCGCCGTCGGCCCCCTCGACAAGGCCCGAGAAGGGCTGCCCGAAGACCCAGGAGTGCTCGACCGCGCGCACGAAGACGTCCTCGACGCCCGGGAGCTCGTCGAGGTCGGCCAGCTCAGTGATCCACTCCACGACCGGGTCCATGGCCCGGATGATGACGGCGCGCACCAGTGATCGCTTCCCCTCCGGGAAGTACCGGTAGACCGTGCTCGACGACATGCCGGCTTCGGCGATGACCTCGTCCATCGAGGCGCCGTCGAAGCCCTGCCGGGCGAAGCAGACCGCCGCCGCCGCCAGGATCCTGGCCGTCTGCTGGTCTCGGTACGACTGTGTGACACGGGGCATGGCACCAGGATACGGCGGCCCCGACGGACACCGGCCACCGCACCGCCCTTACAAAACGAAACGATCATTTTGACATAGATGGAGCCGGGTACTACGGTCCGTAGAGCAAACAGTAACGATCGTTTTGATATGGAGATGCCCAATGTCCTCTGCGCCCATCGCGGCAGCCGCCGCGCCCGACCCCGTACCGGCCGACGTCGGCGCGCCGCGCGCGTCCTCGGCCCAGGACCCCCGGGAGCGCGCCCTCGTCGCCGGCTCCCTGATCACGCAGCTCATGATCGTCCTCGACATGACGATCATCGCGATCGCCCTGCCCCGCATGCAGGAGGATCTGGGGCTGACGCCGTCCCAGCGCCCGTGGGCCATCACCGCCTACACCCTCGCCAATGGGGGACTCGTCCTGCTCGGCGGACGCCTGACGGCCGTTCTCGGCACCCGTCGGGCCTACTGGTTGGGACAGACCGGCTTCGCCACCGCGAGTCTCGTCGCGGGCATGGCGGCCTCCTTCCCCGTGCTGGTGACCGCCCGCGCCGCCCAGGGCGCCTTCGCAGCGCTCCTCGGCCCGACCACACTCGCCCTGCTCAACTCCGCCTTCCCCGAAGGACCCCGTCGCAGACGAGTCTTCGCGCTCTTCGGCGCGACGGGCGGCGTCGGAGCCGCAGCCGGACTCCTGATCGGAGGGGCCCTCACGGACTGGCTCGACTGGCGCTGGTCCCTCTACGTCAACGTGCCGATCGCCACGACCGGCTTCCTCGTCGGCCTGCGCGGGCTGCCCGCCGCGAACCCCCGTCGCAACGGACCGGCATTCTCCGACCTGTCCGGCCTGTTCCTGGGCTGTGCAGCCTGCTTCAGCGCAGTGTTCGGCCTGGACCGCGCCGAGCAGACCTCCTGGGGATCGGCATCGACCATCGGCTGGCTCGCCGCCGCGATCGTGCTGGCGCTGCTGTTCGTCATCAGGGAGCGCACCGCCTCCGCCCCCACGCTGCCCCTATGGATTGTTACCCGGCCCGCACGGGCCGCCTCCTACGTCGGAGCGGCCACGGTCGGGGCCGCTCAGATGGGCGGAGCGCTCTACCTGACCTACTACCTGCAGAACCACTTCGGCTACTCGCCCCTGCGGACCGGAATCGCCTTCCTGCCCATGATCGGCGCACTCGTCGCAACCGCTCCGACGGCCGGGCAGTTCCTCCTCCGGCGTCTGGGCACGCGCGGCGTCCTGATCCTGGGCATCGGGATCGAGGCGGCGGCCTTCGCCTTCCTGTCCCGAATCGACGTCGACTCCGCCTATGCCGCAGCGGTCGTCCCCGGACTCCTGATCCTCGGCGTCGGAATCGGCCTCGTCATGCCGGTCGCATTCAACTCCGGCACCCGGGGCATCCCCGGACCTCACGTCGGCCTGGCCTCGGCGGTGCTCACGGTCTCCCAGCAGATCGGCGCCTCGCTGGGCGTCGCCCTCCTGGCGACCTACGCGAGCAAGCACGTGAGCACGTACGTCGATGAGCATGCGGAGCAGACCAAGGCGCAGGCCATGAGGGCACTGAGCCAGGCGCAAGCGACTCCGGACTCCGCCGCCGGGCAATCGATCATCGCCAGATTCACCGCCGAGCTGGCCGATCACGCGCAGATCAGCGCCTACAGCGGCGGATTCCTCCTCATGGCCTGCATCCTCATCGCCGTCGGAGCGCTGCTGGGAGCGCTGACGGCGCCGGCGGCCCTGAGAAGGGCGCGCGCCGCCCTGCAGGCACGTCGCCGCGGCTGAGGCGACTGCCCAGTGGCCGCCATCATCCCGGAAACAGACGACCAAGTGTCACAATCCGGGACAAACGTGCCGGAAGACCTCCCGCCATGTCGAGCCGACCGTTGAAATCATGGGATTTTCTCACGCCGCATGAGAGCGTCAGATCTCGTTTGTGCCGGATCGTGACAACTTTGCCCGCGGCCGCATCCTCGTCGGCGATCCGCCGATCTCAAGCCGGATTACGACCGATCTCGATGCGGGTTTCGACCGATCTCGACAAAGGGGCACTGGGGCAGGGGCGCGCGAATCGTTGGCCCAGCCCATCCCGCGTCCGCACTGCACTACGGTGGATGCACCAGGCCGCGGCCTCCGCCCGGCCATCCGCCGTACCGCCCGCGCAGGAGAACCCATGGCAGCCCCCGTCGATCGCACCGACTCGACCCTCGTCATCGGACTGGGACGCTTCGGGTCGGCCGTAGCGGCCACCCTGGACCGGCTCGGCCGAGAGGTCCTCGCCGTGGAGTCGAATCCGGCGATCGTGCGCCAGTGGACCGGCCGCATCCCCCTGATCGAGGCCGATGCCACCGACATGGAGGCGCTCGAGCAGCTGGGCGCCACCGAGTTCGGCACCGCGGTCGTGGGCGTGGCGACGTCCCTGGAGGCGAGCGTCCTCATCACCGGAAATCTCGTGGACCTGGAGACCCACCAGATCTGGGCCAAGGCGATCTCCCGGGCGCACGGACGCATCCTGCGCCGCATCGGCGCCCACCACGTGGTCTACCCCGAGTTCGACGCCGGTCAGCGCGCCGCGCACCTGGTCAGCGGCCGCATGCTGGACTACATCGAGATGGAGAAGGGCGGCTTCACCATCGTCAAAATGCGGCCGCCGGCCGAGCTTCACGGCTTCACCATCGGGGAGTCGAAGATCCGCTCGCGCTACGGCATCACGGTCTTCGGCCTCATGAGCCCCGGCGAGCCCTTCGAGTACGCGACGGCGGAAACCCTGGTCAGTGCCGAGGACGTGCTCGTCGTCGGCGGGGACGCAACGCTGCTGGAGCGCTTCGCCAACCGGGCCTGAGGACGGAGCGCGGGCCTATTTCGGCGTCCCGTATACAGATACGAGACCACGAAACAGACTTCTTCGAACGAGATCGACGACCGGGGACCCAGCCCGGCAACCCGGCACCAGCCCCTTCACGTGCTGGAGCGGCGCACCTGGAGGGTCGGCGATATGGAGTGGGATGTGCCCTCGGCCCCGCCGATCGCCTCCAGCAGCACCTCCATGCACAGCCTCCCGACCTCGTCGAAGGGCTGCCGGACGGTGGTCAGCGAGGGAGAGAAGAAAGCCGCCCCCGACACGTCGTCGTAGCCCACCACAGCCACATCCTCGGGGACGCGAATCCCCCGGTCGCGCAGTGCCGCCAGCACGCCCAGCGCCATGAGGTCGTTGGAGCAGAAGACGCCGTCCGGAAGCCCGCGCGCCACAAGAGCGGCACCGGCCTCGTAGCCCCGCTCGGGACTCCCATCCCCTTCAAGGAGATCCCCCGGCGTCGCCCCCGCCTCCTCCACGGCAGCACGCCACCCGCAGACCCGGGCCGCCGCATCGAAGCAGTCCAGCGGTCCGCGCACGTGGGCCACCGACTGGCACCCGAGGCCAAGAAGATGACCGACCGCCGTGCGCGCCCCGAGCTCCTGGTCCACGGAGACCACGTGGATCCGCTTGCCGGGCGGGAAGCCGTCAGCCACGACGACCAGCGGGACCGCCCACGCGGCCCGCTCGACCGAGGCGACGATGTGCGTCTGTGGGGCCACGACGATGATGCCGTCAACGCCCCGGGCGATGAGGAAGTGGAGGGCCTCGGCGACCTCATCGTCCAAGCTCCGGTTCAGGGCGATCACGAGAGAGGCGTAGCTCACCCGCCGTGCCGCGATCTCGATGGCGGCCACCGTCGACGCCGGCCCGAAGAAGTGCGACCCCGCAGTCACGATCCCGATGGTGCGCGTGGATTCGGCGACCGGCGACCGGGCAGCCGAGCCCCGGCGGTAACCCAGCTGCGCCATGGCCTCCCGGACCTTCTCGCGCATCACTGGACGCACCGACTCCGGGTCATTGAGCACACAGGACACCGTCCGAGGGCTCACCTCGGCGAGCCTGGCCACGTCCATCATGCCCGGGCGTCGCGACGCCGAGCTGCTATTTATCATGATCGCCTCCTGCACCGACCGCGGCCGGACCTGCACCCGCGGCGGAGAACTTCGGAAAACTGGGGGAACTGGAGGGGGAACTGGGGAGAACTGGGGAGAACGTCGGGGAGGGCTGGCGTCGTCAGTCGTCTTCGCGCAGGGAGTAGCTGAAGGAATGGGAGCGCCCCACCTCCAGCTCGACCAGGTCGCGCCCGCTGTTGAAGGCGTCAGGAGGACAGGTCATGGGCTCCACGGCGACTCCCCGGCGCCCCAGGTGATCCGCGGTATAGACCTGCACCCACGGCGCCTCGGCGCTCAGCACCACAGTGCTGCCCGCCTCGCCTCCGGTCAGCCGCGCCTCCCAGGGCCCCTGCGGCAGGCCCGTGTAGGCGTTGTCGGTTGAGATGGTTCCCACCGGGCGACCGGCGCGCCAGTCCCAATCGGTGCCGGCGACGTCGCGCTCGGCCGCGGGGGCCATGCGCTCATCGACGTCGAGGACGCGCGCGGCCGGCACCTGCAGCACGCACTCGTCCAACGGCACGGAGCGCGTCAGATAGGGGTGGAAGGAGACGCCATAGGGCGCGGGCGCGAGCAGGCCGTCCGACTCAGGGGCGCCGACGGCGTCGGGGGCCGCGGGCGCGCCCGCCCCGAGGCAGGTGGTCGTGGCGGCCACGGTCAGCCCGGCTCGCGCGTCCAGGGCGAAGCGCACGTCGACCTGCAGGCTCCAGGGATAGGCGTACGAGCCCGGCAGCGTCAGCTCGAGCGCGACCGACGACGGGGCATCGCCGATCGCGTCATCCCCGGCACCCTCATCCCCGGTGCTCGTGGCGACCACCTGGAAGTCGGCCCAGCCCACCAGTCCGTGCAGGGCCGAGCCGGTCTCGGGCTCGTTGCAGGGCACCAGGTACTCCGCACCGCGATAGGTGTAGCGCGCCCCGACGATCCGATTGGGCCACGGCACCAGCGTCTTGCCCTGCCAGGCTCCGGGAAGCGAGGCCTCGGCGTCGAAGGGGATGATGAGGTCGCTGCCCGCCCTGCGCAGGTGGACGAGCGTGGCGCCCGAGGTGGCGATGCGGGCCTCGTAGTCTCCGGCGACCAGGTCGATGAGCTCTCCATTGATCATGATGGTGGGTCCTGTCTCTCGTGAGGCCGGCTCCTCGGCCTTTCCGAACCCGAACGACCGGCACGGCGGCTGATCCTGTCCGCCCCTCTCGGCTCCGGTGCGAACGCCCGCCCCAGCATACTGACCGCGGGCGCCGCTCACACGCGCCGGAGCCGACCCGTCACGCCGCGAAGAACCAGGTGCTCACGCGCGCCCACAGCTCCAGCGAGGTCATCATCGCGAGCACCATCTCCTCGGGCTCCCCGGACTCCTCGGCCCCGGCCGTGCCCATCGAGGCGGGAGCCTCCGGAGGGGCGCCGGAGTCGAGAGCGTCGGCGACGGACCTGGGAAGCAGCTCGTAGAGGCACTCCGGGACCGAAAGGGTGGTCAGGGCGCCGTCGAGCTCCCACCCGTCGGCCCTCAGGGCCTCAGTGGAGATCAGGCTGAGCGTCCAGGTCCGGTGGGCGAAGCCCTCGGTCAGCGGAGTCGGTCCGCCGAGCTCGCCGGGCTCCGTGCCCTGGTCGAGGCGACGGGCGAGGTCCTCCAGCTCGATGGCCAGGGCGTCGAGGTCGCCGCTGTCGAGAAGCTCGTAGACCCGCTCGGGCAAAACGCGCGGCCCCAGGTCGACGTTGTAGCGCGGGCCGATGTCGAGCAGTTGGGCGAAGGCCGAGGGCACCTCGCAGTCATCGAGCCCGTAGACGTGGAAGCCGTCCTGCTCGTGCTTGACGAGGGTCGCGCGCCGGGGGCCGATCCAGGCCTCGACACGCCGGCCCGACCCGTCGCCCTCGAAACGGGCGACGTCGAGGTGCCGGGTCGCCCCCGCGGCCCCGTGCAGTGCGGGAACGGCCTGCGGCGCGATGCCGTCGTCGTCCAGGATCCCGCTTCTGCGCAGGCGGCGAGCGACCCTGTCATCGGGGACCCGCCCTCCCGCGGCCACGGCCCGCACGGTGAGCCACTCGGCATCCCCGAGGATGAGGACGGGGGCGTACCCGCCGGTGTCCAGGTGAGCCATCTAGATCTCCTCCAGGGTCAGGGCCATGTCCGAGAAGCGCAGGGCCGCGGTGTCGCAGGATCTCGTCGGGCAGGAGAAGGTCGCGGAGAAGCCTCGCCGCGAGGCCCCGCTCACCCAGGACCACTGCAGGAAGGTCACCGAGACGGTGTCGTTGATGTAAACGCCCGAGCGCAGCAGACCCGTGCGGTCGTCCATGTCCCACTCGGTGATGTCGATCAGCTGCGCCCCGGGTATGGAGGTCATGATCTGCGCGGTGGAGTCGCGGTGCCAGTCCTCGACGGATGCCCCCGGCGGCAGGTCGGCGACGGTGACCACGCAGTTCTCCGCGAAGCCGGGCGGGCCGGCACTGCGCGGCTCGGCGCAGATGAGGTCGATGAAACCCGCCAGGCCGGCGGGGCCGTGCGGGCCACCAGGATCTCCCGGGCTATCGGCGAGCCCGCCGGCGCCCGTGACGGCGTCCGAGTCGATGGGGATCCACGTGGCGGGGACCGCCATCGCGATGGCGCGGCCCGCCAGCCTCTGCGGCAGGTCCGAGGTCGGTCGGGGTGTCATGCATCATCTCCTGAGAGGTCGGGCGAGTGGGGTGACGAATCGCCGGGCAACGGGTGCGATGAGGCCGCGCGGGCGCCGCTCCGACGTCGCTCCGCCTCCGCGATCCGCGCCAGCCGCCCCTCCCGACGACGGGCCAGGTGCCACTCGGGATACATCCACGCCGGCAGAGGGACCGGGGTGAAGCTCACCACCACAATCAGCATGCAGACAACACTCAGGATGCCGCACACGAAGACGGGAGCCGAGTCGGACCCCTCCGCCACCATTGTCGCGGAGCCGAAGACGAACATGAGCCCCGTGGAGGGAATCGTGAGGGCGAGATTGTTCTTATGACCGATCTCGGCACTCGTCTCACGCGCGAACTCGCCGTACCCGGTATCCGTGAACATGGCCAGCGCCCAGTACATGATGATCACGAGACCGAAGACGAGAACGCCGAATGCGCCCCACACGACATGACCTCCGTCCGCTTCTCTCCATTTCTCTCCATTCCATTCTCCCGCGGGAGTCGGACCCTAGCCGAAGAGCTTATGCCAGCCCTTGTTGATGGCATTGCCCACTGACTCTCCGAGTTTCGAACCGGCCATGCCGCCGATCGCCGCGCCGATAATCCCTCCGGCGGCAATGCCAATAGGGCCACCAACGGCGCCAATCGTCATACCAACCTGGGCCCCCGCCCATCCTCCCGCGTATCCGCCGACCCCCTGGGTGACGGCCTGGGTCCCGGCGCGGGCGATCTTCTCCCCCTCCCCCATGCTGGGGTTGGCCGAGTCCTTCTTGTACTGATCCCAACCGGCGAGCGCCCCGGAAAGACCCGCCGAGGCGTACCCCAGCCCCTTGAGCACCGGCGCGGCCTTGGCCACGCCCTGCTGCACCTTCCAGGCGGTCGTGCCACGGGTGTAGGGCTTGTTCACCCAGTTCGAGGTCTTCGTCTTGGCCCACAGCGTGCGCAGGGTTCCCATCTTGTTGCGGTCGGCCACTCTCATGAAGGCCCCCGCATTGGGATGTCCCTTCGGATAGCGCGGTTGGAACCTGGAGATCGCCCTGATCGATCCCCAATGGGCTCCAGTCGCCACTCGGCTCACCCACCCCGCCATCTTGGAGGCGTCGCCCACCCCTCCGGTCGGCAGGTACTTGTCCCTGAACCACTCACCGGCGCTCTTGAGGGAGTCGCAGGCGGAGATGAGGGTGTCGTGCGCGGACGACTCGTCCTGGCGAATCAGGTAGAGGGTCTCCTTGAGCTCGTCGAACTTCGCCTTCTTCGTCTCGTACTTCTCATCGGAGGTATCGTCGGGGGAGTGGATGGTCGACCCCGACACGACCAGCTCCGCGGCCGCGGCGTCGGCGACGACCTGAGCCAGCCGGGTCTTGATCGAGTTCATCGAGTTGCCGAATGCGGTGAGCGCCGTCGCCAGCGACGTCGTGTTCGTCGACAGCGCGTCCAGGGTGCTCCGCTGCGAGGACAGTGAGGAGAGCGCGGCGTTCGTCGTCTCGCTCGTGCAGTCCGAGGCCACCTGGTTGTGGGCCGAGGAGATGTCCTCGCCCGCGGTGCTGACGGTCGTCGAGATCGACGTCAGGCTCTGCGCCGCGTTCCAGGCGCCCGACGGCTCGGTGATGACCTTGGCGTCAAGAGTGCTCATGCGAGCCTCCCGGGGTCGAGGAGGCCACCGACGCGTCGGTGTTGCGGAAGGAGGTGGCGGCCCTCCTCAGGGAGCTCGCCGTCGATCGGGCGCTGGACGCCGCACCGGACGCCTTGGAGGAGAGACGGCTGATAGCGGTGGACACCGAGGAGGTCGAACGCCCGACGTCGGGGGCGGCGGGGTAGGACACGGACTCCAGGTCCGCCGCCGCCTCATCGACTTTTCCGGCCTGGGCATCAAGGGTGTCTGGGTTCACATGCAGAGTGGTCACGCGAGCGTTTCCTTCGACGGGACTCAACGGGCTCGCCCCATCATTCCCCCCGCGAAACGGGCCGTCAACAAAACCCGGTGTTGTGGCACACTCGACTCGCGCCGGCCGCGAAAGGGGACATGGATGAGTGCCGACATCGCCGAACCTGCTGAACCTGCTGAGGCAGCTGAGACTCCTGAGGCGTCCAGTGAGGCCTCCAGGACCTCTGGGACCTCCGGGGGCGCCACGACGGGGCACCGGTCGCACGCCGACCCGTCCGGGGGCCACCCCCTCCCCCAGTTGCGCCGCTCCCGCTGGTGCAGTCTGAACGGTCAGTGGAACTTCGCCTACGACGACGCCGAGACGGGCCCGGACAAGGACTGGCCCTACAGCGGCGTCGATGAGCGGACCATCACCGTGCCCTTCCCGCCCGAGAGCGAGCTCTCCGGCATCGGGGACACCGGCTACCACCCCGTCGTGTGGTACTCGCGCATGCTCACCGCCGACGATCTGGCCCGCGCCGGCCTGCCGGCCCAGGGCGACCGGGTACTGCTGCATTTCGGCGCGGTCGACTACCGCGCCAGCGTCTGGATCGACGGCCAGCTCATGGGCGAGCACGAGGGCGGGCACACCCCCTTCACGCTCGACATCACGCGCGCCCTGCCCACCGGCGATGCCGACGCCGTGCTCGTCGTGCGGGCCGAGGACCGGCCCCTGGACGTCGGGCAGCCCCGCGGCAAGCAGGACTGGCAGCCCGAGCCCCACAACATCTGGTACGCGCGCACGACCGGCATCTGGCAGAGCGTCTGGCTGGAGGCGGTACCGCGCACCGCCATCGCCGAGCTCGCCTGGACGCCGAACCGGGCCTGCGACGCCGTCGAGCTCGAGGCGACCATGACGCGCCCCGTCCCGGAGGGCTCGCGGATCACCGCCCGGCTGAGCATTGAGGGCCGCCTGCTGGCGGAGGTGACGGCGAGGCTGCCGGAGACGACCACGGCCCGGCTGACCATCGACCTGCGCGAGCAGATGCACGGCCAGCGCTATGAGAAGCTGCTATGGTCCCCCGAGCACCCGCGGCTCATCGACGCCGAGGTCATGCTCGCCCCCGCCAAGGCCGCACTCGCGGGCGGGACCGCCACCGCGCCCGCCTCGGTGCCCGACGTCGTCGCCTCCTACCTGGGGCTGCGCTCGGTGGGCACCGCGCACCGCCGCTTCCTGCTCAACGGCCGGCCCTACTACGTGCGCGGGGTCCTGGAGCAGGGCTTCTGGCCGGACTCGCACCTGGCGGCGCCCGACGACAAGGCCCGCCGCGACGAGGTCGCCCTGATCAAGAGGCTCGGCTTCAATGCGGCGCGCATCCATCAGAAGGTCGAGGACCCGCGTTTCCTGTACTGGGCTGATCGGCTCGGCCTCCTGATATGGGGCGAGATGGCCGCGCCCTACGAGTTCACCACGCAGGCGGCGACTCGACTGGTGGCGGAGTGGAGTGCGGTGGTGCGCCGCGATCGCTCCCACCCGAGCATCGTCACCTGGGTGCCGATCAATGAGAGCTGGGGCGTGCAGCACATCGCCGACCGCCCCGAGCAGCGGGCGCTCAGCCGGGCGCTCGCCGACCTGACCCGCGCGCTCGACCCGTCCCGGCCGGTGGTCTCCAACGACGGCTGGGAGCACACCTGCTCCGACATCATCTCGATCCACGACTACGACGCCGACGACCTGGCGGTGACGCTGCGCTACGCCGAGGAGGACCGGCTGAGCGCCGTGCTGGACGGCCTGGGTCCGTCCGGGCGGCGCATCACCGTGCGGGGCGCAGTGGACCGCGAGCTGCCGGTCATGGTCACGGAGTTCGGCGGTATCCGCTACGTACCCGGCCATGATGACGCCGACGGCAGCAGCAGCGGGGGCGGCTCGAACGGCAAGGCCGTCGAGGCCGGCGAGACCATCAAGACCAGCGAGGCCGTGGAGACCATCAAGAACGCCGTCGAGGCCGTGGCCGCCGCCAAGACGGACGCCAAGGCGGGCTCCAAGGCCGCCGAGAGCGCTGACGATGCCGAGGACGAGAAGGAGGAGACCACCTGGGGCTATACGACCGCCGCCGGGCCCGAGGACTTCGAGGCGCGACTGCGCCGGGCCTTCGGGGCACTCCAGGCGAGCCCACACCTGGCCGGCTTCTGCTACACCCAGTTGACCGACACCATGCAGGAGGCCAACG
>ERZ772927.725-NODE-725-length-11908-cov-8.00987_pt1 | contig 11908 bp, 9 predicted proteins | sample MGYA00512115_ERZ772927 | MGnify/ENA primary metagenome ERZ772927 (study PRJEB29015, sample SAMEA2737924) | human oral metagenome | biome: human oral; feature: human-associated habitat; material: dental | place: China | collected 2013 ... | reverse complement strand
GCAAAGCGGTGAACCTCATCTTGGATACGCTGGAGTAGGAAAAATTCCTGCGAATTGCGGGATAATTCTACAACCTGCAGAGGGTCACCAAAGAGCAATTCATGGGTCTGGTGCTTATCATTTTTTTGCAGTCCAGCGATGGGAATATCCAATCCCAACTGCTCCTGAATCACTTCTTTAGCAATATTGACTTGGCCCTGTCCTCCGTCAATGACTATCAGATCAGGCGGAGTCAGTCCATCACGAATCACCCTACTATAGCGTCGCTTAATGACCTCACGCATACTGGCGTAGTCATCAGGTCCTACCACAGTCTTAATCTTATACTTGCGATAGTCCTTCTTACTTGGTTTACCATTGACAAAGACCACCATAGCCGATACAGGACTGGTTCCCATGATGTTGGAGTTATCAAAAGACTCAATGCGAACAGGTGTTGGAATGTTAAGAAGCTGCCCTAAATTTTCAATTGCACCTTGGGTCTTTTCAATAGATTTCTCCAAGAGGTCAAATTTCTGCTGAAGACTGACTCGAGCGTTTTTGATAGCGAGATTGACCAACTGCTTCTTCTCGCCTCGCTGGGGCTTAAGCACCTTGGTATCCACTATGGCTCGGACAGCTTCTTCGTCAATATCTGCTGGAATCAAAATTTCATTGGGCTTGAGGTGGGATTTTTCCTGATAGAACTGGCCGATATAGGTCAGAAAATCTTCGTCAGGATCATTGTAATAAGGAAAAAGGTTGACGTCACGCTCGATTAGCTTACCCTGGCGGACAAAGAAGACCTGTACGCACATCCAGCCCTTATCCACATAGTAGCCAAAGACATCGCGATTCTGCAAATCCTTGGCCATAACCCGCTGCTTGGTTCGCAGGGTGCCAATGGACTGAATCAAGTCGCGGTACTCCGCTGCCTTTTCAAACTCCATAGCTTGCGCTGCGCCAGCCATTTTTCCCCGTAAATCCTCAATAATCTGGTCATCCTGACCCTTGAGAAAGGCCGCAACCTCCTGAGCTAGCTCCTTGAAATACTGGCTGTCTACCTGGCAAATAGTGTGGGCCTTGCACTGCCCCAGATGGTAGTAAAAACAAACCTTTTCAGGCGGATTGGTACACTTACGAAAAGGAAAGAGCCGATCTAAGAGACGCTTGATTTCATTGGCCGCACCAACATCGGGGTAAGGACCAAAATAAAGTCCGCCGTCCTTTTTGACTTGGCGCGTGATGATTAGGCGCGGATAGGTTTCGTTGGTAATCTTGATAAATGGATAGGACTTATCGTCCTTGAGCATGATATTGTACTTGGGCTTGTTTTCCTTGATTAGGTTGATTTCCAGCAGCAAAGCCTCAATATTGGACTCGGTGACAATAAACTCAAAATCCTCAATCTCAGAAACCAGAGCCTCCGTCTTGGTATCATGGCTACCACGGAAATAAGAACGAACCCGATTGCGAAGATTCTTAGCTTTGCCGACATAGATAATGGTACCGTTTTTGTCTTTGTGAATGTAACAGCCTGGACTGGTCGGCAACAGTTCCAGCTTTGATTGGATTAGCTTGTTCATAGGTCTATTATAGCAGAAAAGGGGAGTATTCAACAGGTAGACACTAGATTATTAGAAAATCATAAGTTGAATTCCTTTCATAGATAATTCTGAACAACAACTTCTCTTCATCTCTTCATACAAGTACCAAAAATATATTGCGAATGAGACAAAATCCTCTCCATAATAAAGCGTTTTCTATGCAAAAATCAAGCAAGCGATTGCACAGCCATTTTAATAGGCTTTGATTAAATAAACAGAAATAAAATAGAAAAATTTTAGAAAAATTAATATATTTTTAAAAAAATTTCAAAAAAAGGCTTGACAAAAATTGCAAACGGTTGCATAATAGGATTGTAAATAAAAATTCCGGGAGGAAATAGGAATGAAAACATGGAAAAAAGTAGTATTGGGCAGTGTCAGCTTGCTGGCTGCAGGAACGCTGTTAGCAGCTTGTAGCTCGAATAGTAGCAAGGAGAGCTCTTCTTCTAAAGCCGATAGCAAGACCTTGAAACTTTGGGTACCAACCGGTGCTAAAGATTCTTACTCTGATACAGTTAGCAAGTTCGAGAAAGAATCAGGCTACAAGGTTGACGTAGTCGAAATGGAAGATCCAAACGCTCAGGAAAATCTGACAAAAGATGCTAGTACTGCTGCCGATGTTTTCTCTCTGCCACATGACCAACTTGGTAAATTAGTTGAAGCTGGAGCGATTCAAGAAGTTCCTTCTAATATGGCAGAAGAAATCAAGAAGAACGATACAGAACAAGCAGCTATTGGTGCTCAGTACAAAGGTAAAACTTATGCTTTCCCATTCGGTATCGAGTCACAAGTAACCTACTATAACAAGTCAAAACTTTCTGCTGACGATGTTAAGTCTTATGAAACCATCACTTCTAAAGCTAAATTCGGCGGAAACTTGAAAGAAGTTAATGCCTACGCTACTGCTCCACTCTTCCTTTCTGTTGGCGACACTCTCTTTGGTAAAGATGGTGAGCAAGTAGACGGAACAAACTGGGGTAACGAAGCTGGTGTGAACGTTCTGAAGTTCATCGCAGCTCAAAAGAATAACAGCGGTTTTGTAAACGTAGATGCTTCTAACCTTCTTGCTAAATTTGAAGATGGCTCAGTTGACGCTTTCCAATCAGGCCCATGGGACTACGCAGCTGCTGAAAAAGCTGTCGGCAAAGACAACCTTGGTATCTCTGTTTACCCAACAGTTAACATCGGTGGACAAGACGTTCAACAAAAAGCTTTCCTTGGTGTAAAACTTTACGCAGTTAACCAAACACCATCAAACGGCGACACTGACCGTATCGCAGCAAGTTACAAACTGGCTCAAGCACTTACTAGCAAAGAAAGCCAAGAAAACCAATTCAAGTTTGAAGGACGTCACATCATCCCTGCTAACAAAGAAGTACAAGAGTCTGAAGATGTGAAGAAAGATGCCTTGGCACAAGCTGTTATCACAATGGGATCTTCTGATACCTACACAACAGTTATGCCTAAACTTAGCCAAATGTCTGTCTTCTGGACTGAAAGTGCTGCAATCCTCAGCGATGCTTACAACGGTAAATTTGGTGAAGATCAATACCTCGCAAAATTACAACAGTTTGATAAAGATTTAGCAGCAGCTAAATAATCCTCAAACGAATAAAAATAAGCATTGAAGTGAGGAGGGCAGCCTCCTCACTTCTTTCTTTGTAAATATAAGGAGAATACTATGACTCAGTCATCCTATGACAATGCATCCATGGTTCAGGTCTTTAAAGAAGGAACCTGGGATGTCAAACTCTCTTTTCTGGTAATGGGACTGAGCAACCTTGTAAACAAACAATTTATCAAGGGGCTGCTCTTCCTCTTCTCAGAAATTGCTTTCCTGATTGCTTTTGCAGTCCAAATCATACCAGCTATTGGCGGCATGATTACATTGGGGACTCAAGAGCAGGGAGAAGCTATCAAAAAAGTTAACGGCTTGGAAATCACAGTTCAAGTAGCCGGTGACAACTCTATGCTGATGCTGATTTTTGGACTTGCTTCTCTTATCTTCTGTGCAGTCTTCGCCTACATCTACTGGTGTAACCTGAAAAGTGCTCGTCACTTGATGGCTCTCAAGCAGTCCGGTCAGAAGATTCCTAACTTCGTTGAGGACTTCAAGACGCTGGCTGACGGACGATTTCACATGGGCCTAATGAGCATCCCTCTTATCGGAGTACTGCTCTTTACCATCCTGCCTCTGATCTATATGATCTGTTTGGCCTTTACTAACTTTGACCATAACCATCCAGCTCCTAAATCACTCTTTGACTGGGTTGGCTTCTCTAGCTTCGGTGATGTTTTCTCAGGTCGCATGGCTAGCACCTTCTTCCCACTTTTAGGCTGGACCTTGATTTGGGCGGTTGCTGCGACAGCTACTACTTTCTTCTTCGGTATTGTTCTCGCTCTCTTACTCAATACCAAAGGCCTCAAGTACAAGAAAGTTTGGCGCACACTCTTCGTTATCACTATTGCTGTACCCCAATTCGTATCCCTGCTCTTGATGCGTAATTTCCTGAATGACAATGGACCTTTGAACGGATTATTGCAAAGCCTCCATCTCATTCAGCATCCAATTCCATTCTTGAGTGACCCTGTTTGGGCTAAGTTCTCAATCATCCTTGTCAATATGTGGATTGGTATTCCATTTACCATGCTGGTAGCGACTGGGATTATCATGAACCTACCTAGCGAGCAAATCGAAGCCGCTGAGATTGATGGAGCTAGCAAGCTTCAAATCTTCAAGAGCATTACTTTCCCTCAAATTCTCTTGATTATGGCGCCATCACTCATTCAGCAGTTTATCGGAAACATTAACAACTTCAACGTTATTTACTTCCTGACAGGCGGTGGACCTACTAACTCTTCCTACTATCAGGCAGGCTCAACTGACCTCTTGGTTACCTGGCTCTATAAACTGACTGTTTCTGCCAAGGACTACAATCTAGCATCTGTTATTGGTATCCTGATCTTTGCAATCTCTGCAACCTTCAGCCTCTTAGCCTATACTAGATCCGCATCATTCAAGGAAGGAACTGCTAAATAATGAAAAATAGAAAAAAACTCAGTTTATTAGGGATTTATGTCTTACTGGCTGTTCTAGCATTTATCTGGCTTACACCGATTATCTGGATTTTTCTGACCAGTTTCCGTGGTGAAGGCTCGAATGCAGTCCCTTACTTCTTCCCTAAGACTTATACTCTTGACAACTATATCAGACTGTTTAATAACAACACATATCCTTTTGTTCAGTGGTTTATGAATACCCTGATTGTTGCGACAGCGACCTGTATCCTGTCTACTTTGATTACCGTGGGTATGGCTTACTCACTCAGCCGTATCAAATTCAAGCATAAAAACCGTTTCCTCAAGCTGGCTCTGGTACTTAACATGTTCCCAGGTTTCATGTCTATGATTGCGGTTTACTACATCTTGAAAGCACTCAATTTGACGCAAACCCTGACTTCACTGATTCTGGTTTATTCAGCTGGGGCTGCATTAGGCTTCTATATAGCCAAAGGTTTCTTTGATACTATCCCATATTCTTTGGACGAATCCGCTATGATCGACGGAGCGACTCGCTTCCAAATCTTCCGGACTATTACATTGCCGCTGTCAAAACCGATTATCGTTTACACAGCGCTTATGGCTTTCATGGGACCTTGGGTCGACTTCATCTTCGCCTCTGTCATTCTAGGCGATGTCAAGGAAAAATACACAGTAGCTTTGGGACTTTTCCAAATGCTTAATAAGGACGCCATCAATAAATGGTTCTTACCTTTCACATCTGGAGCGATTATCATCGCTATCCCAATTACTCTTCTCTTCATCTTCATGCAGAAATACTATGTAGAAGGTGTTACAGGTGGAGCAGTCAAATAGAATCTATTATGTATATCAAAAACTTCCGACAATTTAAATCGGAAGTTTTTATCTTTCTTAGAAAATATGGAACTTAACTCCACATCCCTTTTATATGAGATTACTTATTAACTTGGACAAAAAATGAGTCTGGAAATTATTCCAGGCTCATTTTGTATTTCTTTAATTATAATCTTCGTCTCTACGACGGCGTTTGTTGGTTCCCAAAAAGGCAGCTGCACCAAGTGCCATACCAAAAATTGCAAGGCGTTCTGCTTCTGAACCAGTATTTGGCAGAATAGCAGGAACTGTTGGAGCCTTATCAGCAGTTGTAGCCACGCTAGCAAGTTGAGCTGCAGGATTTACAACAAAATCAGTGAATACGTCACTACCTGCCGCTTGAACAGCACCTGTAGTTGCTCCTTTGACTTCACGAGTGTTCGCATGAACTTCTGCAGTCTTAGCATCTGAATCTTTCTTAGATTCATCCTCTGCACCTGGACCAGCAGCTCCGCCTTTTACAGCAGTTAGAGTCTGTTTATCTTCACCTGAGCGATAGTTACTATTCAGAGCATTTCCATACAGGAGAGCTGCTTGATTCAAGATATTCAAGAGAGTTTCATAATTCGCTTGAAGACTGTTGTAGGATTCCTCAAGAACAGCTAAAGTTGCAGTCTCTTGATTTAAGATTGCTTGTTTAGCTTCATAATCAAGCTGCGCTTCTGCCAACTCCCGCTCTGCTTCTGCAAGTAACTGAGGAGCATTCTGAAGGTCAATAACTTTCTTTTTAGCTGCTGCTAATGTCTTTTGAGCAGCCATGAAGTCCTCTTGAGCAGTTGTCAAATTAGCTTTCGCAGCTTCTTGAGCCGACTGAAGTTCTGCCAACTTATCCTTAGCTGCTGCTAGAACTGCCTGAGCATTGCTCAAGTTAGTTTGGTAAGGAGCCAAGCTTGCTGCAATCTTAGCTGTAGCTCTATCGAGAGCTTCCTGCTTAAGGGCAACATTTTGCTTGGTCAAGGCTAGATTATTTTCAGCAGTTGCTACCTTCTGACGAGCTGCTTCAACTGCTGAAATCTGCGCTGCCACTGCCTTTTGAGCATCAGCTAATTGAGCATTGAGGATATTGATAGCTGATTCCTGACCGACTTTTTGAGCCTTGAGTTCAGCCAATTGATTCTTAAGTGCTGTAACATTAGCGTTAGAACCTGCAGAACGACCGCCACCAGCACGCAACAACTGCTCCATAGCCGCAACAGTCAATAGAGTACCGTTATTAACACGTTGGTCAAAGTTGCTAATGTGATGGAAACCAACTTCGGATGTACCATGAGGAGTGCCCCATTGGTTTGGATGTTTATCATAAGCCGCCGAGATAGCATTGGCTTTATTGTCCATCATCTGAACATAGTGGCCAATCTTAGCAAATACAGCCGCTCCAACTCTCATATAGATAGCATTAACATCAATCTGAGTTTCATCTGTAGGCAGTCCATATTGCGCCGCAATCTTTTGATAGAGTTCTTTTTCACTGTGCCAGAAATTGACAGCCCCTTGCGGGTCAAAACTAATCGCCACATTCTCATTACCAATCAGCTTACCCATATGCCAGTTATTGCGCTCAAAGTAGATAGTCTGAATCTGGCTAGCCACATTCGCATACGGATCAACCAACAACTCTTGTAAGCCGGCATTACGACGGTAAGCATTAATCGCCTTAACCAACTCTAAAGCTTGCAGGTTATTTTCTAGATTAGCTGGACTGGTTGGGTCAGAATTAACTGAGATACCAAATTCATTTTGTCCGCGTTGGTAAACAGCAAGTGCATTGTTGGCAGCATCACGAATTTCTTGATTAGCCGCATTGTTACGAACATTTTCTAAAAATTGGGAATAAGTCGTATTGCGAAGGTCAACAGGAGCTGTTGCTGCTGCTTGCTCGGCAGCCGGAATCTGCCCTTCAAGAGACTTAATAGCTTGATTGGTTTGACCCAAAGATTCCTTTGCCTGATTGATTTTATTCTGGATTTCAGCCTGCACTTGTGGAGCAGAAGAAGCTGCTTGCTCTGCCTTTGTCAGTTCAGCCTTTGCATTGTCTAAAGCAGTCTGTGCTTGACTTTGCTGACTCTTAGCAGTTGCTACAGCTTGCTCTTCTGAGTTAAGTGGTGTTTTAGCTTGTTTCAATTCAGTCTCTGCAACATCTACAAGAGATTGACTCGCCTTAATAGTATTTGCTTGATCTTTAACAGCCTGTTCTGCCTTAGCAGCTTTAGCCGCTGCTTCTCGAACAGCAGTGTCTTTTGCACTAACCTCTTGCTCTGCTGTTTTTGCTTCTGTCTCCGCCTTAGCAACATTTTCTTCTGTTGCTTCTGCCTGTATTTCTTTAGCAGTCTCAACTGCGGCTTCAGCCACTTTCACGCTAGTTTTTGCATCTTCAGCTTCTGTTTTAGCAGTATCTACTATCGATCTTTGCTCATCGAGTTTAGCTTTGGCAGCTTCAGCATTTTCTTGGGCAACAGCTACATCTGCTGCTGTCACCGGTTTTCCAGTTACTTCAGTCGCTTGTGGAGCTGTTACAGTTGATTCAACCAACTCATCCGCGTGCACTTGATGGGTCAGTCCACCAGAAATAATAGTTGTAGCCGCGATACCAGTCGCTACAACAGACTTGCCTATTTTCTTTTCCATAATCAATCTCCTTTTTATAATCTCACATACTATAATTAACCTGGGTATAGCAGCCCGCATAGTAATATACTATCACAAAACGCTAGTATTAACTAGTAGCAAACGTATCCTTTTAATAGTTTTTTTATTACAATTTAGTTACAAAAATGTTGTATTAGAAAAATAAGGTGGTTTTTCCAATAAAAATGAGCATTTCTGTATCGAATAAAGAAAAACTCCTAGATCTTTTCTAAGAGTTAACTTTGCTTGTCAGTCCGATTGAGCTTGTCGAATTTCCTCTAACATCGCTTCTTCTTCGACCGTCATTTGATAGTGTTCCAGCAAGTCTGGACGTCTTAGATAGGTCTTTTTCAGACTTTCATAGAGACGCCACTTGCGGATGTTTTCATGATGGCCGCTCATAAGGACTTCAGGAACAACCATACCCCGATAGTCATAAGGCCGAGTGTACTGAGGATATTCCAAGAGTCCAGACGAAAAACTGTCATCTGTATGACTGGCTTCCTTTCCAATAACCTCTGGAATCAGGCGAACGGTAGCATCAATCATAGTCATTGCTGCCAATTCTCCCCCAGTAAGGACATAGTCGCCAAGGGAGATTTCGTCTGTCACTAAAGTCTTGATCCGCTCATCATAGCCTTCGTAATGGCCACAAATGAAAATGAGTTCCTCTTCCTTAGACAGTTCCTCAGCATAGGCTTGGTCAAAAGTCCGGCCAGCAGGATCCAGCAAAATCACGCGCGGCTGCTTCTTTTCAATGGCATCATAAGCATCAAAAATAGGCTGAGCCCGCAACAACATGCCTTGGCCTCCGCCGTATGGCTCGTCGTCTACATGCCGAGATTTTTCAGCCTTCTCTCGGAAATTGTGGTAGTTGATTTCTAAGAGGCCTTTTTCCCGAGCTTTACCGACGATAGAGTGCTCTAAAGGCGCAAACATCTCCGGAAAGAGTGTCAAAATATCAATTTTCATCGTCCAATCCTTCCGGTATCTCTACATCAACCCGACCTTGCTCAATGTCAATCCCCAGAACCACTGGCGGAATGTAAGGGAGAAGCAAGTCGCGCTTGCCTTTACGCTTGACCACCCAGACATCATTGGCTCCTGGTTGCAGAATTTCCTTAATCGTACCAAGAAGAATGTCATTTTCATAGACTTCAAGGCCGATGATTTCATGGTAGTAAAATTCCCCGTCTTCCAAGTCCGTCAAATCTTCCTCTCGTACCTTCAAAGTGAAATCACGGAATTTCTCAATGTCATTGATGTGGTACATCCCCTTAAACTTGATAATATCAAAGTTCTTGACCTTGCGATGGCTGGCAATCTCCACATCCATGACAAACTGGTCTTTCTTATCGAAAAGGGCAAGGGTATTGCCTTTTTTAAAACGCTCTTCTGCAAAATCCGTCACTGACAAAACCCGCATCTCACCTTGCAAACCTTGCGTATTGACGATTTTTCCAACATTAAAATAATTCATCTCGACTCCAACATATTATACTCTGCCTAGTATTTTATCATGATATAGGGGAATGTACAAGGGAGATAAGGGGGAATTCTCTTGCCTATATTTATTTGATTAAAGTTGCTGTTTAACGTATAATTATACATATAGAATCTCAACACTATAAATACCCAAGTGTATTTACGCAAAACCAGAAAGAAGTTGGTGATACCTATGGGAAAAAGTTAAGCAAACTCCTTCTCTCTACTGCTATTCTAGCTACCACAGCCGCCAGTCTGACTGCTTTGACACAGGTCAAAAAAGGCCAAGCAATAGAAAACGAAACGAGGGAAACTAGAAATATCTCAGCCCTTGACGAAAAAATTGCTCAAATTGACAATCCAACCATCAAGGCTTTTCTAGAATACTATGCTAGTCAGAACATGACCTCCGCATCGTCTCTTCCAATGATAGATGATTTAGAGGCGGATACACGCATCATCGTTATTGAGATAGACTATGCAGATACAAGCCAACCCCCTGCCATTGGAACATCAGTCGATGGATCCGAAGGGCCAGTCGGTGGAACTGTTGGTGCTGATGGCCAATACATCGAGTTTGATACCAGTGACCATAGCAAATCCGCAACCGTTCAGGAAATTCGAGATGCTATTGCTGAGATACTAGGATAAAACTCTCATAAATATGTTCAAAATAGCTGAGATTTTAATCTCAGCTATTTAGCATGTATCTTCACTCACGCTTTCAATGTACCAATTAAAGTTTGTATACCTCTTGCCCATCACACTTCAAAAGAAACTCAGCTATCTTTTCTGACTGACTCCAATGTAAATAATGATGGTTGCCTCCTAAAATAATCCGAGTATTTTGTGAAGCAAATTTGGAATCTTTATATTCTTGTTCTCGATAGGCTTGACTCAGGATAAAAATCGGAAATTGAAAAGAGATATCTAAGTTTTGAAAATCGCTTTTTGCGATACTGCAATAATGTTAAAATCCTTCTTGTACAGATTTTAATCTATCTGAACTCCTTTCTGCCTTCGCCCATAAGATTTTAAAATCAGCTACTGAAAAACTCTCTTGTCCTATTTTTTTCAGATACTCATATCCTCCACCGAGCGTCTGAACTTTATCCTGTAAGGATAAAAATTCGGGATAAGGATTCTGAGCTAATTCGCCATATAGAACAGAATAAGTGGTCGGCTCAATTAAGATTAGTCCCTGACAAAATGGCTCTGACTCAGCAACTTTAACTGCTACAAGACCACTAATACTGTGCGCGCAAACAGCATACTGGAGGACTTTAAAATGTGATAAAACCTCCAAAATAGACTGAACCAAATCGTCCAAAGCAAAATTTTCTTGATTTTCGAGTGGACTTTGGCCAGCATTAGGGTAATCTATTGTTAAATAGCCCCAATTTTTAGGTAACTTCCGAATGACTGGCAAAAAATTTTCATAGGTCGGCAGACTCCCTGCACCGCTTAAAAATACAGCAATCTTTTCCGCAGGTTGATAAGATACAAATAGCTGTCCTACTTTTGTTTTGATTATTTTTTCTTTCATAATGTTTCCAATCAATTCTTACAAATATTATCTGGGCACACACTAGTATCTGAGAGCTAGCTATTTTACTAGCAGAATAAGGACACCCCAATACCAAAAATTATATACCAAAAATTTTTCATATTCAATCAAGATTCGTGTTAGAAGAGGCAGTTGCTTGCACTGTGAATGAAGGCTAATCTCAAGGCTTGTTTTTCCTAAAAATCTATGCTAAGGTAAAGGCAGAATGCAAAAAGGAGGGCCTACTATGATGAGAAGCGGCCATCTGATTTACAAGGTAAAAGACTTGCAGGAATCGGTCAAGGAATGGGAAGCAAAGGGTTTTGTCGTCGAATACGGCAGAAGGGAAAAACCCAACAATGCCTTAATATACTTTAGTCAAGGCCCCTATATTGAGCTCCTGGAAAATACAGGTATTCCTGTAATAGCCAAAATCATAGCTAAACTATTTGGCAGACCTAAAAATCTGGAACGCTTTTTCTACTGGGATGAGTGCGAGGAAGGCTGGCAGGGACTTTGTATCGAAAAAGATTCTTCGTCAAAAGAATCCCCTCGATAAAGAATTTCAAAGCTAAGATCCTCATATTCCAGAAATGCATTCGATGAGCGGAAACCCTTGCTTTTATAAAATTCCCAGCGAGCCTGACGCTGTTCAAGATTATCACACGGCTCATCTAGGCGCTCGATTTCTAAAAGCATGGTTCGCTGATAGAAATTGACCAGCTTTTCGATGATTTCACCGCCATAGCCA
>ERZ772927.717-NODE-717-length-12108-cov-404.119_pt1 | contig 12108 bp, 10 predicted proteins | sample MGYA00512115_ERZ772927 | MGnify/ENA primary metagenome ERZ772927 (study PRJEB29015, sample SAMEA2737924) | human oral metagenome | biome: human oral; feature: human-associated habitat; material: dental | place: China | collected 2013 ... | reverse complement strand
GGTAGGGCGGCATCTCCATGTAGAAGGGCAGCAGCACCCCGCCGCGGTCGGTGAGGCGCTTGACCACCCAGGCGGCCACCATCGCGGAGACCGCCCCCAGCAGGTAGAGGGCGAACATGACGGTGCCGCGCGCGTTCAGCGGCCCGATCTTCGCGTCGGCGGGCACCATGATGGAGGTGAGCAGGACGTAGACGGGCAACCGTGCCGAGCAGGTCATGAGCGGGGCGGCCAGCATCGTGGCCACCCGGTCCTTGGCGCTGGGCAGCGTGCGAGTGGCCATGATCCCGGGGATCGCGCAGGCGAAGGACGACAGCAGTGCCACGAAGGCCCGCCCCTCCAGTCCGGCCCGACTCATGATCCGGTCCATGAGGAAGGCGGCGCGCGACATGTACCCCACGCCTTCGAGGAAGGCGATGATGAGGAACATGATGATGATCTGGGGGACGAAGGTGAGCACCGAGCCCACACCCCCGATGAGACCGTCCCCCAGGAGCCCGGCCAGCAGCGGGTGGGACTCGTCGAGCCAGCCGTGCACCAGCTCCCCCAGGTACCCGAAGCCTCCCTCGACGGCGTCCTGGAAAGGTGCCGCCCAGGTGAAGATCGCCTGGAAGAAGATGTACATGATGGCGAAGAACACCAGGGATCCCAGGACGGGGTTGAGCAGGACCTTATCGACGGCGGTCGTGATGCGGTCCTGCTGGGGCGCCTGGTAGTCGGCGGCCTCCAGGATGGAGTCGGCCCAGGAGGCCACCTCGGTGGGCTCCGTCGGCGCGGGCAGCGGCGGGCGCTGCCAGGAGGGGATGTCGGTGAGCTGCTCGCGCAGCTCGGGGATGCCGATGCTGCGGTTGCCGACCACTCGCACCGCCGGGATCCCTAGGGCCTGCCCGAGGGCCGCCACGTCCAGGCGCCCGGCGCGTCGCGTGAGCTCGTCGGTCATGGTGACCACCAGGCAGGTGGGCAGTTCCAGGGACAGGGCCTCGGCGACGAAGTTCAGCCCGCGCCGTAGTGTTGTGGCGTCGACGACGACCACGAGGGCGTCGGGCACGGTGATACTCTGCGAGGCGTCGGTGAGGACGTCACGCACCACCTGCTCGTCGGGGCTGATCGGGTCCAGGGAGTAGGCGCCCGGCAGGTCCTCGATGGTCAGGGTCTTGCCGCCGACCTTGCAGGTTCCCATCGATCGCTGGACGGTGACGCCGGGGTAGTTGCCGGTCTTGGCGTGCAGGCCGGTCAGGGCGTTGTAGATGGAGGTCTTGCCGGCGTTGGGGGCCCCGGCCAGAGCGACCCTCAGGGCGCCGGCCACCAGGGTCTTGGAGCTGGAGGAACCGCAGTGGCAGTCGGGGGCGCCGGGGACCTCGGAGGCTGCGCAGTGGTCGCTCATGGGCGCTGCTCCTCACGCTCGGTGCTGCCGGCCCGCTGCCCGGTGAGGGGCTCGACGACGTCGGATCCGGCCTCGGTGAGGACCTCGACGTGAACCATGTGGGCCTCGTGGCGGCGCAGGCACAGCTCGTAGTCGGCGACGCGGTAGACCACCGGGTCACCCAGCGGGGCGCGGCGCAGGGGCGTCACGGTCCGGCCGGGCACGAAGCCCAGGTTGCTCAGTCGCTTGGAGATGGGGTCCTCGGCCGTGTCCTCCTGCAGCCCGATGACCCGGGCGCTGGTCCCCAGACGCAGATCGGACAGGCACGTGTGCGTCGACGGCGGGGCGGCTCCTGCGTCGGTCGGTGTCGCTGTGCTGTGAGGTGAGACTGCAGTCGCCATGTTGCTCTCAGAGCTCCTCGGATCCTAAGTCTGTGATTGGTCATGATGTGGAAGTACACATCGACCATGACATTCTAAGGTAAGGCTTAACTATCGTCACGACTTTGGGGCGGCACCGACACAGATCAGGGATGGGCCCACGTCCCGCAACGCGCCGAGCCGGGCACTTCTCGCGCAGCCGGGCGGAAAAATGGCGACGCTGTGCGAAAAATGCCCGGCTCGACGGCGGGCTGCTCTCGGGAGGGGCTACTCGTCGATCCGGCGGACCTCGACCAGCCAGGGGCACCGGCGCCGCAGCAGGTGCTCGAAGCGCGCGTGCATCGTGATCTCCGCGGCCGGGCAGTGGTCGCAGGCGCCCTCCATGGCGATCTCGACGACGCCGTCGTGCACCGAGTGCACCACGAGCGCGCCCCCGTGGCTGTTGACGAAGGTCCCCAGGGAACCGTCGGCGATCTGGCGGGCGGCGGCCTCCAGGGCGTCGTCGGGGCCGGAGGCGTGGGCGGTGGCGGCGCCCTTCCACGACTTCGGGGCGCCCAGGGCGTCCACCAGGGCGGATCGCACCCGGGCCCCCTCCGTGCGCCAGTCGTGGCCGGTGCCCAGGAGGGTGAGCACCCCGCCGCCGTCGACCCTCACCGAGCGCAGGGTGCCGTCATCCAGGAGCTGTTGGAGAAGCGCCGGGGCGTGGGCGACCTCCCCGGTGAAGGGCAGCAGGCCGTCGGGAATGACCCACCGCAGCACGTCGGGGTCCGGCGTGGTTGTCGGGTGCGTGGGAACGACGGGCACGGCTGCCTCACTTCTCCTGATGTCCGGGGTGCCCCCGCCGTCGCGGGGGCACCGTCCTGGTCACTGCTTCGTTGTGCTCCAGCTACATGAACGCTGCCACGAGTGCGCGGCTGAGGGCCGCCATGACCCAGGCCATGACGAACATGTAGGTGAAGGCGATGATCGGCCACTTCCAGGTGCCGGTCTCGCGGCGCATCGCACCGGCCGTGGCCATGCACTGCAGGGCGTAGACGAAGAACACGAGGATCGCGATGACGGTGGCCGGGTTGAACAGCTGGTCGCCGGCCTTGTTGGTCAGGGTGTCCTTCTGGTAGGTCATCGTGGCCAGGTGGGCGCCGGGGTCCTCGGGGTCCTCGGCGGCGGCGATCTGGCCGAGGGTGGCCACGAAGGTCTCGCGGGCCGCCAGTGAGGACAGGGTGGCGACGTTGATGCGCCAGTCGAAGCCCAGGGGCTCGAAGACCGGCTGGACCGCCTTGCCTCCCTTGGCCGCCCAGGAGTTGTCCATCGTGTAGGAGGTCTTCTGGGCATCCAGCAGCTTGCCGAGCTCCTCGGCATCAGTGATGACCTGCCCGTCATCGCCCTTGACGGTGGAGGACTCCGGCTTGTCCACGGCCGCCGCGATGGCGGCGCACTGCTTGTCGGAGGCGCAGAAGGCCTCGAACTGGGCGTCCGAGCGCATGGGGACGTTGAGCAGCACCCACAGGATGACGGTGGTCAGGGTGATGATCGTGCCGGCCTTCTTCAGGAAGCCCTTGCAGGCGTCCCACACCATGATGAGGACGGTGCGCAGGCGGGGCATGCGGTAGGGCGGCATCTCCATGTAGAAGGGCAGCAGCACCCCGCCGCGGTCGGTGAGCTGCTTGACCACCCAGGCGGCCGCCATCGCGGAGACCGCGCCCAGCAGGTAGAGGGCGAACATGACCACGCCGCGTGTCCCGAAGGGGCCGACCTTGGCGTCGCCGTCGACCGTCAAGGAGATCATGATGACGTAGACGGGCAGGCGGGCCGAGCAGGTCATGAGGGGGGCGGCCAGCATCGTGGCCACCCGGTCCTTCGTGGAGGGCAGCGTGCGAGTGGCCATGATCCCGGGGATCGCGCAGGCCAGCGAGGACAGCAGCGCCACGAAGGCCCGCCCCTCCAGCCCGGCGATACTCATGACCTTGTCCATGAGGAAGGCGGCTCGGGACATGTACCCCACGCCCTCCAGGACGGCGATGATGAGGAACATGATGATGATCTGGGGGATGAAGGTGAGCACGGAGCCCACACCCCCGATGAGACCGTCCCCCAGGAGCCCGGCGATGAGCGGATGGGACTCATCGAGCCAGTTGTGCACCAGTCCGCCCAGGTACCCGAAGCCTCCTTCGACGGCGTCCTGGAAGGGGGCCGCCCAGGTGAAGATCGCCTGGAAGAAGAGGAACATGATCGTGAAGAACACGATGGTGCCGGGGACGGGGCGCAGCAGGACCTTGTCGACCGCGGAGGTGATCTGGTCGTTCTGGGGCGCCTGGTAGTCCGCTGCGGCCAGCACCGAGTCGGCCCAGGAGGTGATCTCGTCGGGGTCGGTGGGCGGCGGCAGCGGGGTGCGCTGCCAGTTCTCGACCTGGGCGAGCTGGGCGCGCAGGTCGGGCATGCCGACGCCGCGGTGCCCGATGACTCGCACGGCCGGGATCCCCAGGGCCTGTCCGAGGGCTGCAACGTTGAGCCGGCCCGTGCGGCGGCTGAGCTCGTCGGTCATGGTGACCACCAGGCAGGTGGGCAGCTCCAGGGCGAGGGCCTCGGCGATGAAGTTCATGCCGCGCTGCAGGGTCGTGGCGTCGACGACGATGACCAGGGCGTCCGGGGCGCTGACCGTGGTCGAGGTCCCGGTGAGGACGTCGTGGACGATCTGCTCGTCGGGGCTGATCGGGTCCAGGGAGTAGGCGCCCGGCAGGTCCTCGATGGTCAGGGTCTTGCCGCCGACCTTGCAGGTTCCCATCGATCGCTGGACGGTGACGCCGGGGTAGTTGCCGGTCTTGGCGTGCAGGCCGGTCAGGGCGTTGTAGATGGAGGTCTTGCCGGCGTTGGGGGCGCCGGCCAGGGCGACACGGGGGGCGCCGGCCACCAGGGTCTTGGAGCTTCCTGAGCCGCAGTGGCAGTCGGCGCCGTCATAGGGCTGCTCGCAGTGCTGCGACTGCCCGGTGGCGTGCCGCGTGGTGTCGTGGGTGCTCACAGAGTCTCTCCCGTGTTCGGTGCTTCGGGGTCGTCGGCCGCGTGCCGTCCGGCGGGCCGGGGTTGGAGGATGATGCGGTTCTCGGCCTCCACAGTGGTGACCTGGATGAGCCTGGCCTCCTGGCGGCGCAGGCACAGCTCGTAGTCGGAGACGCGGTAGACCACCGGGTCCCCCATCGGGGCACGGCGCAGCGGCGTGGCGATCCGGCCGGGGACGAAGCCCAGGTTGCGCAGGCGCTTGACCAGGACGCCGCCGACGCCGTCGTCGGCCAGGCCGGTGATACGTCCGCTGGTGCCGGGGCTCAGGTCCGATAGTGCGAAGGTGGTCGCACCCGGTTCGGGAAGGTATGAGGTGCCTTCGGTGGCACGGTGTCGTGGAACAGCAAAATCCATGGTGTCCTCAGATCGACATGAAGAGGGCTTCGTCGATATGAGTCTAAGGCAATGCTTCTCAACCTCGCAGCAGGTCAGGAGGCCTTCTGCTGTGTTGAGACGCATCTGCGCGGAGGGATGGCGGGAAGGAGATCCGATTTCTTAGTGAAACCTGGGAGTGGAAACTAAGGTTGCCCTGAGCTGAGTGGGGCTCGGCGGCGGGGTCATCCCATAAAAAATATGCTGAGACCACTTCCTACCTCCGAAGATAGATATTCTTGCGGAAGCAGGAAGTGGTTGGTCGATAAGATGTCGGGATGGTTGGTTGGGGATATTTCTACCTGAAGTCGAGAACTGTTTCCCTGCGCTCTGCGGCCTCGGGAATCATCGAGTGGGATCGAGGTTTCCGGTGAGGTGAGAGCGGGTCAGCGGACGGAAGGGTCGGGCATGTTCTGGGCGCCCAGGTAGTACACGTAGCCGAGCGGCACCACGAAGAGGAAGAAGGTGATGCGGACCAGCCAGGCATTGACGTTCCATTTGTTGGCCAGGCCTCCGCAGACGCCGAGCCAGATCTTGTCGGCGGAACGGGCGGGCCAATCGAAACCAGTAGAATTCTGTGCTGTCATGGCGCATATTCTGTAATGGCTGATGCGCTGATGTCACGCCGGGGTCACGGCCTGAATAAATGAGTGTCCAACAGGGGCTGACCGGGCGGTGAATACGTCTGGTGTGAGGCTTGCGCGCACTGAGGGGGCAAGATGTGGGCAGGTTTCCTCCCACTTCCATGGGACGAACCTTGGAAAATACTTGATGTCCAATAAGAGTGATGTGAATCTCTCCACGAGTCTCTCTTATTTGGTCCGATATCTCTTGTGAAAATAAGGGAGGTGTGACGACGGGCCTGTGCCCGGGGAGCTTCTACTTCCCAGACACAGGCCCGTCGTCACACCTTGGTAGTGAGCGCTCAGCGGGGCCGGTTCATGGCCACGGCGCGGGCGCGCTCGGCCCAGGAGTCGTCGAGCGGCTCGGGCTCCCAGGTGGCGCCGGCGTGCTCGGCGGCGCGGGCCAGCAGCCAGTCGGCCACGGCCGGGTTCTTGGGCAGCAGGGAGCCGTGCAGGTAGGTGCCGATGACGTGGTGGATGCGCCCGCCCTCGGTGGAGTCCTTGCCGTTGTTGCCGTCGCCCACCTTCACGGTGCCGAAGGGGCGTGCGCCCGACCCCAGGGTGGTCAGGCCGGAGTGGTTCTCGTAGCCGACCACCGCGCCGAAGTCCTCGGTGTCCAGGGTGATGTTGCCGATGAGGCGGGTGTCTCCGGCCACCGTATGGGCGTCCATGAGGCTGATGCCGGGGATCTCCTGGCCCTTGGCAGTGGTGAAGCCGTGCCCGAAGAGCTGGTAGAGGCCGCAGATCGCCAGCATCGGGACGCCGTCGGCCGCCCACGCCTTGAGGGTGGGGCCGACCTTGACCAGGTCCTCCTTGATGCGGTCCTGACCGGAGTCCTGGCCGCCGCCGCCCACGAGGATGTCGATGTCGCCGGGCAGCTCGTCGCCCGGGTCGTAGGAGAGCAGCTCGACATCGTAGCCCTGCCACTGGGCGCGCCGCGCCAGCACGAGCGTATTGCCCCAGTCGCCGTAGATGTTCATGTCCCGCGGGTAGAGCTGGAGCAGGCGCAGGTGCCCGCGGGTGGGCCCGTCAGTGGTGTGCTCGTAGCGCGCGGTCATGACATGACCTCCTCAACGTCCGTCATCTCGCCCAGGATCGAGCGCAGGGCCAGCATCGCGGTATAGGTGGTGAAGATCCGCATGGGGCGGTCGGTGTCGGCGGCCACCCGGCGCATGAGGGCCACGGCCCGGCGCAGGTCGGGCTCGACCTCGGCGACCTCGACCTCGTCGTAGCGCAGTCGCAGGGCCATGTCCCAGGCCCGCACCCCGGTGACGACGGCGACCCCGCCGGCGCGCAGGGCCGAGAAGTCCACGTCCCACAGCCAGGACATGTCCCGGCCGTCGGCGTACTCGTCGTTGATGGCCACGACCACGACCTCGCCGTCCTGGGCCTGGGAGGCCGCCGAGAGCAGTCCCATACGGAAGCCGGCCGGGTTCTTGACCAGGGACAGCTGGACGGGGCGGCCATCCAGGGTCAGCACCTCGCCGCGGCCGAAGGCGGCCTGCACGGTGCCCAGGGTGGTCAGCAGCCCGGGCAGGTCGGCGTCCTCGCCCAACACCTCCAGGACCACCCCGAGGGCGGCGCAGGCGTTGAGCAGGTTGTGGACGCCGGGGATGGCGAAGCTGACCTCGTGGGAGACCCCGTCCACGCGCACGGTGGCGCGCTGGCCGTCGATGGCCTCCAGGGTGACGCGCGGTCCGGGGGCCTGGCCGGCCTGACGAGGGCTGACCAGGCCGGTGCGCAGGTCGTCGTCGGACAGGAACAGGGAGCGCAGGTCCTCCCCGGCGCCGAAGGAGACGACGCGGGCGCTGACGCCCTCCAGGAAGGCGGGGGCGGCCAGGCGCGGGTCGTCGCCGTTGAGGACGACGACGTCGCTGGTGGCCTGGGCGATCGAGTGCAGCAGGGAGGCGGTGTAGTCGATCTCGCCGAAGCGGTCGAGCTGGTCGCGCATGACGTTGAGCAGGAGGCAGGCGCGCGGGCGGACCCGGGCCACGAAGTGCACGGCGTGGGCCTCGTCGAGCTCGAGGACGGCGATGTCGGCGTCCAGGTTGCCGGCGGCGTCGACCTCGGTGAGCAGGGAGGCGAGCACGCCGCGCACGAAGTTCGAGCCGGTTCGGTTGGTGAAGACCTTCAGGCCCTGCTCGCGCAGGAGCTGGACGACCATCTTGGTGGTCGTGGTCTTGCCGTTGGTGCCCGAGACCACGATGACGCCGCGGGGCAGACGGCCGAGGGTGCGCTCCAGGAAACCGGGGTCGGTGCGCTCCATGACCAGGCCGGGGAAGGCGGTGCCGCCGCTGCCGCCGCCGCGCACGCGGGCGGCCAGGCGCGCTGTGCGGCCGAGGGCGACCGTAAGACGAGAACGCATGGAACTCCTGCTGGCTGAAGAGGGGCGCGCCGACGATGTGATCGGGGCGCGGGTGCCCGGATGGGGGCTGTAGTCACCCATACGGGGAACAACTGGGCGTCAGTCTAGGGCAGCGGGGCCGGTCACGGATGCGTCACGATGCTCACGTGGTCGGCCCGGTTCGCGGGGGACGGGAGTGCTCGCGCGGGGCGACTTACTGGGGGACGACGACGTGCAGGGCGCCGTCCTCGACCTCGGCGCGCAGGGTGCGGGTGGAGCCGACCGTGTCGCCGTCGAGCTCGAAGGGGACGGGGCGGTCGGCCTCGATGAGGACCTTCCGGGCCCGGGTGAGGGTGAAGCCCTCCATCTCCTGGCCGGTGAGGATCTGCGCTCCCAGGCGGGCCCAGTCCACGACCTTGCCGGGGCTGGCCAGGAGCAGGTCGACCAGGCCGTCGGAGGGGGTGGCTCGCGGGAAGAGGGTCATGCCGGCGGTGATGGTGCCGACGTTGCCCATGAGCGCCATGACCATCTGGCGGCGCACCGGGGGTGCGTCGTCGAGCGTGATGGTGGCGGTGAAGGGGTCGGGGACCGCGTTCTGGACGGCGGCCACCGCGTAGGCGCCCGAGCGGATGACCTTCTTCAGGCCCGAGTCGGTGGACTCCATGATCTGGGCGTCCAGGCCCATGCCTGCCATGACGACGAAGCGCTCCTGGCCGTCGTCGAAGGCGCAGGTGACCATGTCGATGGCCTGGAGGCGGCCGTGCAGGGCCAGGCGGATGGCGGCATCGGTGTCCAAGGGGACGGACAGGTTGCGGGCCAGCAGGTTGCCGGTGCCGGCGGGGATGAGAGCCATGGGCATCTCGGTGCCGGCCAGCTCGGAGGAGACGGCGCGCACGGTGCCGTCGCCGCCGGCCACCATGACCAGGTCGACGCCGGCCTCCAGGGCGCGACGGGCCATGGAGCGGCCGGGGTCGTCGGGGGTGGTCTCCAGCCAGACGGTGGGCAGCCAGCCGGCGGCGCGCACCTCGGCGGCGACCCGACGGCGCAGGAGCGAGAGGTCGTCGAACTTGGTGGGGTTGTAGATGACGGCGGCGCGCTTCTCGCTGCTGGCGCGTGACAGACGGCGATTGACCCAGCTGGTGAGGATCGCGTCGATGCCGCCGACCCGCAGGGCCAGGTTCGCGAAGGCGGCACCCAGGAGGAAGCCGCCGATGAGGTCGCTGAGCGCAGCCAGGCCCATGTACCACTGGCTGACGGCAGTCACGGCGACGGCCGCGTAGCCCAGGACGGTGCCGGCGGCGACCATGGTGCTGCGGTGGTGGGCGCGTGCGAGGGTCACCAGGACCCAGGAGGCCAGGGTCATCGCCGTGATGTGCGCGTTGGGGTAGGAGTACTCGAAGGCGGCGATGGAGTCGGAGAAGGTGGAGCCCGGGGCGGGGCGGGCCAGGTACAGGGCGATGAGGTACTGCGTGGGGATGCCGGCGGCGGCGATGGCCAGCGAGACGCTCAGGCGGCGCATGCGGGCCGTGTAGGCGTAGGCGACCCCGGCCACGATGAGCCCGAGGATGAGGAAGGGGTGGGTGAGGGTTGCGAAGGCCTCGGCGAGCTGGCCGGCGGCCGACCGCAGTTGGGCGTCGGGGGTCGGCAGCAGGGCGTCGATGGCGGGGGAGCGGTGTGTGGCGCCGGGGGCGAGCGGTCCCGGGGCGCTCAGGTAGGTCCACACGAGGAAGGCCAGGGCGAAGCCGATGCACAGGACGGCCTCGACGTACTTCAGGCGTCGGGGGGCTCGGGGGGAGGGGGAGGCGGCGGAGTCGCATGGAGGCTCGGTCACGCTCGCTCGTCCTTTCCCCGGGGTGAATATCCGGGAGTCAGCCTAGCCGGTGCGCCTGTGGGCGGCATATGTCCCGGCTGTGGGTGGCGAGGAGGGCGGGTGGGGTGAGGGGAGCCGGTTCCGACGGCGGAGCCGGACGGCCGGCTGTGCGGGGTGCGTGGGGCGGTCGCGCCCTGGGGGCTGCGGCGGGGGTGTGATGACGGCAGGAGGAGTGAGGGACGAGAAAAGGGGGTTGCGGATGCGTCATGGATTCTTGATTTTGGCGAGCAGAGGTGGCGCGATGTGAGCGGAGCGAGAATGTTACCGTCAGCTTCGCGTGTTGTCTGATGAATTCGGTAACGTGCGCGTGCACGTGAATGGCGGCGTTGGCCTTAATCGCCTGCGAGGGAGGTGGGAAATGGGTACATTGAGCCGGTCAGTCCTGGGTGCCTCATAGTGCCCGTTCCCCCGACTCACCTCGAAGGACGCATGTCATGCGACAGCAGATTCGGTTCCTCGCTCACGCCCTTGGTCGTCGCGAGACCCTCAAGTACCTGTCGATCGCGGCCGTCGGTGCGGCTATCGCCCCGCTGACCGGCTGCTCCGGATCCACCTTGGCCTTCAAGAAGTTCGCCACCGGGACCTGGGAGGTCACCATGGACGGCCTGGAGAAGGCCCCTGACGTCACGGTGACGGTGGCGGACGGAAAATGGACCTTCGTCCCCAAGAGTGGAGACCAGGATCGTCAGACGGAGGGGACCTGGAGCTTGTCGGGTACGTCCTTGACGCTCAAAGAGACCGGAGATGCTGAGTGGTTCTTCAATGAGGGATCTCAGGGGGTTGGTGTGGGTATTCCGGAAGAGGTGAATACCGAGGAGATTCCGAAGTCATTCAAGTGGCGGTATGAGAGTGCTGACGAGATGGATATCCCGTTGTCGTGGGACAAGAAGACCAAGACCTTGACTCTCACGGGTACCGACTCCGGCGGCGGGCCGTTTACGATCAACGCTAAGAAGCAGGAGAAGTAGCGGTCTTCGGTTGTAGCGGGTCCTGTCTGCCTTCGTGAGCAGGCAGGACCCGTGTCACGTTGTGTGAGCGTGAGGGCTGGATGATCCGGTCCCTCCGGTCCGTCACTGCACGGCCCTTGCTCGGCGGGATCGTCGACGCGGCTCGGATGTATCGCTGATGCGCGAGCACCGGCGTCGAACGGTTCGGCCATGCGGGGCAACATGGCTACGTGTCGCGGGGTGGGATGTCTGAGCAGCTGGTGAGTGCCTGGTGGCCTTCGAGTCCCAGGCCGCGGGCGCGGTGGGCCTCGAGTGCCTGCTTGCCGAGATGTTCACTACCCAGCACCTCGCCGACGACGCGGACCGCCTCGTCGCCGTCGATCGGTTCGGGTAGGTAGGCCTCGGCCAGTGCGGGATAGTCCTCCGCCAGCTCAGTGCGGGCGCCTTGGCCCAGGGAGAGGACGTCACCCCGGGCCCGGGAGAGCACCCCATTGATGACCCCGTTCAGTGCGAGCCGCCGTCGGCCGGCGATGCCGTGCTCCGCCAGGAAGGCCAGGTAGGGCTCCTCCTGCCGGTACTGGACCGCGAGCGACAGTGTGTGGAGGGCGTCTTGGAGCTCATCGATTCGTTGGGACTGCTCCTCAACCCGGCGACGCAGTTCCTCAAGCTCGGTGCTGGGATCCGGCATACGTGGCCTCCTTCCCGGTGGTTTCCTCACCTCGGGGTAGAGCGTGCGGCCGGTGGCCTCGTCCCGGGCTCCTACTGCACGAGGGTCGGGAGGTACTGGCCGTGGGTTGTGCGTACTGCACGAACCTCCGACCCCCATGCAGTACACCCGAGGTTCGTGCAGTGCGGGCGGTCGGGTGTGACTGTGAAGCGAGCGGCCGCGCGATCGAACACCCGCGACATGGGGAGGCTCGACGGTCGGGCAAAGGCCCGCGAGTGAACTCGCAGGCCTTCTCATCGTCTCGCCGTCGGGGTGCTTAGGCCTTCGGCCTGTCGACCCCTACGCGTCAGAAGCCCCATGAGCAAGCTCATGGGGCTTTTCATCGTCGGGGTATTCGGCCTGGCGGCCTCTTACCCCTTCCTCCTCGGGCGTCTCGCGAGCAAGCTCGCGGACGTCCTCGTCGTCGGGGTGGCGGGATTTGAACCCACGAC
>ERZ772927.716-NODE-716-length-12112-cov-7.46869_pt1 | contig 12112 bp, 16 predicted proteins | sample MGYA00512115_ERZ772927 | MGnify/ENA primary metagenome ERZ772927 (study PRJEB29015, sample SAMEA2737924) | human oral metagenome | biome: human oral; feature: human-associated habitat; material: dental | place: China | collected 2013 ... | reverse complement strand
TTCACCGACTTCACAGCGCAAGTCATCCAACATGAGATTGACCACTTAGAAGGGATTTTGATATAAAATACGCAACTTCAGTTGCGTTTCCTTCGAATCCAGACGGATTTCTTCATAGAAGCGATAATAGGGCACCGGTTCAAGCCTATAGTCTCTCACCTTTGAAGCCTCAAAGAGAGCGTACGGAATCAATTCCTACGCTCTCTTATTCGCATTCAATGCGATCCCCCACTATTGCTTCTATACAATCCGTCTGATTCTTCAAAAACGCAAACTTCCGTAATTGTATTTTTATGCTGCTTCTAAATGGATGAGGTTGGAGGCTTGTGCTGGGAAGGCGGAGAACTGCTTCTTAAAACGGGCGGTGTGTCCTCCTTCTTCGTTTCCTATTGTAAAAAAAAGAAAAAAGAAAGAGAAAAGGGTTGACTCTTACGTAACGTTATAGATTATACTTCAAATTGTTAGGAGTTGAAAATATGTATTTAATCAAACAAGTGAGCGAAATCAGTGGTGTATCGGTGCGCACTTTGCATCACTATGATGAAATTGGCTTACTATCCCCCAAAAAACATGAGAATGGATACCGCTACTATAGTGAAGAGGAATTGTCCCTCCTTCAAACCATCCTGTACTATAAGTATTTAGGATTTTCACTAAAAGACATCAAAAATCTCATGAAACAAGAAGAGGAAGATCTTTTGCCTCACTTGAAACATCAGTTGATTTTAATGCAAAAAGAAAAAGAACGTCTTCTAACATTAATCGACACTTTAGAAAAGACCATTGAGTCAAAAGAAAGGAAAATGACAATGACAACAGAAGAAAAATTCAAAGGCTTCACCTTTAAAGATAACGAAAAATATAAACAGGCCGCGACTGAAAAGTACGGTGAAACAGTGTTGAACGAGACTGCAGAAAAACAAAAAGGCAAGGAAGAAATCATAGCAGACGGCTTCAACAAGATCTGGTTCGCGTTTGCGGAAAATATCGAAAAAGGCCTTCCAGCAACAGACGCTGTAAACGTGGACTTAGCAAAACAACTCCACCAACACATGTGCGCCTATGCATTCGACTGCTCCATCGATGTCTTCTCAAGCATCGGATTTGGCTACGCTCAAAACGAAGAGTTCAGAACGAATCTCGATAAATATGGCAAAGGTGTGGGCCAATACGCTTGCGACGCAATCCAAGCCTATGTCGCACAAGAGAGAAAATAAGTCCACTCGCAGTCATCATAAATTAAGAAATCTGGTTCTAAAAAGGATTAAACGGTTATCGTCCGTTTAATCCTTTTTGTTTACTTGATGATTCCTAATGAGGTAGCCCTATTAGGTATCTGCCCTGCTCAATAGAAAGAATCATTAAAAAGATTTATGCTATAATTCAAGTAACAAATCATATTGTTCGAAGATGTTCAGTCCTTCCTCTCTCACAGGGGATATATGAAATAATTTAGATTTAGAAAAAAATGAATATACAGTTGTTCATTAAGGAGACTAACAAATGTACGCAATCTATAAACAAAAGAAGTATGATGCAGAACTTAGATTAGGAAAAGATGTTACCCTTTATAGTTATGAAAAGGATGAAGGGTTTGAAAATCATGTTGATCCGTGGGGAAGAGAATCAGATACTTTTTTCTCCCAAAAAATGGATATCCATGAATTGGATTATCTTTATAGAATAGTATATGAAATCCAATATAAAGGGCATTTTTTTGACGTGATGTCTGTTATGAAAAGAAAGCTTATCGATAAAGATCTTTTTGTGCTAAACGCTGGTATTGAGAAGTACCCATTAACCGAGAAGCTAGGGTTTGAAGTATACGATAAAGGACAGTGGTGGAAAAAAATTGGACGTAAAGATATCGAAGCTCTCAAAATCATTGAAAAGCCATTGGGAATTTTCAAAGACCAAGGCTTGAAAGTTAAAATTCTTAAAGGAAAAGACATCGACGAATTTTTGGCTTCTATTGAAGAATAAATTTAAAAAGGAAAATGGAGAGTTAACTATGTACGGATTTTATAAAGGAAAGAAATATAGAGTTGCGAAAATATCTACATTCTATCGGGTTATTAGCAGCGAAAAAGAAGAAGGTTTTGAAGAATATATTAATATCGTTGGTGAAAAGAGTCCTGATATTTTTGTGAAAGATGTGGATATTCATGAATTAGACTATCTTTATGAAATAGATTACGAAATTCAATACAGAGGGTATTTTTTTGACGTGATGACTGCGATGATAAGAATGGTCATTGATGAAGATTGTTTCGCGATAAGGGCTGGTATTGAGAAGTACCCATTAATCGAGAAGCTAGGATTTGAAGTATACGATAAAGGAGAGTGGTGGAAAAAAATCGGTCGAAAAGATATTGAAGCTCTTAAAATCATTGAAAAACCATTGGGAATCTTCAAAGACCAAGGCTTAAAAGTTAATATCATTAAAGGAAAAGACATTGATGGTTTCCTGGACTCTGTCAAAGATTAAACATGGAAATATAAGGAGCTTATAATGTTTGAACAAAAATATATCACTACCTTGAAACAGTTTTTAGGTGATTTTGAGATGGTAGCCACTCCTGATAGGGTTCAAGTATATGACGGCGTGGATATTATTTATTCATTCGTGGCAGAAGCGAATCACTACTCTATTCTGATTAGTGAGCGTGGTGTCGTATCGACATTTTGTATGATACAAGATACCAAGTTCGCACAAATCTATTTTGCAATCTTTGTTAAGAACGCCTTCGCCGATATCGACCTTCCACTGATGTCAAAAATCGAAGACTTAACAGAAGAGTTAGAGACACTACTAGATTTATTCAATCAAGAAGGACTAGCACCGTATTATTCGGTAAATTCTCTCAAGCCACAAAGAATTAATGTGTCTACGGCTTCAAAACGTCTTTACTACGTAGATGCAAGCGGCCTTGAATACGATATCGCTTATCTACCGAATCGATTCCATCAAATCTTCTATTCATCTATTGTGAACTTGAAAAACCGCCTGGAGTGGTTAACCGAGTGGGCAGATTATTCAGATGAAATTCAAAAATACGAAGCGACTTTACTAGGATTTAGTTCAGAAGGCATCGAAAAATAACAAGCAAAAGAGGAGTAAGACGGCTGTCCTACTCCTCTATTTTTATCTCACAAATACTAATTTTTCTGGTGTTGATAGTTCCGCATCATAAGCGAATCCGTCTTCACTAAAAGCCTCCAACTGCTTCATGTCGGTCACTTCTTCACGCATGGCAAAACCAACCAATAACCCACGCCCTTTTTTCGACGTTGTAGAGTGTTGTTTCAACATCCCTTCTTTACGTTCGTAAAATTCCACGTCCACCCAGTTGTAACGCGAGCGGTCTAGTAGCGTACTGAACTCGTCGCTCGCACAGTTGACCACTGTTTCCCCTTTTTCAAACAATTCAGCCCACTCCGATTTCCAGTAAGCTTTCAAGCTCTGTCCGTCCACGCGCAATGGTCTCAGCATATCTAAGCGATACGGCTTCACATAAGCATCCGGCGCCACAGCCCCATACAAGGCAGACAAAATACGTACATGATCACTTCCATAGCCTAATCCCTCGTTCCATCCGTCTACTTGCTTCAACCAGCGAAACGCCAGTCCGTTGTAAAGTTCAATGGCAGGAGCAGCCTCTGCCACCTTCCACCTTTCGATAAAGGCTCTATTTTCTTCAAGCAACTTCCCTTTCACCCCAAGCACACGGGCAAGGTCTTCTTCCAGAACCGCGCTCACAGCCGCCACTACTTTCCTAGCAGCCGGGCTCACTTCCCAATCACGCTCCTCTAATGCGTCACTATTCATTTCCTTTGCAGGCGATAGTATGAATTTCATCTTGGTCCTCCCTTCGTTCATGTCCTCCTTAGTGTACCGTACTCCCCCTGTTTTGACAAAACACAAGACGCAATTTATACTGAATACTATCAACTTAAAGGAGAATTTTATGCCTCAACCATTAACACTTTTGATTAATTCCATCGCCTCATTTTACTTATTACCGTTTTTAAGCGTTGGAATTTATGCTATTTGGGCCAAAAAATATTCACTCGCAAACTTCTTACTTTTCTTTGGAGGTGTCAACGCCCTCCATTCCATCCGTCTCATCTATCAAAAATCAGTTACTGGATATATCATATGGTTTGTAGCATGGGCGCTGATTCTTTACGCGTCTTACTGGAACAACCAGCACGAAAAGCCCTATAAAACAGAAAATGCCATGCTAGATTTTCTCGTTTGTATTGTGAATGGAAATCCGTTTCCTGACAAAATCGAAGACCCAAACAAACTTCGTGCCATCATTGCACTCGTACTCACAATTTTAATGATTATCGCCTAACAAGGAGGAGCTCATATGGACTTTGTATTCATCTTATTTTTTATTCTTAGTTTCTTTATCGTTACATTTGCTTTCTTACATCTACTCGCAGGAGGCGTCGCTCTTTTAAAAGGAGACAAAACAACAGGAAACATCCTCATTTTTGTAGGAGGCCTAATCGCACTTCCTGCAATCCCATTACTAGCAATGGTCCGCGGAATTTCATTCGTTACATGGATTGTTGGGGCAACGCTTTGCTGCGTGGGAGCCTATATGAACGGAAAAGAAAATGGCAATAACAATATATCACATCACGTTATCCGCATCACCATTGCAGTAATTCTCACGATTGGACTGGCGCTTGTTTAATGCGGTTTGCTTCATAAGGAGGATTTTTTTATGGCGGAAGCATTTGGCCTTTTAGTGAAGTTATTTTACTTATCAGTTGGTATCATTATTTACTCTCTCTTCAATTTATTCGCTAGCAGCAGTGCCTATTTCAGAAAAAAGAACACGCCAGGAAACGACTATATTTTCCTTAGCGCGCTCTGCTCTCTCATCACCCTTCCAATGCTATTCGGGTCCTATCCTCTCGCGATAGTGACTTGGATTGGCGGACTGGTGTTGCTGTTTATCGGGTCTAAAAAGAATCATGAAGCAAACAACGATTCTGATCCAACGTTTTACTTTATTAATTTAACTTTCGGCGGCCTTATTACAGTATTTCTGCTATTACTTGGACGATGATGTGGGATAAGGAGGTTCTTCAGTGTTAGCATTTTTATTTGATTTTTATAACGTACTATTCGTGATTTTCGGTTACTCCCTATTAAACTTAACGGTTAGCTTAGTAGCCCAATATAGAAAAAAGAATACGCCTGGAAATAACTATGTTTACATAGGTACACTTTTTTCTCTCGGTACCATTCCATTGCTATTCCTTTACTATCGTCTCGCGATAGCAGCTTGGTTTGTCGCCATAGTGTTGTATTATAGCGGAGCTAAAATGAATCACGAAGCAAACGATGATACTACACCGCTGTTTTATTTATTTAGTTTAACGATTGCGGCTATTATTACATTTGCACTATTTTTACATCATTTATAATTGTTTAAAGAAAGGAACTTTATATGCTGGGATTAATTTTAATATTACAAGGTCTTGCAGTTATTGCTTTTTTCTTTGGAGTATTCAATGCTTCGAAAGGGTTAAAAATGTTTTCAGAAGATAAAAAATCGCCACAAGGGTACTTAATGAGCATCGGCGGAGCACTCGCTGGTTTATCTGCTACAATGTTTATATCTATTAAACCAATGGGGATAATCCTTTGGGGCATCGGTTCAGTCTGCTGTTGCATCGGGGCCAGTTGGTATGATAGAACACACGAAGATAAGATATACGGACAAATTATCCGTATCTTCACTACGGTAGCCGTCTTTGTTATCTTAAACTTTTTCTACAATGTTGTTTTATAGTTACCACACCATCAAAATTGTCCCTGTTGCAATGAGTGCACAACCGATGAGTGATTTCACCGTAAATGTATCGTGTAAAAAAATAAACGCTAAAATCAAGGTGAAGACAATGCTCAGTTTATCCACCGCAGCCACTTCAGTTGCCTTTCCTAGTTGGAGCGCTCGGTAATAGCATAGCCATGACGCCCCTGTCGCAATCCCGGATAAAATGAGAAATACCCAGCTCTTCTTACTAATTTGTGCCAGTCCTGACTGATTATTCGTGATAAACACTATCAGCCACGACATCACAACAACCACAACCGTCCGCACTGCCGTTGCCAAATTCGAATTCACTCCATCAATCCCTATTTTGGCAAATATCGACGTTAATGCCGCAAACACAGCTGATAACAACGCAAATAAAATCCACATTTGAAAGACCCCTTTAATTACATCTTTCTACTATTATACCTATTATTCTAAAAAAATATAGATTGCATCTGAATGAATTTTTGCTACAATGAACTTACTGACTAAAAGGGAGGAAAATAGGATGCCAGAAAAACTTTTTGAAGAATTAGCACAACTAGAGCAAGTCGAAGCCGTGGTCCTTGGGGGTTCTAGAGCTGGAGAACATTATGATCAAGATTCAGACTATGATGTCTATGTCTATTTAAAAGCTCCGATTGCTCCTGAAATTCGCGAAAAACTACTCGGCAAGTACTGCTCGTATATGGAAATCCAAAATCAATTTTGGGAATTGGAAGATGACTGCATTCTAAATAACGGAATCGAAATTGAATTTATCTATCGTTCCTTGGATGATTTTGACCAAGAATTACAGAAGGTGGTTATAGAACATCAGCCTCATAATGCCTATACGACTTGTATGTGGTACAACTTGCTTCATAGCAAAGTTCTATACGACCAAGAAAACCGATACAACGCTCTACAGAATAAATACCGCATACCTTACCCTGCGACTTTGAAGCGAAATATCATCCAGAGACAGTCCCTTTTACTGGAGACATCCTTGCCCGCTTTTTCAAAGCAAATCAAAAAAGCCCTTAAACGCAAGGACATTCTCGCCTTGAACCATAGAAGTAGCGAATTCTTTGCTTCCTATTTTGACCTACTTTTTGCTTTGAACGAGCAATTACACCCGGGAGAAAAACGGATGCTATCATACGCAAAAGAAAACTGCGCTCTTCTCCCACAAGATTTTGAAGCAAACATTCAAGCCTACTTCCAAAATCTCTATCAATGGGACCAATCCCAAGCAACACTAGATACCTTAAACCAACTCCTAGAACAACTAAAGAACCTTGTCGAAACAACGACCATCTAAGAATAGCGCTCTTCGGAGTGGTTTATTAGACTGTGCTGGAAATAGATTACGAAACAAAACGGATTCACAGTGTGAATCCGTTTTTTGTTTCTGTCTTTTGGCACCGGCTTAGTCCAGTGGTCGATTTCTAACCGCAAAGACTCACATCCTGAAGTTGAGTTCGAAAAGGCATAGGCTCAAGCCTTTCGAGGTTAGTCCGCAGGACTAAAAGCAGTCCTTTGCGTCTAACCTGCGAACCGTCATCGCCTATTAACGCCTTTTCTCACATCCTATTTTTCGGATGGTCCGGTGGTCGACGAAGTAAATTTTAATCGTTCAAAAGCCAGACCCTCTCGTTTTTTGTAAATTTACATTGAATAGATTGATAAGTGATAAACGTATTTATTTCTTTGGATGCTGCGTTAAACCGATTTGGTGGATAACGAAAAGAATCAGTTGATTGAAAGAATAGTGGGACTACGCATTAAAACGAATAAGACGGAGTTAGGAATTCATTCCTTACTCCGTCTTTGAGGCTTTAAAGGTGAGAGACCTAGGCTCGAACCGGTGCCCCACTATAACCCTTTCAATCATCAAACTGATTCTGAACTCGTTTATCCACCAGTGCACTCATCTCTTCCAATCCAAAGAAATAAAGCAACGCTTTATCCTCTGATTCATCAATCGATTCAAGGTAAACTAAGCACACACAAAATTTTTGCACACAAAAAGCCGAGAGGTTTCTCGGCTTTTCAGAATGATTATTTGTTTGCTAATAAGTCGCGGATTTCTTTTAAATAATCTTCCGCAGTTGGTGCAGCTGGTGCAGCTTCTTCAGCAGGTTTGTTACCTTTTGCTAATTCAGCAGCTTTATTCATACCCTTAACGATTAAGAATAATACCGCTCCAACGATTACAAAGTTGATGATTGCAGCGATGAACGCTCCAATACCGATTTGAGCAGAACCTAATTTAAATGAAACTGCTGCGATATCGCCAGTGTTAGCCACCATTGCGATGATTGGTGAGATAATGTCTTTTACTAATGAATCAACGATTGCTTTAAAAGCACCACCGATAATAACGGCTACAGCTAATTCAACGATATTCCCACGCATTAAAAACTCTTTAAACTCTTTTAACATTCGTTTTTCCTCCTTTTATAAAAAGTTACATAATTACTTTTAATAGAATACTAAATTTTGATTCAAAACTCAAATAAAATTATGTTATGTTTCTATGTTTTTCTTATATAATTTTTCGGAAGATAGTTTTCAACGGCAAAATCAACGCTCTCTTTTGCTGATAACCGCGCTAATAATTCGCCAATCCACACGCCACTCGTCAAACCGGAAGACCCCAGTCCACTCGCCACAAAGGCATTAGAAGTTTCTGGAATTTTCCCAAAAAACGGTAGAAAATCGGAAGTATACGCGCGAGTTCCTACACGAACTCCGCTTCGTTTTGCATCTTTTAACGCTGGCAAACTCGCACAGGCTTCTGCATACATGCCGTCTAACAACGCTTCATCTGGGGTTAAATCGAACCCTTGCGTATTTTCATGCGTCGCCCCTACTAAAATCTTGCCATCAGGGAACGGGAGAATATCAATCTCCCCATGAAGCATACACACCGGCCATTTCGACGTATCTTCACTCGTCTCCAGTTCCAATTCAATCAATTGCCCTTTTTGCGGACGTACATCCACATAGTAATCGAGCTCTTCTAATAATTCCTTGACCCAAGCGCCACTGGAGAGAATTACGGCATCAAAAGAAAGAACCTCTTCACCGGTTACCACTCGAATCTCTTCGCCTTCTTTGGATAAAGAAACTTTTTGATGCTTCACTGTAGCCCCGTTTTTGGCTGCTTGTTCTAGAAGAAGCGCTACAAGTTTTTCTCCGTCCACACGACCGCCACCGCTACAATATAAAGCTCCATCTGGATTTGCCCATCCTGGGATCACCTTTGCGACGTCTTCTCTCGACAGCGCCTCTACTTCCCCGATCATCGGCGCATCCACTCGGCGTTCGACCGCCATTTCTTCGACCTTTTTCAGTTGTTTTTCAGTATGTTTGAAAATGTACGCCCCGACCTGTTCATACGGCAAGTCCGCAACTCCGTCCGCACGTAATTGTTCCATCAAAATCGGATAATACGCTGACCCATGCGATACGAGTTGGTACCAGTCTTTATTGCGGCGTTGCGATAACCACGGGCAAATAATTCCCGCTGCAGCCTTAGTTGCTTGGCCGACTCCCTCATCAAAAACGGTCACGGCGATTCCTTTTTTGCTGAGTTGATAGGCCGCCGTTGCTCCTACAATCCCAGCTCCTACGATTGCTACTGATTTTGTCATTTTGTTCACTCCTAGCTGAACTGTCTCATTTCAAATTGCCCTTGTTCTTCAAACCACTCTGCCACTTGCAGAAGCAATGCCTCTTGCCCACGAGCTGCCATAAATTGCACCCCGATTGGTAAGCCTTTATCACTGAGATATACCGGCAAACTAATCGCAGGCGCACCTGTAATATTCGATAATTGCGTAAATGGCGTCAACGCTAAGGTGCGATCAAACATCCGCCAAATGACACTTTGTTGCTCAGGGACACTGAGTTCTTCAATCTGGTTGAGCGCCTGACGGACCGATTCCTCCATCGGAAATTGCGTTTGAAGAGGCGCCACATCACTGACGGTCGGCGTTAAAATCAGGTCAAACTCCTCATGCACCTTCTCCATCGCATGTGCGTAAGTATCCCATTTGGCAAGAGCTACACTGTAATCTTTGGCAAGAATGTGCTGACCGGATTGGTAAATGCCCCATGTCATCAGTTCCATATCATCCTTGGTGAGCGCTCGTCCAAGACTAGCTTCCAAACCTTGCATCATCGCTGCAGTCTCGACACTATTCATTAAATAGTAATTCTTCATCACTTCCACACCGTCGACAGGCCAGCCGATGGGTTCCACTTCACAGCCGATTTCTTCGAGGAAATGAACCGCCTTACGAAGCGCGGCTTTGGCTTCCGGAGCGACCACGCTCTCAATCGGGGATTTCTCAATGACGCCCACTCGAAGCGGACGCTCTAAACGGACTTCCCACTCGCGAATAAGTGGCACTAAAAACGGACTATCCTTCTGCTCGACTTGCAAAGCGCGCAACAATTCACGCGTATCGCGCACACTCTTCGTCATCGCAAAATTCACCGAAGCTCCTTGCCAGCCGCGATAGCTACCAGGACCTACAGGAATACGACCACGACTCGGCTTCAAGCCTAATAGTCCTGAAAAACTTGCGGGAATACGAATCGAACCGCCGCCATCACTGGCTGCAGCAATCTGCACCATACCACTTGCAACGGCCGCCGCTGCACCACCGCTAGATCCACCAGCGTTGCGTTTCAGATCATACGGATTATTCACAGGCCCCCAGAGCTTAGCTTCCGTCATATTTTTAAATCCAAATTCGGGAATATTCGTCCGTCCCACGATAATAAACCCGGCTTCTTCCAGACGTTTCACAAAGTTGTCGGTGCGTTTCATTGGGATATCCTTTAGTAGTTTACTGCCGCAACTGGACGGTTCCCCCGCTTGATTTTGCCCGAGGTCTTTCAATAGAAGCGGCACTCCTCCAAACGGCAAGCCCTCAAACGAGCGCGTCTTCGCTTCTTCTAGCGCCCGATCTGCTTGGATGTGAACAACCGCATTCAACTCGGGATTGAATGCCTGGATTTTTTCTAAACTTTCTTGTACTAATTCAAGTGGAGAGACTTCCCGATTTCTTACAGCCTCTCGCATCTCAATGGCGTCTTTCCACATAGTTCCACGTCCTCTCTACAGCTTCATTGTACAAGGAAAAAGAAAGAGGGTAAAGGGGCAGTTCGTAAAGTTTCTTTTTACTTTTCATTCTATTCCTAGCAAAAAAGCGGTATTTCTACCGCTCTAACTTCTAACGCTTCATCCTAATACTTCATAAGGATTGTTGTGAAAGGGAATGATATTGTACTCCCTCTTCATTGAAGTTCTCTGGAAGCAACCATTTCTCGAACCGTTCCTTTCGCTTAGGCCACTCTTGATCAATCATCGAATACCAATCCGTGTCTCTAGTTCGCCCTTTATAAATGACGGCTTGTCTGAATCGCCCTTCATAGGTAAATCCTAGACGTTGTGCGGCACGCCTCGAAGGTTCATTGAGCGCATCACATTTCCATTCATAACGGCGATATTCCATCTCTTCAAATACATACCGTGCCATTAAATATTGCGCCTCGGTCGCAATTCTGGTTCGCTGTAACTCGGGTAAATAAGTCACCGAACCGATTTCGACCACTCGGTTTGCTGTATCCAGGCGCATTAACGCGAAGGTTCCCAGCGCCTTTTGGGTATTTTTATCCAAAATTACATAATAAAATTTGGAGGAATCTCGTAATAAACGCTCAAAAAGCTCGTCCCATTCGGCTTCATTAGCAACCGAACTTCCCGCTAAATACGTCCACATGTGCGCAGGAGTATCTGGCCCATAGACGGCATATAAAGCTTCTTTATGCGACTCGTTCAGCTTCTCTAAGCGCGTATATCTTCCTTCGATGCTTGTCGCCGTTGGAAGTCCCCCTGGAGTAAACCCAGGAACAGCTTCCCCAATCACTTGTCCAAATTCATTTGTCTTCATATCCTCTTCTACCTTCTATCTGTCAGTCTCATCACTTCTCAAAGTACCTTATTATACCACTTCTTTGTAAAAATGAGGACTTCCTACTCTACTCTTCCTCTTCTGTCTCCACTAAATAGAGCTCCTGGAGGTCGCTGATGGATAGCCACCTTGCTTCTGTCTGCGACTCCACGTACACTGCTTCGTCGCTCAATTCCACGGGGACGCCGACCACCATTTCGTGCCCTTCCTTCTTCTTTACGCGAAAACACGCTAGTTGCCGATGGACATAGAGTTGAGTCAGCAGCGTCCATTTTTCCTCTTTCGTGAGGCGACTTG
>ERZ772927.714-NODE-714-length-12145-cov-4.59711_pt1 | contig 12145 bp, 8 predicted proteins | sample MGYA00512115_ERZ772927 | MGnify/ENA primary metagenome ERZ772927 (study PRJEB29015, sample SAMEA2737924) | human oral metagenome | biome: human oral; feature: human-associated habitat; material: dental | place: China | collected 2013 ... | reverse complement strand
GGATCTCCAGGCGGTGGAACTCCGAGACGTCCTCGATGTCGGTGCGCCAGGAGGCACGCTGGTCGGCGGCTGGCACGCACAGGACCTTGTCGTCCCCGCCCTTCTCGTCGCGCATACGGAACATGCCCAGGGCGCGGCAGCGGATGAGGCAGCCGGGGAAGGTGGGCTCCTCCAGGAGAACCAGGGCGTCCAGGGGGTCCCCGTCCTCGCCCAGGGTGCCGTCAATGAATCCGTAGTCGTCGGGGTAGCGGGTGGAGGTGAAGAGCATCCGGTCCAGGCGGATGCGGCCGGACTCGTGGTCCACCTCGTACTTGTTGCGGTTACCCTTAGGGATCTCAATAGTGACGTCGAACTCCACCGGTGCTCTCCTTCGCGTGACGCGCCCCTGGCGGTGCCCGCGTGGACGGGCGTCGTGTCGGGACGGCTGGCAGTGTTGGCACTAGTGTGACCCACGACGGCGCCTCGCACGAGGCTGCCGCGCGGTACCGTTCCAGTCAGGCGCCCTCGGCCGTTCCGCCACGGAGGCGGACGACGGCGTCTCCCGACCAGATCCTGACCGTCCCGACCCTACTGGAGGACTCGTGCGCAAGGCCACCACCGCAGCCCTTACCGCTGCCACGCTGCTCGTGGTCGGCGGCTACTACGGGCTGGCTGACGCCCTCGACCTCGTCCCGGGGCCCCTGACGGTCGCCGCCGCGGACTACCCGATCCAGCCCTTCCCGACCCCGGCGGCGGGCACCCTCGTGAGCGCGCAGGCGGCTGGTCTGTCGCCGGACGCGCCGGTGCCCTCCGACGGCGTCCTGACCAGGTACGCCGACGCCCTGGCCGCGGACTCCCTGGTCGGCACGGGCAAGGTGGGGGTCAGCGTCATTGACGTGGCCACCGGGGAGGTGCTGGTGGACCGGGGTGCCGACACGCCCTTGACCCCGGCCTCCTCCAACAAGGTCCTCACCGCCTGGTCGGTGCTCTCCGTCCTGGGCGCGGACCACAGGGTGTCGACCACGGCGACCCTGTCAGGCTCCACGGTGACCCTGGTCGGTGGCGGGGACGTCCTCCTGTCCGCCGACGCGGGGAAGCCCGGTGACACCGTCGGCCACGCGGGCCTGGGCGACCTGGCCCGGGCCGCCGCCGAGCAGCTGACGGCCAAGGGGGTCACCAGCGTGCGCGTGGCCCTGGACGATACCCTGTTCACGGGTCCCGCCTGGAACTCGGCCTGGGAGGCCGGTAATGAGGCCTTCGTGGCCCAGATCCAGCCTCTCATGCTGGACGTCACCGCCCACCACAACAGCGGTGACTACCCCGCCGACCCGGCCATGGAGGCCGCCCAGACCTTCGTCACCCGTCTGGGCGAGGCCGGTATCACGGTCACCGGCACGGTGGCCCGGGCCGCCTCGCCTGCTGACGCCGTCGAGCTCGCCAAGGTCGACTCCGCGCCCCTGGAGGACATTCTCAAGGTCTCACTCAAGTCCTCGGACAATACGATGACCGAGGTGGAGGGGCGGTTACTGGCCTCTGCCGTCCACCAGGAGGCCAGTTTCGAGGGGGCTTCCGCCGCCGTCATGAGCCAGCTCACCAAGGACGGCTTCGACGTCACCGGCGCCGTCCTGCTGGACTCCTCCGGACTGGCCGTGGGCAACAAGGTTCCTCCCCGGCTCCTGGCCCAGATTATCGCCCGCGCGGCCGGGGACTCGGGTGGCACGACGGGGCGGACCCTCCTGGCGGACCTGCCGGTAGGCGGCCTGGACGGCACCCTGAACGAGCGTTTTGTGGGGGCTGCCGGTGAGGGGACGCTGCGGGCCAAGACCGGCTCACTGGACCAGAGCGCCTCCCTGACGGGCACGGTGGTCACCCAGGACGGGCGGCTCCTGGCCTTTGCCGTGGTCGTGGACGGCTTTGAGTCCGGGGGGCTGACCGCGGCCCGCACGGCGATCGACAAGGACCTGGCGGGGCCGCTGGCGGCCTGCGGGTGCCAGGGCTGACGGGTGCCAGGGCTGAGGCGCTGCCGCACCGGGGCCGGTGCACTGGGGTACTTGGGGCGATCCGTCCGGGACGCCGGGCGGGTGGTCCCCGGCCTGCGGGCCTGCCCCGCGTAGGCTGATGACGTGACTGAGTCGACCGGTATACCCCCAGCCTCGAGCGCCGCCGACCTGGTGGACTGGCGCACCGCCACCACCCTGGCGCGCCTGGGGACCCCCGCGGGGCCGGTCGTGCCCGCACCCGTGCGCCGCTCCACGGTCGAGCTCCTGCGCCGCAGCGCCATTGAGGCCCCCGCCTGGGTCGGACGGATCACCGGCCTGCGGCGTGCGGCCCAGCTGGCGGCAGACAGGACGGAGGTCCTAGTGGTGGACCGCGCCGGGCTCCAACGAGCCTCGGCGGAGGCGCTTCAGGGCGTCCTGACGCGGGTGGACGCCCCGTGCCTGTCCGGCAGGCTCGCACGGGCGGGGTGCCTGCCCGCCACCGTCCAGCTCGCCGGGGCCCTGGGCGCCGTCTCCACCCGTCTCCTGGGCCAGGTCGTCCCGGTCATGGCCGGGCAGCGGCCTGCTGCCGGCCGACGGCGGCCGGGGCCCGCCACCGCGAAGGCCCTGGTGACCTCCCGGATCCTCCTGGTGGCCCCCAACGTCCTGGCGCTCCAGCGTCGCCTTGACCTGGACCTCCTGGACCTGCCCGCCTGGATCTGCCTGCACGAGACCGCTCATGCCGTCCAGCTCGCCGTCGCTCCCTGGCTGGCCGAGCAGATCGTCTCCGACCTGGCCGCCGTCCTCGGTGCTGTTAGCCAGGTCGGCACCAGCCAGGCCGCCAGTCCGGCTGGTACCACCGGGCAGGCCGCTGACCAGGCCTCTGGCCAGGTCGGCACCAGCCAGGCCGCCAGTCCGGCCGGTACCACCGGGCAGGCCTCTGGCCAGGTATCCTCTGACCACGGTGGCGCGGAGCCCGGGCCGTCCCCGGTGTCCACGGTCCTAGGACGTCTGACCCGTATCGCGGCCGTGGCCCGCCTGGACGGCCCCACGCCCGCCAGGCTGGGTGGCGTGCTCAGTGAGGAGGGGCGGGAACGACTGGCACGGCTGGTGGCGACCCTAACCTTCCTGGAGGGGCACGCCGAGGTGGTGCTCGACGCCGTCGAACCTGCCCAGATGCCCTCGGTGTACCGTCTGCGCTCGCTCCTGGCGCACTCACGCCGACGTGAGCAGGGGGTCGGACCTGGGCTCGGGCTGGGGTCCCTGATCTACCGGCTGGCAGGGCTGGAGGCCAAGAGGGCGCAGTACGCCACCGGGGCCGCCTTCGCCCGTGCGGTCGTGGAGCGGGTGGGGCACACGGGCCTCAACGCCGCCTGGGCCGGTCCTGAGATGATGCCCCGCTCCGAGGAGCTGGAGCACCCCCGCGCCTGGATGGACCGCGTCCTGGGGTAGGGCGCGTCCCTGCCCGTCCCACCCTTGTGCGTGGCGTGCACCTGCCCCGCGGCGCGCGGCCGACGGCAGCCGGGAGCTCGCGGCCGACGGCAGCCGGGAGCGCCTGTCCGGCACGCGGGCGACGCCTTCGAGGGCTCCCGTCCTTGCCTGGGGAAGTACTGACCCCGTCCTGGTGCGGGTCATCCTCCCGTCCTCGCCCGGGCAGATCCCGGACCAGGTGGTGAGGATGCGCCGAGGCCAGCCTGTGGCAGGCTTGGGGTGTCGGCGCGGAACCGGCCCCCAGCCGTCGGGCCCTGCTGGCGGCGTCGGCCACTGGTCCTCACCGGGACCGGCTGGTCGGCTGGAACCTGCACGGCGGGAGCTGGGCCTCACGCACCCGCAGGCACCTGCCCGCCGTTGGGCAATGCGCGGCAGGGCCCTGCGACGGGAGCTGCGGCGGGAGCTGGGGCGGCCGTTGCCGACACCGTACCGGCGCCAGATGCCACACAGTGAAGGACTGAAGTGATGGACGCAGGAGACATGGACGGCGACCTCGCACAGGTGCTCATTACCGAGGAGGAGATCGCCTCCCGCCTGGACGCCATGGCGGCCCAGATCGAGGCCGACTACGCCGACAAGGACGTGCTGCTCGTAGGCGTGCTCAAGGGCGCCGTCTACGTCATGGCGGACCTTTCCCGCCGCCTGCACCGTAGCGTGCCCATGGACTGGATGGCGGTGTCCTCCTACGGGTCGGGCACCAAGTCCTCCGGTGTGGTACGTATCCTCAAGGACCTCGACGCCGACCTGACCGGCAGGCACGTCCTGATCGTGGAGGACATTATCGACTCCGGGCTGACCCTGTCGTGGCTGGCGGGTAATCTGTCCTCACGCGGGGCCGCCAGCGTGCGTATTGCGACCCTTCTGCGCAAGCCTGATGCCCTGAAGGTGGAGGTGGACGTGTCCTACGTCGGCTTTGATATTCCCAATGAGTTCGTGGTCGGTTACGGCCTGGACTATGCCGAGCGCTACCGCAACCTGTCGTTCATTGGCACCCTGCGGCCTGAGGTGTACCACCACTGAGGGGGACGCGGGCGACAGGTGCGCACCCGCGCGTGGCTGGTCGCAGGCTCCTCTGCCAGCGCCTTCAGGGGTAGGGCATGATAGGCCCATGAGCAAGACCGTCCGCCTCTATGACGCCCTTGATCCGCCTCAGGGGCGGCGCTGTCCGTCGTACTGGAGGCGACGGCGTCGTATTGTCGTTCCCGCGGTCAGGCAGCCGAGCATGCTGCTGGGGTGCCTGCTCGGTTTTACCTGTTTTGGGTTGTTTGCCCCGTACTACCTGGTGGGCAAGATTCCGGAATTGCTTGACAGCTGGCGTTGGCACGTGGGGTCGGTAGTCCTCTCTGCCCTGATCGGGATACTCACGGCCGCGGTCTGCATGGTCGTCGTCTTCTACTCCGTACTGTTCGGTACGTCCGCCACCTGGTTCGACCGCGAGGGGGCGCACGTCTTCTACCTCTGGAAGCCGAATGTGCTGGTGCCCTGGGAGACGGTTCTGGCGGAGGGGAGCCTACGGCAGGAGAACGTCCACACCACCGTCTCAAGCTCCCTGCCGTTCGTCTTCGTCACGGTGAGCGACGACCCCCGGATCTGGCTACCGGGGTTCGCCCGCCTGGGGGTGCGGGCGCGCGCCCGGGGGCCACTCATGCGGCGTATGCGCCGCGTCCTGCGCTGGGCCGACTGGGCAGGCTACCTGGAGGAGGCCAAGCGCCACCTGGATGACGACCCCGACACCCGCAAGGAGGAGCGCTACACCTGGTACCAGTCCTCGTCCGTGGCCTCCAGGAGGGGCAGGGTACGTCGGCCGGGCAGGCACGCGGCCACCCGGCTGGGCCCTGAGGACGACACCCCGTAGTCCCGGTCGGGAGGCGGCTTGAGGGCCCCAGGGCCCCGGACAGACGGACCTGGGTCCGCTATCCTGCTGCCAGGTAGTACCGACAAGGAGGTCGATGCCATGCCAGGTGCCTTACCGCCCCCGCACCGGCATCATCGTCGGCGGCTTCGGTCCGATTATCGGGATCATCCTGGTGCCGTTGCGAGCCCGTATCTACGGGGTACCTACCTGGGCGCCCCCGTTCACCTCGTTCCCTTCAGGGCGCAGGAGCAGTCCCCCACCGGGTCCCCAGGTTCGCAGGCCTCCGCCCTCGCCGTTTCCGACGGCCCCGTGATGACGTCGTTGTTTGAGCAGGTCACCGACCCGCTCACCCTGCTGGCTGCCTGGCGCACCATCCTGGCTCACGATGCTGAGGACGGTGAGGTCCAGCGGCAGAACCAGCGGATTGCCGCCGATCCCGAGGGCTTTGCCGCCGCGCTCTCAGGTGAGCTTCGTGACGGCAGCTATGTCCCGGCGCCTTTGGCTGAGGTCGCGATCCCCAAGAAGGATCCGGCTGAGCGGCGCCTGCTGCGTATTCCCAGCGTCCGCGACCGGGTGGTGGAGAGGGCGGTGACTGACACCCTCGGTCACCGGTTGGATCTTGTCCAGTCTCCGTGTTCCTTCGCCTACCGTCGTGGCCTGGGAGTGGACGACGCCGTGGACCACCTGGTCACGCTGCGTGGCCTGGGGAGCTCCTGTGTTCTGCGGACGGACATCGACGACTTCTTCCCTCATACGGACGTCGAGGACGCTCTTGCCGTCCTGGCGCAGGTGGTCCCCTGCCGGGACACTCAGGCCCTTGTGCGCCTCATTGCCAGCCCCCGCACCTCCTGGAGCCACCGGAGGGTGCGGACGCGCGGCCTCGCCCAGGGCTCCAGCCTGTCGCCGCTGCTGGCGAACCTTGCCCTGACGCCTGTGGACCACGCCATGACGGAGGCCGGTTTCGGCTACCTGCGTTTCGCCGACGACATTGTGGTCTGCGCTGCGACGAGGGGCGAGCTCTGTGACGCCCTGATCATGCTGACCTCTCAGATCGCTGTTATGGGGCTCTCTCTGGATGAGGGGAAAACGATAATGACTACCTTTGACGAAGGCTTTACCTATCTCGGGGTCGATTTCAGTGCCAGCAAGCCACCGCCGGATCCTTATCATGACGTGGACAAGACGGCGCACCCCGATCACGTCCTTTACGTGGGGCGGGAAGGGGCCCGCGTCCGCGTGAGCCAGGAGCGCCTTATCGTGGATACTGACGGTGGTCTCCCGTACGCCTCCATCCCTCGGAAGGCGGTTCGGCGTATAGTCCTCAGCGGTGCCGTTGGCCTGTCTGCGGGTGCCCGTTCCTGGGCCCTTTACAATGATATTGACGTCATCTTCCTGTCACGTCGGGGAGGTTACCTGGGGCAGCTTGCCGGGCCCCGGTCGACTGCCAACGCCAGTCGGCTCCTGACCCAGGCCGCCTTCTGCGAGGACGACACCCGGTGTCTGCCACTGGCACGTGCTATTGTCCGCGCCAAGCTCCGCCACCAGACGAATGTGCTGCGCCGTGTGGGACGGCGGGGGCTGGCCGAGACCGTGACCGAGACCTGCTCCGCCCTGCGCGACGCCGTCCGGGAGGCTGGTGCCGCTGCAGACGTCCAGGAGCTCATGGGCGTGGAGGGGGCGGCGTCAGCACGGTACTTTGCCTGTGTCTCCGCGCTGTTGCCTGAGGAGATGCGTTTTACCGCCCGGAGCCGTCGCCCGCCTCTGGATCTTCCTAACGCGGCGCTGTCATACGCCTACGCAATCCTCCTGGGAGAGTGCGTGGGGGCGTTGCTGGCGGCCGGGCTGGAGCCCTCCCTCGGCGTGCTGCACTCATCCACGGACAAACGCCCCAGCCTCGCCCTGGATCTGATGGAGGAGTTCCGGCCGCTGCTGGTGGACAGAACTGTTGTCGCGCTGCTGCGCACCGGGCGTCTGAGGGCGGAGCACGCGGTTCCCTCACCGGATGGTGAGGGCGTGTGGCTGAGCCGTGATGGTAAGAAGGCGTTGGTGGACGGTTACGAGGCTACTATGCAACGTCAGGTTAAGGGGGCGCTGCCGGGTTTCTCCGGGACGTGGCGACGTCACCTGCACCACGAGGCCCAGCTGCTAGGGCGGGCGATTGCGGAACCTGGTTATGAGTGGGTGGGGGCGTCGTGGCGGTGACCGTGATAGCGGCCTATGACATCTCCTCCGACCGTCGGCGGGGGCGTCTGGCGGCCGAGTTCCAGGGGTGGGGGTACCGTATTCAGGAGTCGGTGTTCCAGCTGCGGGTCGAGCCCGCTGACCTTGAGGTACTGCGTGGTAGGATCAGGGACATTATTAAGGAGTCCGACGACGTGGTCCACCTCTGCCTGTTGTGCGCGTCCTGTGCGGGACGGATGGAGGTCTACGGCACGGCGCCCGCGCTCGACGACGGGGGCCTGTACCGGGGGATCTGGTGAGGGGGCGTGGTGCGGTGACGGCGGGGTTGAGGCCGGTCGAGTCTGTGGTCTTGGTCACCATTACTGTGGTGCGGGACACCCCTTTCGACTGCCACTTTTCCGCATGGTCTCGTCCAAAGCCGGCGCCGGATCCGCCTCCGGGGCCGTCGGTGGCGAGTGGCGTCATACCAACGAAAGGTGGTAGAAATGGGGTGCTCCGGCCACCTCCCGGAAGGGCCCCAGAGGGCCGGTGGCGATCCAGCCCCTGGAAACGTTGCAATCACGCGGCTCCCAGGAGCAGGGTCAGGGAGCACCCCGCACCGCTAGGTGCATTAAGACTGGGAAGGTGGGGGTGACCCCGACGGCGTCCACGCTGTCAGGGAGCACCCCGCACCGCTAGGTGCATTAAGACAGCTCACGGCTCTCCCTTTCTGTGTTGTATGAGGTGTCAGGGAGCACCCCGCACCGCTAGGTGCATTAAGATATTATTCACCACTCCTCAGGGGCTGTGTCCCTCCTTGTCAGGGAGCACCCCGCACCGCTAGGTGCATTAAGACAAGAGCTGCTCGTGCTTGAGCACAAGCAGGATCCCGGTCAGGGAGCACCCCGCATCCCTTTAGCCCTCTTGGTGCGGACGGGGCAGGGTCTGCTTGCGGGGGTCGGGGCTCCTGGTCGCGCGGGTGAGGGCGGTGTGGGAGGACGTTTTGTGCACAGGGTGACGTTTTGCGCAGAAGGTAACGAATTCAGGTTGTTTTCTGCGCAATCGGTTACCTTGTGCACAAAATGTTCCCCTAGGCGGCCGCGCCGGTCTTCCCTGTCGGGAGGGCCGTCTCCGGCCTGGTCTCATAAGGTGGCCTCCTGTGGCGTGGTCAGGGTAAGGGGTCTGGTTGTGGGGGTGGGGTCGGAGGTGAGCTATCAGGGTCGGTCTCCTTGTCGGGGTGCCTGTCGGTTGTGTCGTCCTGTAGGGGTCGGGGCGCAGGGTGTTTGCTTCCGGGTTGAGTTGGCGTGTAGGTCGTGTGGGGGTCGGGGGTGGCCGCCGGTGGGAGGTCGTGGTGCCTGCTGGTGGCGTGGGGTCGTGTTGCACATTCATCCTGGGGTCCTGGTGGGGTCGGTGGCGTGGTTCCAACGTTTTCTCGCCCTGGGGGGTGTCCGGGGACAGGATGAATGTGCAACTCGGGCGCCGTTGCACATTCATCCTGTTTCCGGGCCCTGGCTTGCCGGGAAGATCCGCGTGGCCCCGCCGTTTACTGATCGCGGTTTGTAAAAAGAATGTGCAACTCCGGCTGACGGCCGCTCGCGAGCGCCGCCTGAGCTGCCATGACCTGCCTGTGGGTGCCATCTGAGCCGCCGTGGCCTGCTTGCGAGCCGTCCGCGGCTGCCATGGCCCGTCCGCGAGCCGCTTGAGTCGCCATGGCCTGCCTGCGAGCCACCCGGGACCCGCCCGAGCGCCGTCTGAGCCGCCGTGGAGGTGCCCCACGCCGAGCCACCTCCTCATAGTGTGCGCTCCGACACTCTCAGGGGTGGGAGACAGACCGCCCTCCCGTGTGGCAGGATGACCCATGTCACAGCCCACCGGAGGACGTCCCCATGCACCTGGTCATGCTTGAGACGAACGGCAACCAGCGGTTCGTCTTCACCTCCCCGCGCCAGCGCGAGAACATTGGCGCCTCCTACCTGCTGACCATGCTCGCCCCCTGGACGCTCGCCGCGGCCCAGGACCTGGGGATCGACGCCACCCCCGTCTCGGTGTCCTCCGGCAAGATCATCCTCACGGTCCCCGACGAGCCCAGCGCCAGGCGGCTCATTGGCGCCGTCACCCGCCAGGTCCTGGCCCTCGCCCCCGGCATGGACGTCAGCGGCGTCTTCAAGGAGATCACGTCCCTGACCGAGGACGAGCTCAGGGACATCCACGTCGTCGCCAACCGCTACAACCTCGCCCGGCCCCCGGCCGAGGCGCGCTTCGCCCAGATCCCCTACCTGGTGCGTGCCGACGACTCCTCCCTGCCCGCCGCACCCGCCTCAAGAATCCTCGGTGGCATGCCGCCGGAGGAGCGCGCCTACTCCCTGCCCAGCCAGGTCAAGCGCGCCTGCTCCCTCAAGGCCCGTAACCGGCTCGTGGCCCAGGCCCGGGAGAGCACGAGCTTCAGGCACGACGACGAGTTCATTGAACGCCTGGCCAAGAGCCTGAAGACCCTGGAGGACGCCTTCGACCCCGACCCCTTGACGCAGGGTGCCGGTGACGCGCCAGGAGAGGACGCGGCCACCACGCGGCCCGCGATCGACCTGTCCAAGATCGCCGTCATCCACATTGACGGCAACGGCGTGGGCGCCATTATGCGGGACATTAAGGCGAGCATGGACAGCATTCCCGCGGACGACCTCGACACCGTCCTGTCCCCGCCCCCACCGCGGTCCGCCAGCACGGGCGGGGCCGTGCCGCCCGGCGGGCCCGACGCGCCGCCCAGCGAGCCCGAGAGGCTGCGCCGCTTCCTCCTGGCCGTCAACGAACGCCTTGACTACGTGGTCAGGGAGTCGTTCTTCCGGGCCTGGCGCGAGATCGCCCAGTGGTGGGCCCTGGAGCAGGAGGGCAGGCCGGGTCGCGAGGACGTGCAGGAGGGCGGGCCCCTGCTCACCGGCGTCATCCCCGTGGTGCCCATCCTCCTGGGCGGGGACGACCTCACGGTCCTCACCGAGGGGCGGTACGCCCTGCCCTTCATGGCCTCCTACCTGACCGCCTACGAGAAGCTGACCAGCCAGGACACGATCCTCCGTCACCTGAGCCCCCGGGCCCGGCGCGACGGCGTCCCCACCCCCATGACCGCCGCCGCCGGGGCCGCCGTCGTCCCGCGTCCCTTCCCCTTCCACCTGGCCTACACCCTGGCCGAGCGCCTGGTGGCCGAGGCCAAGAAGGTCGGCAAGGCCGAGAGGCAGGAGTGCTCCACCCTGACCTACCACGCCCTGTTCGACTCCACCGTCGCCGACGCCGGGGAGCTGCTCAAGGGCTACGAGGCCTTCACCGCCCGCCCCTACCGCCTGAACGCCACCGTGGCCGGGACGTCTGCGCCCGACGCCGGGGACGACCACGCGACGGCCCTCCCGCCCCACCCCGGGCCGCAGGCGCCGTCCGGGCCCGCCAGCCCCGACGCCCTCCCCGAGCCTGCCGCCTCCCGGAGCGTCGAGCCCGACCTGGTCGAGCCCGACCTGAGGGGCACCTCGTGGGCGCACATGTGCGACCTCAGCCGCCGCTTCCGGGGCCTGGGTGCGTACGCCGGGGACGGCCCCGCCCCCGCGGACGCCCCGGGCGCCGGACCTGACGCCGCCGCCACCTCCTTCCCCAAGACCCGCGCCGCCCGTATACGCAAGCTCCTCTCCGACCGCGCCGCCACTGACAGGCAGGAGGAGCTGACGGGGAGGATCGCCGACGAGTGGGCGGACGCCCGCCGGGTCCTGGGCGAGGACCTCGTTGACACGATCGGCGACCCCCGTTACGTCTTCGACCTCATTGAGCTCACCGACCTCCTTCCAGCGTCCTACCTGACGGGGGCCGACTCGGCCAGGCCGGCCGCCGCACCCGGGGCCGATCGGGAGCGCACCACCTCAGCGACCGCACAGGAGGACCAGTGACGCCGGAGCCGAGCACAGATCTCATCCTCCGCCTGACCCTGACCTCCGACTGGGGCGTGGCCACGGGCGCCGGTGTGGCCGGGGGAGTGGACGCCGTCATCGAGAGGGGAGGGGACGGCCGCCCCGTCGTCCGCGGCACGGTGATCACCGGGCTCATGCGCGAGCAGGCCCTCAACGCCGCCCACGCCCTGGACGGCGCCCGCCCGGACGGCCCCTGGGCGGCCCTGGCCACCACCCTGTTCGGCACCCCCACCCAGCCGCGCCTGGTCGCCTTCTCCGACGCCCCGGTCAGCGTCACCCCCGCCACCGCGCCCGACGGCCGCCCGCGCCCCGCCACCCACGAGGTCGTCGGCGTCTCCATTGACGCGGAGACCGGGACCGCCAAGGACGACTTCCTGCGCTTCCTGGAGCGCGCCGGCTCCGGTGTCGGCGAGTCCGCCGTCACCCTCCTGACCGAGACCCTGGACCGCACCCCCGTCACCTGGAGCCCGCGGCAGTACGCGGACGCCCGGCTCCTGCTGGCCCTGGCCGGCCTGCTCGTGCGGGGCATCGGCTCGGACCGCTCCAACGGCGACGGCGCCTGCCAGGCTCTCCTGTGCGACGACGACGCCGAGCTGGGACGGCAGTGGTGCGCTGAGGTCGTGCGCCGGCTCCGGGCCCCGGGGGCGGTCCGTGCACCCCACCTGCCCACGCTGGCCACCAGCGAGCCCGCCCGCCTGGCCGCCCCGGCTCCCGCCAGGACCGGTGGGGGTGCCCCCGCC
>ERZ772927.712-NODE-712-length-12157-cov-5.48199_pt1 | contig 12157 bp, 11 predicted proteins | sample MGYA00512115_ERZ772927 | MGnify/ENA primary metagenome ERZ772927 (study PRJEB29015, sample SAMEA2737924) | human oral metagenome | biome: human oral; feature: human-associated habitat; material: dental | place: China | collected 2013 ... | reverse complement strand
CCTCTTGGTGACAGCCGGACGTCAGACCAACCTTCGTGCACAACTTTACTCAAACTTCAAGCACCAGTTGAGCCTGCCACAAAATGAGGCGGGTGAAGTGCGGGCCATCGTGGGCTCTACGCCACTCGCTATGACTATGGAAGACATCAAGGGCCGTGCCCTTATGAAGCGGGAAGAAGTGGATGTGATCCAGCTGGCACTCTCAGTTTATGGAGCTAATGATACCCAAGTCCTCAACAACCTACGTCAGGAAGTGGCTTCCCTCCAAGAAGCCTGGACAGGACAACGCCCAAGTGCCATCCCGATGGTACCAGAGGAGTTGACGGAGAAAGACTTCTATAGCCGAGCAAGCGTGCAGACTGCCTATGAACACGGCCTCGTGCCATTAGGACTTGACATGGAGACAGTTGAGCCCGTCACTTGGAATCTGGCTAAAGGAAATCTTCTCTACCTAACAGATAAAGAAGAACAGATGACAGCCTTGGTGAAACACATTGCCAAAGGGAAACAGAAGGTCATCGTCTTGGCACCGAAGTATCATAACTTACCTGAAATGGAAGGAGTGACGATTCTTGCAAGTCCAGAGGAATATCAGGCGGGGATTGCAAGTATAGAGAAGAGAATTCAGGAGCGGTTAGAAGGCAAACAGCGAGATCATGTTGCAACAGTGGTTGTTTACAATTTAACCGAATTAGTGGTAGAATTAAACTCAGAAGCGCTTGATACATTGGCTTATGTCCTAGACAAAGGAATTCGAGCTGGATATGGTTCTCTTGTAATGAGTTCGCCATTGATTACTAAATACATTGATGTGGTCTCAAAAACTGTTCGCTCTTATAAGCAGGCTGTTATAGGGCTTCGCTTAAGCGATCAATCAGTTCTGACAGTAACCAACAGACCTGTTCGTGAGCCACAATTAGAAGAACAAGAACACTACTATGTGGCCGATGGGTTAGCAAGTAGAATGAAAGTATTAATGATATAAGGAGGAGTGATGGGGAAAGCAACCATACAAGCTCAGATAGATGCTAAGCGTGGAGAAATTACTAATTTGAATAGTCAAATTAGTCGATTGGAAGAATGTAAAAAAGCACTTACAGATTTTTCAACGGATATAGAATATGTACTTACGAGCAATGAACATATTGAAACGACCTATTATTTAGCAGGAACACCATATTTAAATGAAACCAATAATGAAGAGAAAATACTAAAAACAGCTAAACAAAAGCTTTCAGCAAAGAGTGATGACGTAGTGGCCAAATTGACTCAGAAAATTTCTGAATTAGAGACAGAGAAGTCGGGGATTAGCCTTAGTATTAGTTGGTTAGAAATTGAAAAAAGTCTAACAACGGAGGAGTAAAGTATGAGTGATATTATAAAAGTACATGACTTACCGGCCATAGCTCGTTATAGTTCGGCTGTTCAAGAGTTTTCAAAAGGTGTGGACTCGGCTTCTAAACAAACGATGCGTAAATTTAATGAAAAGGCAGGTAAAACAGGAGATTCAGAGGACAAAGGAGAGGCAATAAATGCTTTCTTCACTCGATTGAATACTTTACAGACCCAAGTATTTCAAGAGTATCCTACCACTATTACGCATTTTTCAACAGCTTTATCAACATTTGAAAATGCTGCTACAGCTGCCGGTTTCCAAAATAAAGCATGGACTCAACAAACTGGTAATGATTCTGTCTATAAAAAATTAGATGGCGTGGAGTCTGAACAATATGAGAAGATCAAAACAAAAGTCGATAATCTTCAAACGCTATTAAACGATGCTACTGCTGAACTAGGTATTGAATCAGAAGATTTAACAACTATTAAAACAACTGCGGGAGATGATTTAGCTAGTGCAGCGACTGCACGTCGTGATACTCATAACGCCTTGCAACAAGCACATGATACCTTATCAAAAGATACTACGGATGCAGAAGCAGAACTAAAAACTCTACAGACTAGAATAAAAAATGCCAGTGCAGTATGTAATATTCCGGCTTCTAGTATCTTAGCAGGAATTAAAAATGGTAGTCTTACTAAGAGAAAAATCAGTTATTTGGATAGTATTCAAACAGAAGCAGATGGACGTGCTTTAGGTGCAATACTTAATAAACAGCCAGGAGACATATTAAACGAAAAACCTGGGGATCTTAGTGAAGGATTTTACAGTATTGGTGCTCAGGAAATGATGGAGTGGATTGAATCAGGAGATGCAGCCACTCTGAACCATCTTTTAGACGCTATGGGGAATCGGGATTTTTCTGCTAACCAACCATTTTTGCTAGAGTTTCAAAAGGCTGGAGTTAGGCTAGGTGATACTCTTGAAAAGGTTATGGAAGTTCAATATGCTAAAGACGGCACTTTACAGAGCAACCAGATGGCAGCATATAATAAGCATCTTGCTTTGACGGATAAGTTTGTTAGTTTGATGGAATCTCTTTATGTAATGGAGATAGGACGGACAGAAACATCAAAAGGAAAATTAGCAGTTGGTGACAAACTATATGTCACCGAAACGAGAACAAAAGTTTCAATTTCAGATATATCGGATGCAACATTTTCATTTAAGAATACGGTTGATACAAAGAAAACAACCTTGGAAATGAATATAGGTGGCTACTCTTATCCAACGAGTATTAGCAATACAACCGAAACCAAGGTTTACAAAATGGAAGAATACGCAACCGCTATTGGAAATAATATGGCAGAGAAGCAGGCTCGGATCGGTGAACTTGAGAAATCTCGCGAAGAAGCGAATAAAGATATGCGTGCTGCAATGGGTAAAGCTATAACTTATGCACTGGTTGGTACTTTCATACCTGAAGCAGTTCCTATCGTCTCGATGATTGATGCTCTGGCTACCAGTGATTCTAAGGAATTCAGTAAAGAACTCTTTTCTGCGATTGATAAGGATATAACCGTTAAGGGGAAAGTTGTTGAAAGTGGTTTTACGAAGACGGGTCCATACAATATGGGTATTCAATTACCAACAGCAACCATACAAGCCTATTTGAAGTATGTCGATCAGTTAAAGGGATATGACTTGGAAAAAGAAAAGACACGCATTGAGATGGTGGATGACTTTTTAAATCGAGGGAATACCTATCTTTTCCAGAAAGATGGGAAGAGTTCAGTCGCAATTTCTCGCATGAGAACACATAATTTTTATACAGAGGTCCGCTTGAAAGAGATGGATAATGAAGGTCTTGTTCCTTATGTTGAATATGCGAAGTCGTCCAGCCATTATAAGGTGAATAGTACTAGTAATGATACAAGGGCAATAATCCAAGAAGCAATAAACAAAGAAAATCAACTTAACTCAAATTCTGTAACACCAGAAATGAGCAAGTATCTCTTAGGCGAGGAGACCGATCTTTCTCTAGTCAATATGAGCGTAGACCAGTTGAAAACGTATAAAAATGTATTGGAACATTTATCGATTTCTTCTGACCAAAATGCCAAACATGGCTATGAAGAATATCAGCTCTATCTAAATAGTAAATACTCAGGAGGAAGTCAATGAAACAATACAGGAAAAAAATACTAATCATTCTGGGGGTTTTAAGCCTTCTTGTTGTGGTTTCTGGAGGCTATCCTTTGTATCGCTATTTGACACATGATCGCTATAAAGTTTGGTCAATTGAAGTAGAACCAGCATCTCATGAATTTATAGCTGATAGACAGGGGCTGGTCATTTCTTGGAAAGAGACAAAGAATAGTAATGGGAAAAGAGATAGGGATGAGCCGGTTGACTATAGTTTGGTAATTCATGGGAGACGATTTATAGCCACAGAAAGTATCCGTTTAATCTATGAATCGGGAGATAATCGCTTTGATGTGAAGAATCTAAGTTGGGGGGAGTATTGGAAGATTCAGGTCTATGATACCAGTCAGGATGATTTGCCTCGTAAGGAGTATGATCTTTTGAAGGCTATTGCGGATTATGATGCTTCTTACTTTCCAGTTTCAAGTGCCTATACTCATTTTTTTGCTTACAAAGATCAGGAATACCGGACAGTCGTTCTCCAGAAAACGGGAGGTGAGGATCGTAAGGAAGTCCTCTTTAACATGGCAACAGGTAAACTAGAAGACATCCCTAAGGATGCCGGAAAGGCTCTAGAGAACAGAAATGTTAATATATTTAAAGAATTTACTAATTTAAAAGAATATTATGCAGGTGACCTTTTACATATAGACACTCCAATTAGTTTTTCTCAATCCGTAATTGAACAGTCTTCAGACTGGCGTTTGAAGGAGGAGTATCCTGCAGCCTATGACTTGATGACTAAGAAGAAAGGTGGGCTATTTTTCTTGACCAACGAGACAGATATCAAGCTTCTCTCTGATATATACAGTCTCTTAATCCCTAAGGACAGAGATTTGTTTGATAATCTAACAGTTTATGGAGAGGTGACCAAGGACGGGAAAGACCATGTGGTTCATTCCTATGAAGAGTTTATCAATGTCTTGAAACCAAAGGAGGAATTGAGCAATGTCCGTTAAACAGATCCAACCGATGCGAATTCAAAGTATTAAGGCAAGTATTAAGGTTTCGACAGATGAGATTTCAAAGGGGATGTCGACTATCATTGATGCACCGGTTACAAGTAATCTAGAGTCTTGTGCGGGTCTCGCAAAAACATGTATGGAAAATTTAGTAGAGACGGTAGACTCATTAGATGGCTTTATGAACAAGATTGCGGAAGCTTTTAAAAATATGGATACCGATTTAGCAGGATCTATTGAAACGAATGAGATTTATACAGTTTCACCAGAAGAGTATACAGAAAAGAAACGAATCCAACAGAAGATCTATGATGCCTCTGTTTATAATGAGCTCCCCTAACTATTCGCCACTTGAATCCATTTCAAGTGGTTTTCTTTTGCTTTTCTCATCTTCTCACGGTGTCACGCATATGGTATAATGGATTAAGGATTAAAACGTTTTAGTAAATACTCAGGAGGAAGTCAATGAAACAATACAGAAAAAAGATACTAATCATTCTGGGACTTTTTAGCCTTCTTGTTGTGGTTTCTGGAGCCTATCCCTTATATCGCTACCTAACACATGACCGTTATAAAGTGCGAACTCCTGAGGTAGAACCAGCTTCTTATGAGTTTCTAGCTAATAGACAGGGGTTGGTCATTTCTTGGAAATATGTCAATCATAGCAATGAGCAGGAAGCTAATGAAGAACCACTGGAGTATACCAGTGCAATTTATGGGAAACGTTACCTTTCGACAGACAGTAAACGTTTAATTTACAAATGGGACGATAATCGCTTTGATGTCAAGAATCTGAGTTGGGGGGAGTATTGGAAGATTCAGGTTTATGATACCAGTCAGGATGATTTGCCTCGTAAGGAGTATGACCTTTTAAAGGCTGTTGCGGATTATGATTCGTCATACTTTCCAGTTTCAAGTACTTATATTAATTTTGTCACATACAATGATCAAGAGTATCGTAAGGTAGTTCTCCAAAAAACTGGGGGTCATGACCGTAAGGAAGTCCTCTTTAATATGGAAACAGGTAAGCTAGAGGATGTTCCTAAAGAACTTGGGGTTGCCCTTGAGAATAGATATACATATTTATTTAACCGTTATACAAGTTTGAAAAATTACTATTATAATGATGATTTTATAGATAACACCACTTGTCTTAATCTCTCACAATCTGTGATTGATCAGTCTTCAGACTGGCGCCTAAAAGAGAGATATCCAAAAGCCTATGACTTGATGAGTAAAGAAAAAGGAACTCTCTATTTTTTAACTAATGAGACAGATGTTAAGCTTCTATCAGATATATTTAGCCTCTTAATTCCTAAGGACCGTGATTTATTTGATAATCTCACGGTTTATGGAGAGGTGACCAAGGACGGGAAAGAACATGTAGTTCATTCTTATGAAGAGTTTATTAGTGTCTTGAAACCAAAGGAGGAATTGAGCAATGTCCGTTAAACAGATCCAACCGATGCGAATTCAAAGTATTAAGGCAAGTATTAAGGTTTCGACAGATGAGATTTCAAAGGGGATGTCGACTATCATTGATGCACCGGTTACAAGTAATCTAGAGTCTTGTGCGGGTCTCGCAAAAACATGTATGGAAAATTTAGTAGAGACGGTAGACTCATTAGATGGCTTTATGAACAAGATTGCGGAAGCTTTTAAAAATATGGATACCGATTTAGCGGGATCTATTGAAACGAATGAGATTTATACAGTTTCACCACAAGAGTATACAGAAAAGAAACGAATCCAACAGAAGATTTACGATGCCTCTGTTTATAATGAGCTCCCCTAACCATTTGCCACTTGAATTTATTTCAAGTGGTTTTCTCTTACTTTTCTCTTCTTTTCACGGTATTGTTCATGTGGTATAATGGGAAAGAGTTCTATGATTGTCTAAGAGAAAAATATGATGGGAGAATAGTCAGGTGAAAGCTAAAAAAATTGGTGCTATCTTTCTAATTTTGCTTGGTGTATGTACGCTTTTTGTATTTGGTATTCGAGAGTTTAAAAAGCAAGATTTATCTAAATATAAATATTGGATAGTAGATACAGAAATTACGGATTATGAATTTATTGAAAATGGTAGAATGATTACAGTTGATTGGCACAGTAACAAGGAAGTCAATCAACAAGTAAGTGTTCTTGATGAAAAGCCTAAGTTTGGCTCTCCCGGGCGAATAGCTGGTAGTCGTTTCCTTGTTTCCTATGCGGCGCGATTAAAAGCAAAATCTGCCTGGAGTGCAGTTCGAGATGATTTTCCTATCATAGAACAAAATTATCCAGATGAGGGAGAATATTGGAGAATAAATGTATATGACACTAAGGGTGAAAAGTTAGACAAGAAAGTGTTAGATGTATTTGAGATCACTAGAAATTATAATGAGAACTATTATCCTGCTTTTATATTAAATAAGTATTCGATAGACAGTATAGATGGTAAGGAATATCTAACGATTTCTTTACGGAAAAAAGAAGATACCATCACTGATGTCAGAGACGAATCCAAATTACTTAAGAGATTGATAGACTTAGAGACAGGAAAGATTGTAGATATTGACCCAAACAATCAAAAAAAGAATTCGCCTAAAATAGGACTTAGTTCGATAGATTCCTTTTCACAGCTATTTGAAGATCATGATTTTTATGTTAGCGATAATGCCCTTCATTTTTGGAAACTTGGAGATAATACAAAACACTGGCTCTTAAATAGAAAATACCCGAAATCTATGGAAATAATTTCTAAAAATCCTGAAACAAGCTATATATATAAACTTTCATCTAATGATGATTTGCAAACGTCCATAGATATGATAAAACTCGTTTTCCCAGAAGGTACCAATCTCTTCAAGGATATCACTATTCCAGCAGCTAGTTCAAAAGATGGACAGGAGCATCTGGTTCAAAGCGAAGAAGAGTTCTTACAATATTATAAATCCAGTACGGAGGAAGAATAATGGGACAAGGATATTGTTTCTGTTTGACAACAATTCCAAGACCGATTCCAAGACGACCGTAGGGAAAATCGGGAAGTCTGTAATCGGTGGTACCATTGATACCCTATCTAACGTTGGTCCTTTAGATGGTATGTGGCTAGGAGCTAAGATAGGGGCAAAAGCTGGACCACAGGGGCTAGTAGTTGGAACTCTTGCGGGCCTTGGTTTGGGAACAATTAATCTTGCGGGTTCTCTGTTTTTCCCTGATCAGAAAAAGGCTTTGTATGACGGAGTTAAAAATTTTGCTTATGGTGCTGTGGACGTGGTAGAATCGACGGTGGAGTCTATCGGAAATGGAATCCACCAGGGCTTGGAGACTGTCAAAAGTGTGGGCAAGAATGTTTCAGATTTTTTCAATGGTGGTCTGAAAGCGGCCTCATCCTTGTTTGGGTAATAGGAGAAAATAAATGGATAAGATACAAAAAGATATTAATGATGCACTTGAAACAGCACGAAGATTAAGCTTAGTAAAGGCGATTTTTGGACTATCTCTATATTCTCTTATGGTTATGATTGGTACGTCTTTACCGATAAGTTTATTTCGAATGGCTAGTGAAGCTGGGTATGACCCAGCTATTCCACTGACCTCAATGGTTACACAGCTAACATCAGTGGAAAAAGGGCTCATTCCCCCAGATAGTTTCTTTGGCTTTCTATTTTTTCTTTGTTGCGGTCATTTTACTTGTTTTTATATTATTTCTAAAAGAAATCGTATTAAAGCCTATTTAATGACTCAGATTTTTCAATTGTTTTTGCTCGTAATTACATATTATAGTTGGTTTGTAGCCATCTTGTATTTAATCCCTCTAGTAGCAATTCGTATCGTCTACTGGATAGGTTTTGTCTTATCACTGATTTACCTTATTTATATCCTTGTCACAAAGCAGCGCGCTAGCAAGGATTATTTCTCCTCAGAATATTATAAAAAATTTTTGAATGTCATTTTGTTCTTATGGTTGTTGATGTATGGAATCAATCTCTTCATCAACGGACTCAATCATTTCCTAGCGTATCTCTTGCTTGCTTTATTACCAATTTCACCTATTTTCCTAGGCCTATTTTTGGTATCATTTTTTAAATCCAATGTAGTAACGCTAGAGAACTTGAATACAGTCAATAAAAATCAAGAGAAATACCGTGAAGAGTATGGCTATACCATCGAAGAATGGTATGGAAAGAAGTCAAAAATGTACAAGGAACATGTTAAGAAGTCTAAAAAGAGATAAAGGTTTATAGAGCCTATTCCTAGTCTCATGAAACTAACCACTTGAAACAACTTCAGGTGGATTTCTTTTGCTTTTCTCATCTTCTCACAGTATCGCTCGTGTGGTATAATGGAGAAGAATATTGTTTCTGTTTGGTAACGATCCCAAGACGGCTGTAGGGAAAATCGGGAAGTCTGTGATCGGTGGTACCATTGATACCATATCTAATGTTGGTCCCTTAGATGGTATGTGGCTAGGAGCTAAGGCAGGAGCACTAGGAGGGGTTCCAGCATTTGGAGCCCTCGCTGGCTTTGCTTTAGGAACGCTTAATCTTATCGGTTCTGCAGTTGCACCAGAATTTAAAAAGTCTGTTTATGACGGAGTTAAAAATTTTGCTTATGGTGCTGTGGACGTGGTAGAATCAGGAGTGGAGTCTATCGGAAATGGAATCCACCAGGGCTTGGAGACCGTCAAAAGTGTGGGCAAGAATGTTTCTGATTTTTTCAATGGTGGTCTGAAGGCGGCCTCATCCTGGTTTGGATAATAGGAGAAAATAAATGGAAGAAAAGCAAAAAGATATTAATGAAGCACTAGAAACAACGCGAGGATGGAATATATTAGTAATGATTTTCGTAATGCCATTATTTCTTGGTTTATGTATACTTGCACCTCATCTTGCGATTAGTTCAGGAATATATATGAGTAAGAATAGTATAACTTTTTTGCAGCCGCTTACTGAATTAGAGTATCAACTAATCATCCCAGAAAAAGTTTTTGGTATTTCATTTTTTGTTTATTGGGCGATGTATATGATTATGTATATCATTTCAAAAAGAAATAGAATTTATGCTTATATACTCAATTTACTCGTCTTATTCACTCTTATTCATTTAAGCATTTTTGGACTATTTTTAGGCTTGCAATTCTTTGTTCCTTTTTTAATCATTCGGATTATTTATTGGCTAGCTTATTCCGTAGCAGTTGTCTATATTATTTATAGTCTCATAACAAAGTCATATACTAGAGTTTTTGATATTGACAAGGAGAAAATAAAGAAATATACAAATGTTATCTTGGCATTATGGTTTATAAATTTTATTGCTGGTATTCTTATTTCAGGGTTTAAAAATTTACTTGCTCATTTACTTTTGGCTATATTACCCATCGCTCCAATCTTTCTCATTATTATCTTAATATCATTGAGTAAATCAACATTCTCTTCACTATTTAATCTTAATGAAGTTAATAAAAACCAAGAGAAATACCGCGAAGAATACGGTTATACCATTGAAGAATGGTATGGAAAGAAGTCAAAAATGTACAAGGAACATGTGAAGAAGTCTAAAAAGAAATAAAGGTTTATAGACACTATTTCTAGTATCATGAAGCTAACCACCTGAAACAAATTCAGGTGGTTTTCTTTTGCTTCTCTCATCTTCTCACGGTATTGCTCATGTGATATAATGAGATAAGGACTGTTCCTCATTTCAGACGAGTTTATGAAATTCAGGATAAGTTAGCAGGTGAGACGAGTATTTCTGTCAGCCTCCTATCTACCTGTTAACAGCTATCCACGATAAAAGGAGATTGTAGATTGGTTTTATTAGTATTAGGGATTTTGGTTTTGCTCATTCTAATCTTAAAACGAAAACTGAAAACTGCTAAAAAATCTGAAGGAAAGGCCAAGAAAAGAAATTGGCTATTAATAGGTTGCTTATCCATAGTGATCCCAATGGTAATCTTTACAGTGTTCAGTCCGATTTTTTCTCTAATGGATATGTGGGGGCTATTTGCCCATGCAAGTCGAACTGAGATTGAGCAAGCTGTGCATCGTTCTTATCAAAATTACGGTCTTACAGGACAGTTTGAGTTAGAAAAATACGAGAAAAACTATACAAGTGTGGGAGGATTTATAATCCATGGTAGCTACAGTGAAAATATAGCTGGAAAAACCTATCAGGTTAAAACTCGATTTAAATACTATACTCGCTTTTCGAAAAGTGAAACATATGGAAAGACAGATGCAGAGGTTGATTACAAAAATGGTAAAAAAATTTATGATGTTTTCCCAGAATTAGCCTATTTAGGGATTGAGGTTAGTCCAGGCACCAGTGAATTTTTAAAAACACTGGACAGTTCAATCAAAGATCCTAAACTTCCTAATTTGAAGTATCAAGGTATTGGTTTTGAATTTAATAACCAATCTGATAATATCTATCTTTATAATGAAATATTAGAGGAAAATCAAAGCAAGGGCCAAGCTCTGCAAGGAATGTATCCAATGGATGCTCAATATCTTTTCCAAAAAGAGATTTTTATACCGACATTTGAATTTCAATATTTCGTTCCGAAGGAAAAAAGAGATCTCTTGTATGATGACTATCTAAAAGATCTTGAAAGGCTCATGAAGGAATTTTTTGCCAACCAACCCCTACCACGCGGTCTTTATGCTGTCAAAATTGCTAAGTATAAAGAGGATAAACTTGTCAGTGATAGTGGTGTATACTATGTGAAGATTGAAAATCAGCAAGTTGTAAAGCTGTTGCAAAAATTAGAGTAGGAGTTGCTAGGGCTCGGTCAGTCTTTTGTTTAGAATCTCCAGTTGTGTCTGTTAAAATTTGATTTTCCCAGTGGACAATCGTCCACTTTTTTTATATAATAAAACTAAACCAGATTGGTTGAGTTTTAGAAATGTAAGCTCAATCATCAATTGATCTTTCTAAGGGAGACATTCTCAATAAAGCATCACACTAGGAGGTGAAGTATGTATCAGCCAGAAAAACTCAAGGCTCGGAGAAAAGAGTTAAAATTGACACAGAAGGAAATTGCAGAGGAGTTGGGGATTAGTTTTCAGGCTTACTCGGCTTGGGAACGTGGAATCAAGGAACCATCCAAGGAGAAGGTTGCCCAGCTAGAGAATATTTTAAAGGTAGCAAGAGGGTATTTTACTCAGATCGAGATTGTTCGTCTCTATAATAGCCTCTCCAAGCAAGGGAAGGACAAGGTTGTGCTCTATGCTCGCAACCTGGCTCAAGAAGAACAAACTCAGAAAGTGACGACCATGCCAGAGCGCCTCTACGAGTACCGTGTCTATGAACGCATGTCAGCAGGGATCGGGGCTTCGGTCTATGATGATCAGAATTTTGATACGGTCTACTTTAACGAGGAGTTGGCCCATGATTTTGCATCTTGGGTGGCTGGGGACTCTATGGAACCTAAATATCAAAATGGCTCCGTGGCTCTGATTCGGGAAACAGGATTTGACTATGATGGGGCAGTTTATGCAGTAGTTTGTAACAACCAGACCTATATCAAACGGGTTTATAGGGAGGAAGATGGCCTGCGTCTGGTATCGATCAATCCTAAATACAAGGACATTTTCATCTCCTATGAGGAAGATCCTCGGATTGTAGGGATTATCGTTGGGAACTTTGTGCCGATGGAGGGTTA
>ERZ772927.710-NODE-710-length-12211-cov-4.68707_pt1 | contig 12211 bp, 8 predicted proteins | sample MGYA00512115_ERZ772927 | MGnify/ENA primary metagenome ERZ772927 (study PRJEB29015, sample SAMEA2737924) | human oral metagenome | biome: human oral; feature: human-associated habitat; material: dental | place: China | collected 2013 ... | reverse complement strand
CCCGGAGGCGGCGGCCCCGGCGGTGGGGACGGCCGGGGCCTACCGGCGCAGCCAGGCCGATCTGGTCGCGCGGGCCCTGGCGCGTCCCTGAGGCGTGGCCAGCACGGGCCCGGCCGGCGCAGGCGTGGCCGGCGGCCGTCGTCGGCCTGCTGGCGACCCGCTGGTGCCAGCGTGAGAGACTGTGGCCGGGGGTCGCAGAGACAGCCAGGAGGATGCGTGGACGGGGACAGGCTGCACTTCGTCGGCGACGAGCTCGTAGCCGGCTACGGGGACGCGCGCGCCCTGGGCTGGGTAGGGCGGGTCATGGCCCGCACCCCGCGCACCATCCTGTGGACCACGCTGGCGATCCCCGGGGAGACGACGGCGCAGCTGGCCGAGCGCTGGCAGGCGGAGGTCGTGCCCCGATCCACCCACGCCGGGACCAACCGACTCGTCCTGGGTATCGGCATGGGCGACGTCATGGCCGGGGTATCGCCGGCACGCAGCCGCCTGGCGGTGGCCAATATCGTGGACAAGGCCATGGGGGAGCGCCGCTCCTGCCTGGTGGTGGGTCCTCCCCCGCTGCCTATGGCGGATCTGGAGGCGACCGCCTCCCTGTCGCGCGCCGTCGAGGACGTCTGCTACCGCCGCGGCATCCCCTTTGTGGAGACCTTTGCGCCGCTGCGCAACCACGACCAGTGGAGCACGGACGTGGCCGCCTCAGGCGGGAGGTACCCGGGCCAGGCCGGCTACGGGCTCCTGGCCTGGCTGGTCCTGCACAGGGGGTGGTACGAGTGGCTGGGAGTGCACCAGCTCCGGTAGGACGGCAGGGGGCCCGACGCCCCGCCCAGGGCACCCTCCCGTCCCCGGGGGCGGGGGCGCCGGGGGCTGGCGTGCTGGCGGAGGCGGGTGTGCTCGTCGAGCTGTGCGTGGAGGACCTTCAGGGGGTCCTGGTCGCCCGCCGGGCCGGGGCGGACCGGGTCGAGCTGTGCCAGGACCTGTCCTGCGGCGGGCTCACCCCGCCCCTGGGGCTGGTGCGCGAGTGCCTGGCCCACGCCCCGGACGGGGGCCTGCAGGTCCTGGTCCGTCCCCGCCCCGGCGGCTTCACCTACTCCCCGCAGGAGGTGGGGCAGATGCTCCGGACCGTGACCTCGCTGCTCGCCCTGGGGCACCGGGCCCCGGTGAGACTGGGACTGGTGGTGGGGGCGCTGCGGGCCGACGGCCAGGTGGACACGGCTGCCGCCCACGCCCTGCGCCAGGCCGCGGGGCTGGCCCCGCTGACCTTCCACCGGGCCTTTGACCAGGTGCCCGACCAGGGGCGGGCCCTGGAGGAGCTTATTGCCCTGGGCTATGACCGGGTGCTGACCACCGGGGGCCACCCCGGCGCGGCCCAGGTGGGTCCTCTGGCCGGGTTGGTGCGCCAGGCCGGGGAGCGGATCACCGTCCTGGTCTCAGGAGGCCTGCGGGCGGGCAACGTGGCCCAGGTGGTGGAGCGCACGGGCGCCAGGGAGGTCCACATGCGCGCCCCCGCCCCGGACGGTACGGGCACGGACCCCGGCCAGGTCCGGGCGATCCTGCGGGCCCTAGGACGCTAGCGGGGCCGCCCCGGAGCACGGGCGGAGCGCACCCCGCCCGGACCAGCTGGCCCGGGGACGCTGCGTCGTCTCCCGCACCTGCTGGTCCCGCCATCGGTCCCAGGGGCCGAGCGAACCCGCCTCCGCGCCCGCTGGTCACGCGCCTCGGCACACGACGGCGGCCGGTCACCCCCAGAGGTGACCGGCCGCCGTGCTGCTCAGGGTACGCGGCGGGACCCGGCTCAGGCGTTGGGACGCTTGCCGTGGTTGGCCGCGGACTTGGCGCGCGCACGGCGCTTACGACCACGCTTGCTCATATCTGCCTCCTCGTGTCTGGACTGGCCCCACGAGGGGGCTCGGAACACGAGGGATTCTCGCACAACCGGGTTTACCGGGGCCAGCCGGCCCCCGTGATCCGGTGTGGGAACGGGCACACTCCACCGTCGGGCGTGCACAAATGACGTCAGAGGCAGGAACTGACCCGCGTATATGGGCGTCGTAGGGGCCCGGGACGCCGATAATGTCCCCTATGAGCGAGGAGCCCTCCCCACCCGCCGATGACGACGCCCGCGCGGCCGCCGACCCCCAGACCCCTGTCACCGAGCTCGCCCGGCTGGCTGCCGAGCGTCCCGACCTGCACTTGGCGCTGGCCACGAACCCCGCCACCTACGAGGACCTGGTCCGTTGGCTGGCCTCCAGCCCTGACCCGCAGATCGCCCAGGCCGCCCAGGCGCGCCTGGCGGAGTCCGTGATCCAGGGCCCACCGGACCCACTCCAGGCCCCGGCCGGTGAGGCCACCGGCGAGGAGGACACCGTCCACGCCGGCGAGCTCAGCGCCCAGGTCAGTGCCCAGGGCCCGGACACCGGCGCGCCGTCGGCCTCCTCGCCGCAGCACCCTGACGGGTCGCAGCCTCCCGGTGGCAAGGCGCCAGCTGCCACCCCACCGGCGGAGGCCGCACCTGCCGCCTCCACGTCGGCAGAGGCGGCGGGGGCAGCAGGGACGGACTCCCTCAGCGCCGCCCCCGCCGTTACCGACTCGACCGGTGCTGACTCAACCGGTACCGCCCCGGTCAGCGCGGTGCCCGCCAGCACGGACCCGGCCCTGAACGCCGCACTGACCGGCACGCTGACGCCGGGCAGGCGGTCAGGACGTCGCCGGGGGCGTTACAGCCGCAGGCGTATCGCGGTCATCGCCTGCAGCATGGTGCTCTGCCTGGCGCTGGGTGTCGGCGGCGGCTGGTTCCTGTCCCTGCCGACCGCCTCCCGGTCCTCCGGCCTCGTGCCCGCGGTCAGGGCCTCCGCCAGCCTGGAGGCGCTGCACGACTACCACCTGCGTCGTCTCAACGACGGCGACTTCTCCCAGACGCTGGCCACCGTCGAGGGCACCACCGTGGCCCGGATGACCAACGGCTCCCAGGACGTCGTGGTGGCCCTGCCGCCTGAGGGCAGCTCGCTGCAGTGGGCCGTGCCCCTGCCGCCGGCGACCACCAGCTGCGCCGTTGACGGCTCCTCCCTGACCTGCGGCACCCTGCGTATCTCCGTGTCCGACGGCACGGTCACCGCCGACCAGGAGCCGGTCACCGACACCTCGGACCAGCCCGCGGACCAGGACACCGTCTTCACCAGAGCCGCAGGCTCCTCCAGCAGGCCCGCCTGGTGCGCGCAGGCCCAGGTCGACACCCTCCTGGCGGGCCGGACCGTGGACACCACCACCGTCCAGCTGTGCTCCCAGGGCACCGACATCACCGCCACCGAGGGCTCCAAGACCCTGTGGTCCCTGTCATTGTCGTCCACGGAGGCCGATCTCAACGCCATGGGGACGGACAGCGCCCCCCTGCTCCAGCTGCGCGGGAGCACACTGGTGCTGGCCCGGGCCGACGGCGTCTACGGGGTGGACGTGCGCACCGGCCAGACCACCTGGAACGTCCCGGCTCAGGTGGCCAGCTGGGCCATGGACGGCGACACCCTGCTGGTGGAGGACGGCTCCCGGCTGACCTCGGCGGTCTTTGGCGCCGACGCCGCGACGCCCACCCCGGGCCCCGTCTCCACCCCGGACCCGGGCCTGACCATGGAGGACATCAAGGACGCCACCCTGGAGCTGCCCGGGTACTGCCGGACGTGGCTGAACGGCCTCAGCGGCGTCCCCAGCTCAGGGCAGGTCACCTTCAGCGACGGGAGCGCCAGCCGCAACCCCAATATCCCGCCCTTTGCCACGATCAAGACGGTCCTGCCCCTGGTGCACCAGGGCCGGACTCTCAACCTGGTGGCCATGAGCTGCAACACGGGGAGCCCCTACACGTACAACTCCATCGGCCTGTACGACTCCTCCCTGTCCCTGCTGGCCAGCATCGACCAGGACGGCTACAACGTCGGCGGGCGCCTGCCCGACGCCCTGGTCCAGAACCTGGAGGTCATTGGCTCCACGGTCACCTTCGACCTGCCGGGCCTCGGTATCTACGGGGACGACTCCGTCACCCACTCCGCCGCCCGCAGCGCCACGGCGCACCTGACCTACGTCTGGGACGGCACCGCGTTCACCCGGATCGACCTGTCCTACACGGTGCCGCGCGGCACCGTGCGCCCGCCCAGCACCAAGGCCGTCCAGGCCTGGTACGACCACGTCGCCGCCGGGGAGGACGACGCCGTGGCGGATATAACGGATCCCGAGCTCCTCAAGATTATTCAGTTGCCGCACTTCGGCCCCATTCCTTATTCGGCACGTTCTGTCATCGCCAAGTCGGGCAGGTATATCACCGGTTGCACTATATTCCCGCCCCTAAGCAACACCAAAGGATTCTCAGACTACACAACATCTATGAAGGTGAATGGCGTATCTCGCGAAGTCACCACGATCACATACAGCAACAAGGTGCAGCCAGGAGACTTTATCTGTCTAGTAGACAATAGCCCCAACCCGACGGATGGCAGTCACTCGGAGAGCTCTTTCCTCCTGCGCACTGACGAGTCCGGGGCCTTTACCGTGGTCCAGCACGGAGTATTCGCAGACTGACGTCCGGGGCCTCCGGGGGTCAGGTTCAGCGCCCTCCCCCGGGTCGGGTGCGTCCAGGTCGTGCCCAAGGCACACCTGGTCCGGACGCCCCCGGCCCCGCACCGGGGGCCAGCCCGCCAAGGTGACACGGCCCGCCGCCTGCCCCAGTCACCGCTAGGGGCACAGACCGGCTCCGCCTGGTCTCTCTCCTGGCACCCTGGAGGTGGGGCCCGCGGCGGGGCGCGGCCCGAGGCTGGTGGCCGCGAGAGCGCGGCCCCGCGCTTTAGGGGTGCCGGTAGGTGATGCTCTCCACGGCGGTCACCGTCGTACCCACCACTCCCCCGGTGCCAGTGGTCCTGACCGCTGAGACCGTCACCGACTCGCTGCGCATGGCCGACAGGCTCCAGCGGACCCGCTCGCGCAGGGCCGCCGGGGCCTGCTCGGCGCACCGCGAGCGCAGGATCTCACGCAGGTGCCGCTCGGCGTCGGCCACCTGTGAGCAGTGCGGGCAGGTGTCCACGTGCCGGGCCAGGCGCTCGGTGAGGTCGGCGGTGCACTCCTGGTCCAGGAACGCCTCCAGGTGGGCGCGCGCCTCCGCGCAGGAGCAGCCGGGGTCGGCGCCCGTGCCTGCCGTCCTGCCGGGCCGGTCCATGTCCTGTGCCATCACTTGCCCTCCGTCTGCCCGTAGCCGTACTCGCGCGCGTAGTCAGCCAGGAGCCCGCGCAGCTGGCGGCGCCCCCGGTGCAGGCGTGACATGACGGTACCGATCGGGGTGTCCATAATCTCAGCGATCTCCTTGTAGGAGAAGCCCTCGACGTCCGCCAGGTAGACCGCCAGGCGACGGTCCTCGCTGAGCTGGCCCAGCGCGTCCTTGATGTCGGAGTCCGGCAGGGCGTCCAGGGCCAGGGACTCGGCGCTGGGCAGGCCCACCGAGTCGTGGGAGGCGGCCCGGTGCAGCTGCCAGTCCTCCACCGCGTCGGCGTCGGTCTGGAGCGGCTGACGCTGCCTCCTGCGGTAGGAGTTAATAAAGGTGTTGGTCAGGATCCGGTACAGCCAGGCCTTGAGGTTGGTTCCCGGGCGGTACTGGTGGAAGGAGGCGAAGGCCCGCACGTAGGTGTCCTGGACCAGGTCCTCGGCGTCGGCCGGGTTGCGGGTCATGCGCATGGCGGCGCCGTAGAGCTGGTCGAGGTAGGGCATGGCATCGGCCTCGAACCTGGCTGCGCGGGCGGCCTCGTCCTCGTCGGCCGGGGCCCGGTCCAGGACGTCAGCGTCCTGGTGGGTGGCGGCGTCCGCGGCGCTACGGGCGTCCCCCTGGGCACCGACCAGGGCGTCGGCCCCACCGGTGACGTCCCCGCCCATGGTGGCAGGGGCGTCGGGGTCCCGGGGATCGACCACCTCGTCGGGGGTGGTCTGGTCTGTCTGGTCCTTGGTAGGCATCATCACCCACGAGCCTAGCGGTCCCGGCCCTGGCCCGCCGTACCGCCCCCTGCGGGTGGCGCGTCGGCCCGGCCGCCTGCCTGGCTGCCCCGGTCGCCCCGCCCGGGTCCCGGAGGCGGGGCGGGAGGTGGCAGGCCGCGGGGGCGCTGGCGGCCCGGAGGGGTGGTTCACGCTCATACCCTGGCCAACCGGCACGCACCCCGGTTTCATTCCCCGTCCGTGTACCGAGCCCGGCTCCGGCGCGCACCGACCACGGGACCTGCTCAGCTGGTCGCCCCTCACCGCTGCGACCGGCGTCGGTCCTGGCGCCACCTGACCGCCTGCCCTACTGGGCCCGGCGCACGATCTGGGCAATGAGCTCGCGGCTGCAGCCCAGGGCCCGGGCGAGGGCCGTGTAGGACCAGCGCCCCGGCTCGTCGGCCCGCAGCCGCCAGACGAGCGCGTCACGCTCACTCCGGTACCGGGCGGCGAGGGCGTCGGCCTCAAGGGCCCTGGTATGTAGCTCGGCGGCGCGTGCCGCCAGGGGGTCAGAGCTGCCCACCCTGTGGGGCGCACGGTCCCGCAGGACGCCCTGACCGCCTCCCCGGGCACGACCGGGACCATCCACGTCGCCGTGGCCGCGGACCGTTGAGGCAGCACGCCGGGCGCCAGGGGGGTGGCCGTCCCCTACCAGGACGGCCACCCCCCTGGCACGTACACCACTCAGCGGGTCAGAGGCCACGGGCGAACTCCGAGATGAGGTTCGGTACCGCGGCATCGAAGCCGACGACGTCGAGCATGCCCGGGTCGTCCGGGTCGGCGATGGAGAAGCCCGTGGAGGTCATGCCGACCACAATGAGCCGCGCGTCAATGCCGCTGCGCTCCCGGTAGCGCTGCAGCGCCTGGTAGGGGTGCACCTTGCCGGCCCAGGTCTCGTTGTCGGTGTAGACCACGAAGGTCTCCACCTTCAGCTTCTGCTTGATGGCGTACAGCATGGGCAGCGCGCAGTCCGTGCCGCCGAAGCCCATGGCGTCCACCGCGGCCAGGGCGTCGTCGAGACGGCGCCGCGGGGAGATGTCCAGCTGGGTCAGGGCGGAATCGCCCCACCTACCGACGTCGGAGAAGCCGTAGGCCACCGCCTCCGGCTCGGTGGCCAGCTGCACCAGGGCCAGGGCCGCTGAGGCCTCCCGGGCGGTGATCCCCATGCCCGAGATCGACCAGTGCATGGAGCTGGAGACGTCCAGGGCCAGCATGGTGCGCTTGCCCGAGGGCTCCACCGCGCCGAAGGCCGCGTAGAAGGCCGCGTCCAGGGCGTCGGTGACCTTGGTCGTGGGGGTCCACTCCGTGGTGCCGCGGTAGGAGGTACCTGAGGCGTAGGTGCGCTGGGCGACCAGCACGTTCACCGGGTGCACGCGGGCGGCCCGCAGGCGCTTGGCGTCGGTCAGCTGCGCGCAGACCTCCTTGGTGCGCCCGCCGATCGCGGGCAGCAGCCCCAGGCGGGTCAGGCGCGGCAGCTGGCGTATGAGGGCGGTCATGGGCACGCCGACGTCGAGCAGGGCCTCCCACACCACGGGCTGGGTCAGCGCGGCGGCGGGCAGCATCTCCCAGGTCAGGCGGTAGTCGCGGACGATCCGCGCCCAGGCGTCGGCGTCGGTGGCCTGCTGCGCCTTGACGAATCCCTCAATGAGGGCGGGGGTCGCCTCCCCGAGGCCGGCGTGGGTGATCCAGTCGAAGGTGGCACGCAGGCCGGCGTCGTCGGTGCGCGGGTGCGCCAGGCGCAGCAGGTCGCGGTGGCTCCAGCCCTCGCGCTGACGGTACTTGACCGCCTGGTAGGCGAGGCTGTCGGCGTCGCGGCCGGTGTACCAGGAGCCGACGGCACGGCGCAGGCCGCGCCCCCAGCCGCGGAACTGCTCGACGTAGCGGGCGAAGGTGAACAGGTGCGAGCCGGTGCGGGCGACCTGGGGCAGCGCGGCCAGGGCGGCGTCGCGGGACTGCGGCACGGAGGTGGCGTAGGCCAGGGCGAACAGGGCCGGGTTCTGCCTCGGCGCCGCGCCGCTGGTCGAGACCTGCACGATCGTGTCGACCAGGGTGCGCGGATCCTCGGAGGCCAGGCGCTCCAGGACCTTGACGTTGTCAACGGCCAGACTCTGGGCGCTGGTGTAGTAGGTGCCGCCGTCCACGCCCAGGATGAGGAAGCGTCGCAGGCGCGCGACGTCGTCGAGGGCGAAGACGTAGCCGCCGGTTGAGTTGGCCACCTGCTTGGCGGTGGCCTTCTGCTGCTGCGGCGTAATCCGGATGTTGATCTTCCTCAGTACGTCCACGTCCTCCCCTTCCGGACGACTTGTTCCTGGGCGACGGCCGGGCTGCGTACCTGCTGCGGCAGGCGCGCCACCCGGCAGCCATCTGGCCCACCGCACGGCCGGGCTGTGCGGACCTGCGCGGGTGGTGGCGGGCGTGGGTGTGGTCCCCGAGTTCCTCCGAAGAGGGCCGGGAATCGAACCCAGCTGTGCCAGTCGATAACCGGGGAGCCTCCGGCCCGCCGCCGCCCGCGCAGGTGCCGGTCTGTGCCGACGGCAAGGAGTGTAGACCCCTACACACCTGCAGGGCAAGCCTCCCCTCGACAGCCTTCCTGACGGACAGGCCCCTGCACGTTTGGAGGCAGGGAGGAGCCGAGGAGCGTGTGGGTGGTGGCAGCATCGGCTCAGGACGTGCGGCCCGGGGGATAGAAGGTGGTGTCCGGGCGGTCGTGTAAGGTGATGACCGTTAAAGGTAGCTGGCCGAGGCCACCTACTGAATCAGAACGCTCTACCGTTAAGCTAACGACGATAAGACGTAAGCGTCTGCGCCTGAACTACCGGTCACGGCGGTACCGGTGAGTACAGCAGTAACACCGGCAGGGGACTCGAACCCCTGACCTGAACTGATTCAACCTGCAGCGATAACTGGCCATCTCCGGCCCGCCCGGACGTCGCCCAGTGTACCCCTCCGCTCCTGGGCGTGGGGCCCGGACGGTCGTGGAGATTGAGGGGCGGAGACCAGCCGCTCTGCCACGAGCCTGGTGTCAGGGACTTGAACCCCGAAAGCTGGGTTTCGTTTAACAGACGATAACCATCCCTCGTTCGGCCCGCCCGGGCAGGGACCATCATAGGCCAGCACCTGCCCGTAGATCAAGGACGCAGCCCGCCAGGAGGGGCTCAGAGGACGGGGTGAGGTCCGGGCGGTCATGGTGGGCGTGACCGGAATGCCAGCCGCTCTGCCTACTGAGCTACCGGCGCGAGCGCCGACGGGGACTCGAACCCCGGACCTGCTGATCCTTTCGACGGTAACCGGTCACTTCCGGCCCGCTCGGACGAGGCGAGTGTAGAGGTACCACCTATACGATGTCAAGTCCTTGACGGGACTCGTCCTGGGTGCCCCTCGTCCTGGGTGCCCGCAGAGGCCTGGTGCCGCCCGCCGTCCCGGCAGCGTCAGAACGCTGGCGGTGCCGGGACGGACCAGGCGCAGGGGCGGCGAGAGGCCACCAGGGCGGATACGGCCCGCGGGGCCACCGGACGCCGGTCCGGGCGCCGGCGACACCAGGGCGCTCACGGCCTGGCCCCGTCCTGGGCGCCACGGTCCCCCGCGCACGCCAGGGCGACCACCGTGTGGGCCCCCGCCCCCGGCGGCGGCCCCACGGTCCCCCACGGGCGCCGGCGACACGAACGGCGGGGACTGGCTGAAGTACCCTCCTGCCGGGGGGCGCGTGGGCCAGGATTGGTCCATGGACCTCCTGCGCACCTTCGCCCGCCCCGTCCTCGCAGCGACCTTTGTCGTCGAGGGCGTCGACGCCGTCACCCGCCCCGCAGGCCACGTGCGCAGGTTCCAGCGGGTCTACTCCCCCTGGGAGCGCCTGGGGCTGCCCCCGCTCCTGAACGCCGACGTGCGCATGATGACCCGGGCCGCGGGGGTCGTGAGCGTCGCGGCGGGCCTGGGGCTGGCCAGCGGGCGGGCACCACGCAGCTGCGCCCTGGCCCTGGCCGCCCTCAATGTCCCCCTCACCCTCGTCAACCACCCGCTGTGGCTGTCCCGCGACCAGGAGGAGTGGCGCGAGGCGGTCCTGGGCTGGGTACGTCGGGCCACGCTCGGGGCGGGACTGCTCCTGGCCGCCGTGGACCGGGAGGGCGGGCTCCTGGGGGCGCAGGCCGCTGGCCCGACCCCGGACGGCCCAAAGCTGGCAGGCGGCGCACAGCCCCGCTGAGCCGCCCCGGCAGGGCCCGGACCCGTCGGGTCCCGGAACAGCACACTGGCTGACCCCGTGCGCGAGCTGGGTCTTCCTCGTGGACCTCTTGGCCGCGCACGCACAGCCCCCGTACCCCGTGGCGGACGCCAGGTTGGAGTGGGCGGGCTCTTGGCCACGCACGCACGGCCCCCGTGCGCGAGCTGGGCGCCCTGTCGCCGCACACCCAGCTCGCCCTCGCGATACGCTCAGGCTACCTACGCCACAGGATGGGAGACCAGCCATGACCGCAACCCCCTCAGACAGCCCCAGCGACATTGTGTGGACCTGGACCGACGAGGCTCCCATGCTCGCCAGCCACTCCCTCCTGCCCATTGTGCGAGGGTTTGCCAAGGTCGCCGGCGTGAGCGTGGGGACGGCGGACATCTCCCTGGCGGGACGGATCCAGGCGGCCTTCGACCTGGCTGACGACGACCTGGGGCGCCTGGGGGCCCTGACCCGCTCCCCCCGGGCCACTATTGTCAAGCTTCCCAATATCTCCGCCTCCCTGCCCCAGCTCAAGGCCGCCATTACCGAGCTGCGCTCCCAGGGCGTGGCCGTGCCCGACTACCCCGACTCCCCCGCCACCGAGGCCGAGCACGAGGTCCGCGCCCGCTACGACTCCGTCAAGGGCAGCGCCGTCAACCCGGTACTGCGTGAGGGCAACTCCGACCGGCGCGCCCCGGCGGCCGTCAAGGCCTACGCCCGCTCCCACCCGCACCCCATGGGCGCCTGGTCCCCCGCCTCCCGCACCCGGGTGACCACCATGGGAGCCGACGACTTCCGTCACAACGAGCACAGCGTCATCGTCCCCGAGGCGGGCACGCTGCAGATCCGGCTGCGCCCGGAGGGTGGCGGCGAGACGGTCGTCCTGCGGGAGTCCCTGCCGGTGACCGCCGGGGAGGTGGTGGACGCCACGCACCTAGGGGCCGCCGCCCTGGACGCCTTCCTGGCCGACCAGCTGCGCGCCGCCAGGGACGAGGGGCTCCTGCTCTCCCTGCACCTGAAGGCCACCATGATGAAGGTCTCCGACCCGGTCATCTTCGGCCACGCGGTGCGTGCCGCCCTGCCGGGCGTCTTCTCCTCCTACGGCGACGTCCTGGCCGCCGCGGGCCTGCGCGCCGAGGACGGGCTGGCCTCGATCCTGGCGGGGCTGGACGCCCTGGAGCAGGGTGAGGAGATCCGCGCCGCCATCGCCGCGGAGCTGGCCGCGGGCCCGCGCCTGTCCATGGTGGACTCCGACCACGGCGTCACCAACCTGCACGCCCCCAACGACGTCATTATCGACGCCTCCATGCCGGCCATGATCAGGGCCGGCGGCAGGCTGTGGGGGCCGGACGGGCAGCAGGCGGACACCCTGGCCGTCATCCCCGACTCCTCCTACGCGGGCGTCTACGCCGCCGTCATCGAGGACTGCAAGGAGCACGGGGCCCTGGACCCGGCCACCATGGGCTCGGTGCCCAACGTGGGTCTCATGGCCCGCAGGGCCGAGGAGTACGGCAGCCACGACAAGACCTTCATCGTCCCCGCCCCGGGCACCGTGGAGGTCGTGGTGCTCCACGGCGCCGGGGCGCGCCCGGGCAGCGTCCTGCTGTCCAGCACGGTCGGCGCCGGTGACATCTGGCGGGCCTGCACCACCCAGGACGACGCCGTACGCGACTGGGTGCGCCTGGCCGTGTCCCGGGCCCGGGCCACCGGTGCGCCGGCGGTGTTCTGGCTCGACCCCGCCCGGGCCCACGACGCCGTCATCCGCACCCTGGCGGAGCGCTACCTGGCCGATGAGGACACCACCGGCCTGGACATCCGGTTCCTCGACCCGGTGGCGGCCACCCGCCTGTCCCTGGAACGGGCCCGGCGCGGGCAGGACACCATCTCGGTGACCGGCAACGTGCTGCGCGACTACCTCACCGACCTGTTCCCCATCCTGGAGGTGGGTACCAGCGCCAAGATGCTCTCGGTGGTACCGCTGATGAACGGCGGCGGCCTGTACGAGACGGG
>ERZ772927.690-NODE-690-length-12370-cov-4.6462_pt1 | contig 12370 bp, 12 predicted proteins | sample MGYA00512115_ERZ772927 | MGnify/ENA primary metagenome ERZ772927 (study PRJEB29015, sample SAMEA2737924) | human oral metagenome | biome: human oral; feature: human-associated habitat; material: dental | place: China | collected 2013 ... | reverse complement strand
CAAGGATAAAAATGGCACCATTATCTATGTTGGAAAGGCTAAAAATCTGCGCAATCGCGTGCGGTCCTATTTTCGTGGAAGTCATGATACCAAGACAGAGGCTCTGGTGTCTGAAATTGTGGATTTTGAATTTATCGTCACTGAGTCCAATATTGAGGCACTTCTCCTAGAAATCAACCTGATCAAGGAAAATAAGCCCAAGTACAATATCATGCTCAAGGATGATAAGTCCTATCCCTTCATCAAAATCACCAATGAGCGTTATCCTCGTTTGATTATTACCCGTCAGGTCAAAAAGGAAGGAGGTCTTTATTTTGGCCCTTATCCAGATGTGGGGGCAGCCAATGAAATCAAGCGACTATTGGACCGAATTTTCCCTTTTCGGAAATGTACCAACCCACCCTCTAAAGTCTGTTTTTATTACCATATCGGCCAGTGTATGGCCCACACCATCTGTAAAAAAGATGAGGTCTATTTCAAGTCCATGGCTCAGGAGGTTTCTGATTTCCTAAAAGGACAGGATGACAAAATCATCGATGATCTCAAGAGTAAAATGGCAGTAGCAGCACAAAGTATGGAGTTTGAACGTGCGGCGGAATACCGTGACCTGATTCAGGCTATTGGAACACTTCGGACCAAGCAACGGGTTATGGCAAAGGATCTCCAAAACCGTGACGTCTTTGGCTACTATGTGGATAAGGGCTGGATGTGTGTTCAGGTTTTCTTTGTTCGTCAGGGAAAACTCATCGAGCGGGACGTCAACCTCTTCCCCTACTACAATGATCCGGATGAGGACTTCTTGACCTATGTGGGACAATTCTATCAAGAAAAATCTCACCTGGTTCCCAATGAGGTGCTGATTCCGCAGGATATCGATGAAGAAGCAGTCAAGGCCTTGGTGGATACCAAGATTCTCAAACCTCAACGTGGAGAGAAAAAACAACTGGTCAATCTAGCCATAAAAAATGCTCGTGTTAGTCTGGAGCAGAAGTTCAATCTGCTAGAAAAATCTGTTGAAAAGACCCAAGGAGCTATTGAAAATCTGGGACGCTTGCTTCAAATTCCGACCCCAGTCCGTATCGAATCCTTCGATAACTCTAATATCATGGGGACCAGTCCTGTTTCGGCCATGGTGGTCTTTGTCAATGGCAAACCGAGTAAAAAAGACTACCGAAAGTACAAGATAAAAACGGTTGTTGGACCAGACGATTATGCCAGTATGCGTGAGGTTATTCGCAGACGTTATGGTCGAGTACAGCGAGAAGGTTTAACTCCGCCAGATTTGATTGTGATTGATGGGGGACAAGGTCAAGTCAATATCGCCAAGCAAGTCATCCAAGAAGAGCTAGGTTTGGATATCCCAATTGCAGGTCTGCAAAAGAATGATAAGCACCAAACCCATGAATTGCTCTTTGGAGATCCGCTGGAAGTGGTGGAGTTGTCTCGCAATTCTCAGGAATTTTTCCTCCTCCAACGCATTCAAGATGAGGTCCACCGCTTTGCTATCACTTTCCACCGCCAACTGCGCTCCAAAAATTCTTTTTCATCTCAATTGGATGGGATTGACGGTCTGGGCCCTAAACGCAAACAGAATCTCATGAAGCATTTTAAATCTCTCACTAAAATCAAGGAAGCCAGTGTGGATGAAATTGTCGAAGTTGGGGTGCCAAGAGCAGTCGCAGAAGCTGTTCAGAGAAAGTTGAATCATCAGGAAGAAGTGGAGTTGGCTCAAGTGGCGGAAGAGAGAGTAGATTACCAAACGGAAGGAAATCATCATGAACCATAAAATCGCAATTTTATCAGATATTCATGGCAATGCGACGGCCTTAGAAGCAGTTATTGCAGATGCTAAAAATCAAGGAGTCAGTGAATATTGGCTTCTGGGAGATATTTTTCTTCCTGGTCCAGGCGCAAATGATCTGGTCGCTCTGCTAAAGGATCTTCCTATCACGGCAAGTGTTCGAGGTAATTGGGATGATTGTATCTTAGAGGCTTTAGATGGGCAATATGGCTTAGAAGATCCACAGGAAGTCCAGCTCTTGCGTATGACGCAGTATTTGATGGAGCGAATGGATCCTGCAACGATTGACTGGCTACGAAGTTTACCTATGCTAGAAAAGAAAGAAGTTGACGGATTGCGCTTTTCTCTTTCTCATAATTTGCCAAATAAGAACTATGGTGGTGACTTGCTAGTTGAGAATGATACAGAGAAATTTGACCAACTCCTAGATGATGAAGTTGATGTGGCAGTCTATGGTCATGTTCACAAGCAGTTGCTTCGTTATGGCAGTCAAGGGCAACAAATCATCAATCCAGGTACGATTGGTATGCCCTATTTTGATTGGGAGGCGTTAAAAAATCACCGTGCCCAGTATGCCGTGATAGAAGTAGAAGATGGGGAATTGGTAAATATTCTATTCCGAAAAGTTTCCTACGATTATGAAGCAGAGTTAGAATTGGCCAAGTCTAAGGACCTTCCCTTTATCGAAATGTATGAAGAACTACGTCGAGATGACAACTATCGGGGGCACAATCTGGAACTCTTAGCTAGTTTAATTGAAAATCATGGGTATGTAGAGGATGTGAAGAAATTTTTGGAGGCTATAAAGTCAGAATATAAGGTAGACTAGTTTCTTAAAACCCCTGAAAATTAGTTGGAACTGGATGAGGAAAAATCTGATTTTAATGATAAGTTTAAATCCAGGGCTTCATCCGTGTTCCAATTTCTTTCTATGAAAAATCTCTGCAAGCTCTTTCAAAATATGGTAGAATGGATGCAGTAGAATTAGAAAAGGAAATCGATTATGAAATTTCTTGAATTAAATAAAAAACGTCATGCGACTAAGCATTTTACTGATAAACCAGTAGATCCCAAAGATGTGCGTACGGCTATCGAAATTGCAACCTTGGCCCAAAGTGCCCACAACAGCCAGCCATGGAAGTTTGTGGTTGTTCGTGAAAAAAATGCTGAACTGGCAAAGTTGGCATATGGTTCGAACTTTGAGCAGGTGTCATCAGCACCTGTAACCATTGCCTTGTTTACAGACACAGATTTGGCTAAACGTGCTCGTAAGATTGCTCGAGTTGGCGGCGCTAATAACTTTTCTGAAGAGCAACTTCAATATTTCATGAAGAATTTGCCTGCCGAGTTTGCGCGTTACAGTGAACAACAAGTCAGCGACTACCTAGCCCTCAATGCAGGTTTGGTTGCCATGAATTTGGTTCTGGCTCTGACAGACCAGGGAATAGGTTCTAATATTATTCTTGGTTTTGACAAATCAAAAGCCAATGAAGTTTTGGATATCGAAGACCGTTTCCGCCCAGAACTCTTGATCACAGTGGGCTATACAGATGAGAAATTGGAACCAAGCTACCGCTTACCAGTAGATGAAATCATCGAGAAAAGATAGAAAGAAGAAAAAATGACAGCAATTGATTTTACAGCAGAAGTAGAAAAACGTAAAGAAGACCTCTTGGCTGACTTGTTTAGCCTTTTGGAAATCAACTCCGAACGTGACGATAGCAAGGCCGATGCTGAGCATCCATTTGGACCTGGGCCAGTAAAAGCCTTGGAAAAATTCCTTGAAATCGCAGACCGTGATGGCTATCCAACTAAAAATGTTGATAACTACGCAGGACATTTTGAGTTTGGTGAAGGAGAAGAAGTTCTCGGAATCTTTGCTCACATGGACGTGGTGCCAGCTGGTAGCGGTTGGGACACGGACCCTTACACACCAACTATCAAAGATGGTCGCCTTTATGCGCGTGGAGCTTCAGACGACAAGGGTCCAACAACAGCTTGTTACTATGGTTTGAAAATCATCAAAGAATTAGGTCTTCCAACTTCTAAGAAAGTTCGCTTCATTGTCGGAACAGATGAAGAATCAGGTTGGGCAGACATGGACTATTACTTTGAACATGTAGGACTAGCAAAACCAAACTTCGGTTTCTCACCAGACGCTGAATTCCCAATCATCAATGGTGAAAAAGGAAACATCACGGAATACCTCCACTTTGCAGGTGAAAATACTGGTGCAGCCCGTCTTCACAGCTTCACAGGTGGTTTGCGTGAAAACATGGTACCTGAATCAGCAACGGCAGTCGTTTCAGGTGACCTGGCTGACTTGCAAGCTAAGCTAGACGCCTTCGTTGCAGAACACAAACTCAGAGGAGAAATTCAAGAAGATGCTGGCAAATACAAGGTGACCATCATTGGGAAATCAGCTCATGGTGCTATGCCTGCTTCAGGTGTCAATGGTGCGACCTATCTGGCCCTCTTCCTCAGTCAGTTTGACTTTGCAGGACCTGCAAAAGACTACCTCGACATCGCTGGTAAGATTCTCTTGAACGACCATGAGGGTACAAATCTCAAGGTTGCTCATGTGGATGAAAAGATGGGTGCCCTTTCTATGAATGCGGGTGTCTTCCGCTTCGACGAAGCAAGTGCTGACAATACCATTGCCCTTAACTTCCGTTATCCAAAAGGAACAAGCCCAGAGCAAATCAAGTCAATCCTTGAAAACTTGTCAGTTGCTTCTGTTAGCCTTTCTGAACACGGACACACCCCACACTATGTGCCAATGGAAGATCCGCTTGTGCAAACCTTGTTGAATGTCTATGAAAAACAAACTGGTCTTAAAGGTCACGAGCAAGTCATTGGTGGTGGAACCTTTGGTCGCTTGCTGGAACGTGGAGTTGCCTACGGTGCTATGTTCCCAGACTCAATTGATACCATGCACCAAGCCAATGAATTTATCGCCTTGGACGATCTCTTCCGAGCAGCAGCAATTTATGCAGAAGCTATTTATGAATTGATCAAATAAAACGATAGAAGTCTGAGATGTTATGCTTGGACTTCTTTTTGGAGGGAAAACAGATGTCTCAAATCGAAAGAATCAAGCAAGCCATTATGGCGGATCCACAGAATACCAGCTATACAGAACGTGGAATCGAACCTCTCTTTGCGACGCCAAAGACAGCTCGCATCAATATTGTCGGTCAGGCTCCTGGACTTAAAACACAAGAAGCTGGGATTTATTGGAAGGATAAGAGCGGCGATCGCTTGCGTGAGTGGCTAGGTGTGGATGAGGACACCTTTTACAATTCAGGTTATTTTGCAGTTCTGCCAATGGATTTTTACTTTCCAGGACATGGCAAGTCAGGCGATCTTCCACCTCGTACAGGTTTCGCAGAAAAATGGCATCCGCAACTCTTGCAAGAGTTGCCCGATATCCAATTAACTCTCTTGATTGGGCAATATGCCCAAGCCTATTATTTACATGAAAAAGTTAGTGGCAAGGTAACAGAGCGGGTGAAACACTACAAAGACTATCTACCAGAATTTTTCCCTCTGGTGCACCCCTCACCACGAAATCAAATTTGGATGGCTAAGAATCCTTGGTTTGAGTCAGAAGTGGTGCCCGATTTGAAACAAAGAATTAAAACAATTTTAGGAGAAAAAGAATGAAAGAAATAGCCTTCGATGCATTTTACCAGCTTTATCAAAATGAGCAACTTTCTCTAGTGGACGTGAGAGAAGTAGAAGAGTTCGAGACGCTTCATTTAGAAGGCGCTCAGAATATTCCGCTCAGTCAATTGGCTGATACTTATGAACAACTAGACAAAGGCCAGCTTTACTACGCGATTTGTAAATCTGGGATGAGGTCAGCGCGTGCTTGTCAATTTCTAGCTGAACAGGGTTATGACGTTATCAATGTCCAAGGTGGAATGACGGCCTTTGAAAATCTTTAAAGCTCTATAGCGATAGATCCTGATCTTCCCTTGCTCGGTTCCAACTGAGTGAGGGATTTTGTTTTTAGATAATTCTTATTTTTAAAAATATTGAAAACATTCAATGATTAATTTTGGATACTTTTTTCAGAGTCTTAATCATGGTATACTAGGTCAGTATTTTAGAAATATGAAGGAGATTATTATGGCTAAAAAAGGTGCCCTAACAGGCTTGCTCCTGTTTGGAATATTTTTTGGTGCGGGGAACTTGATCTTTCCGCCTTCTCTAGGTGCCCTATCTGGAGAACAGTTTCTTCCTGCCATCGCAGGTTTTGTCTTTTCAGGTGTCGGTATTGCCGTCTTGACACTTATTATTGGAACGCTAAACCCGAAAGGATATATTCACGAGATTTCTAAGAAAATCTCACCTTGGTTTGCGACTCTTTATCTTGCAGTCCTCTATCTATCGATTGGCCCCTTCTTTGCCATTCCGCGTACAGCAACAACAGCTTACGAAGTTGGGATTAGTCCCCTCTTGTCTGAAGCAAATAAAGGCCTAGGATTGATTATCTTTACTGTGTTGTATTTTGCAGCAGCCTATCTGATTTCACTCAATCCATCAAAGATTTTGGATCGAATTGGACGTGTTTTAACGCCAGTCTTTGCCTTATTGATCGTTATCTTGGTTGTACTAGGTGCCTTCAAATATGGTGGAACAAGCCCTCAAGCGGCTTCAGCTGCTTATCAAGCTTCTGCCTTTGGTACAGGATTCCTAGAAGGTTATAACACCTTGGATGCCCTTGCTTCAGTTGCCTTCAGTGTAATTGCTGTTCAAACCTTGAAACAACTTGGATTCTCCAGTAAGAAAGAATACATTTCAACTATTTGGGTGGTTGGTATCGTTGTAGCTCTTGCCTTTAGCGCTCTTTATATCGGTTTAGGATTCCTTGGAAATCATTTCCCAGTACCAGCAGAAGTGATGAAGGGTGGAACACCAGGTGTTTATATCTTGTCGCAAGCAACTCAGGAAATCTTTGGTTCAACAGCTCAACTCTTCCTTGCTGTTATGGTAACTGTAACCTGCTTCACAACGACAGTTGGCTTGATTGTGTCGACAGCAGAGTTCTTTAACGAACGTTTCCCACAAATCAGCTACAAGGTCTATGCCACTGCCTTTACCTTGATTGGATTTGCCATTGCAAATCTTGGTCTTGATGCAATCATTAAGTACTCAGTGCCAGTACTGGTAATCTTGTACCCAATCACCATCGCCATTGTGATGATCGTGATTGTTAATAAGTTTGTCGCCCTATCAAAACCGGGCATGCAGTTAACTATTGGGCTTGTTACAGCTATTGCTCTTGCAAGCGTCCTTGGAAGTTCCTTTAAGATTGAGTTTCTAGCAAATCTCGTCAATGCTCTTCCGTTTGCGTCAGCCTCTCTTCCATGGCTAGTGCCAGCTATTATCGGAATCTTGCTTTCACTGGTCCTACCAAACAAACAAGAGAGTGACGTTTTTGAGATGGAATAAAAAATTCTTGGTCGATGACCAAGAATTTTTTGTATAAGCACGACTCATTAGTTGGTTTGTTCAGTATAACCAGCCTCTTTAAGCATTTTTCTAGTTTTTAGAAAACTTACACGGCTTCCAGAGCCAGAAACTTCATTTGGCATTGCTTTTTTCATCTCTTCGAGATTCACAACAGTCATGTCAACCTCCATGCTATGGATGACTTTTCCATCTTTGAATTCGATATTTTGTGTAATGCCTTTAAGTCCTTCCTCCTTTTTATAAGTTTTCACGATAAGTTCTTTAATCTCTTCTGCTGACTTGTCCAGTATTTCAGGGTCAAAAACATTATAGACTTCTTGTTTTACAACATCATCCCCCTTAACAGTGTATGTCAAGGTAGAAGTTCTTCCGGGATTGCTATTGTGAACAAAAATATAGTTTTTTGTCTCATCTTTCTTTTCAGATGATTGTTGACTGCTTTGTTTGGTCTCGCTTGACTGATTTGTTGTGTCTTCTTTGCTACTGCTGTTTGCAGTTGTTGATGCTTGTTTGGAACATCCGAGTAGGAGGATAAGTGAAGCCACTAGGGCTAGTGAAGTTTTAAAAAGAGTTTTCATAGAATTTCCTTTCATAATCAAAGTATTTTGTATTATAACATGATTCTACTACAAAATCAACTAGACCTACCCTTTTATCTGAACTGACATCCCAATGAACAGAAACTAGTCAGACGATTAAAGTTTTGTCTCTATCTATTTCAAATAACTTTTATCCTATGGCTTTATAAGGGTGTGAAGTTTTAAATGCACTTTTTATGGGATTGGGAGGAATCTATTGGACTCATAGGTTAGGGATGTAATAAAATACCCCAAGAGTTAGAGTTGTGTCTAACTTTTGGGGCGGACCTACACTAGTCTATATGAAATTTTAGGAGATTAGTTCGTCTTTTCTGTGAATCCCATTTTTTCCAGTGCTTTTTTAGAGTTTGAGAAACTGACACGATTACCGATACCAGAATATTCTTCAGGAAGTGCTTTTCTAAGTTCGCTAATGCTTGCAACTGAGAAATCAACTTCTAGATCTTGAACAACTTTTCCATCTTTGATTTCAATCGTTTGTTTAACACCTTTGAGTCCATTATAACCTTTGTACTTTTCTTCGATAAAACTCTTGACATCTTCTGGAGTTGCACCAAGGATTTCAGGATCAGCAATGTTATTAGCTGATTGCTTGATAACATTGTCGCCTTCTACAGTATAAACCAAGGTAGAAGTGATTCCAGAATTATTTTTGTTTACAAAAGTATGTGTTTTAGTTGTTTCTTTCTTTTCAGATGATTGTTGACTGCTTTGTTTGCTCTCACTTGACTGAGTTGTTGTGTCTTCTTTGCTACTGCTGTTGATAGGTGTTGATGCTTGTTTGGAACATCCGAGCAGGAGAACAAGTGAAGCCACAAGGGCTAGTGATACTTTAAAGTATGATTTCATATTTTTTACTTTCCTTTCATAATCAAAGTATTTGTATTATAACATGGATCTATAGTGAAAGCAACTAAACACAGTTTTTCTCCTTTTGAGACGGAGTCTGACTAGAAAAATGTTATAATGGTAGGAAAGAGGTGAAGAAATGAATCATACTATAAACTATATCAAAGAACTAACCGCAATTGCATCTCCAACAGGCTTTACTCGTGAGATCTCAGACTATCTAGTCCATACTTTAGAGAAACTTGGTTACCAGCCTGTTCGTACAGCTAAGGGCGGTGTCAATGTGACCATTAAAGGTCAAAATGATGACCAACACCGCTATGTGACTGCCCACGTGGATACGCTGGGTGCTATTGTCCGTGCAGTCAAATCAGATGGCCGTCTCAAATTGGATCGTATCGGTGGTTTCCCTTGGAACATGATTGAGGGAGAAAACTGTACCGTTCATGTGGCTAGTACAGGTAAAACGGTATCTGGAACTATCCTCATCCACCAGACATCTTGCCATGTCTACAAAGATGCAGGAACTGCTGAACGCACTCAGGACAATATGGAAGTGCGTTTGGATGCAAAAGTAACCAATGAAAAAGAAACCCGCGCCTTGGGTATTGAGGTTGGAGACTTTATTAGTTTCGATCCGCGAACAGTTGTGACAGAAACTGGTTTTATCAAGTCTCGACACTTGGATGACAAGGTCAGCGCAGCAATTTTGCTCAATCTTCTTCGTATTTACAAGGAAGAGGGGATTGAATTGCCAGTAACAACTCATTTTGCTTTTTCAGTCTTCGAAGAGGTGGGTCACGGTGCCAACTCCAATATTCCAGCTCAGGTAGTGGAATATCTAGCTGTAGATATGGGAGCTATGGGCGATGACCAACAGACGGATGAGTACACAGTATCTATCTGTGTCAAGGATGCTTCTGGTCCTTATCACTATGACTTCCGTCAACACTTAGTAGCTTTGGCGAAAGAGCAAGATATTCCATTTAAGCTGGATATCTATCCATTTTATGGATCGGACGCTTCAGCGGCTATGTCAGCAGGAGCAGAGGTCAAACACGCCCTCCTTGGAGCTGGTATTGAATCCAGTCACTCTTACGAACGAACACACATTGATTCGGTCGTGGCGACTGAGCGTATGGTAGACGCCTATCTCAAGAGCACCTTGGTGGAGTAAAGGGGCGATAAAGTATTATGTTTGAAATGCTGAAACAATTAGCAACGCCTGCTATAATAACGGGGTTAGTTTCGGGTTTGTATGCTTATTTCCAAAAGAAAAAAGAGGAATATCGTAAGTATGTGTATGAAAATAAACAAGAAAACTTTAAAGAACTAGTTGTTTATGCCGATGAACTGGTAGATAAAGGAATTACTAATCCAGATTTAGAAAAACTACTTTTTAAAATTTCTCAAAACATTAATCCGTATGGACGAAAAATAAAAACTTTTGGAAAATATCAGTGGATAGAAGATGATGGATATATATGGTATCAAATAGAAATTATAGAGAAAAAACTTGCTTCTCAAATACTTCAAATAGAGGATTTAAAAGAACTAGCTCATCGGATACAAATTGCTAAACGATTACTAGATATAAAAGTAGAAAAAAATATTCCGCTTATAAGTTCAGCTAAAATATGGTTTTATTTATTTCAGTATGCGATGTTATTACTTCAGCTATTTTTCATTTACTTTGGGTATCAGAGTTTTATAGAACAACCTACTGGACCCTCTTTGTTATTGGCTTATTTGCTGCTTGTTGTAATTTTAATTTTTTTACTCCCAGAATTTAGTGTTGATGAAAGTGATGATGGAAGATCTGGAATATTTATTACAGTGTGCCTTTTCTATATTGTCGCAGTTGATACTGTAATATCGTATTATTTGTATAAAAATTTATCTATTGTTCTTATTGTTGGAATAGTTTCACTTTGTTTAAGTATTGGTGTAATATTTTTAAAAGCTATTATCTTCGGAGAAAGTGAAATTGGTAAGGTATCTACAATTTATATCGAAGAATATAGAAAACTACAGGGACCTAAGTTAAGTAAGAGACGCTTTATAGATAATTTTACAGTTATTCCATTTTTTAATAAGATTCAAAAATTATTTCACAAAGATAAGAGGGAGGGGAATGATGACCTATGAACACCGACTTTTTGACCTTAATCACATCCTTCTCGACTTTGAAGCAGTGGATATCCGAGGGGTAAATAAAGCAGGGATTGACAGTGAGTGATTTAATCCCTATGTGCTTGAGAATGCAAGTATAGCTAATCCCGAGCTGTCAGGCTCAAGATATTTTGAACTTATTAGAGTTGAAAGGAGAGACTCATGTGTCTTATTTGTGAGCGGATAGACCTAATTAAAGCGGGGAAAAATCCCTACTTTGTAAAAGAACTAGAAACAGGCTATGTTGTTATTGGGGATCACCAATACTTTAAGGGCTATACCTTATTTCTGGCAAAAGAACATATAACAGAACTCCACCATATGGAGACTTCTGTAAAACTTCGTTTTCTAGAGGAAATGAGTTTGGTCCAAGAAGCTGTTGCCAAAACGTTTAAAGCTGAAAAGATGAATATTGAACTCCTAGGAAATGGAGATGCCCACGCTCACTGGCACCTCTTTCCAAGACGATCAGGTGATATGAGGGGTCATGGATTGAATGGCCGTGGTCCAGTCTGGTGGGTGCCATGGGAAGAAATGGCGGCAGAAGATTGCCAAGTGAAATCCCATGAGTTGGAACAAATGATTAAAGCCTTATCCGATGAATTAGAGAAGCACTTGGTATAAGAGAGGAAGAAAAAATGAAAAAAAGATACATCGTTTTATCTGGTTTGCTGGCAGTAACCCTAGCAGCATGTTCTCAAGAAAAACCTAAAAATGAAGAAAACACTCAAAAAACGGAACAAACTAGTCAACCTGAAGGAACTTTAGGGAGCAAATCTCAAGCCTCTAGTCAGAAGAAGGCAGAAGTTGTCAATAAGGGAGACTACTATAGTATTCAAGGGAAGTACGATGAAATCGTCATAGCTAATAAGCACTATCCTTTGTCAAAAGACTATAATCCAGGAGAAAATCCAACAGCTAAAGCAGAGTTGCTGAAACTCATTGCAGCAATGCAAGCAGCTGGCTACCCAATCAGCGATCACTACAGTGGTTTTAGAAGTTATGAAACTCAAACCAAACTTTATCAAGACTATGTGAATCAAGACGGTAAGGAAGCAGCAGATCGCTACTCAGCACGCCCAGGTTACAGTGAACACCAAACAGGTCTTGCATTTGACCTTATTGGGACAGATGGTGATTTAGTCACTGAAGAAAAGGCAGCCCAGTGGCTCTTGGATCATGCGGCTGACTATGGCTTTGTCGTTCGCTATCTCAAAGGTAAGGAAAAAGAGACTGGCTACATGGCTGAAGAATGGCATCTCCGCTACGTTGGAAAAGAAGCCAAAGAAATTGCTGCAAGTGGTCTCAGTTTGGAAGAGTACTATGGCTTTGAAGGTGGCGATTACGTCGATTAAAAAAGTAATTTTTCTCTTGCATTTTTAGATAAATAGTGTATAATGGAAAGGTATGTGTAAAGCATACTTGTGGGAGGTAAAAATCTCTAATTACCGCCAAAACCACAAAGGAG
>ERZ772927.682-NODE-682-length-12492-cov-39.0364_pt1 | contig 12492 bp, 4 predicted proteins | sample MGYA00512115_ERZ772927 | MGnify/ENA primary metagenome ERZ772927 (study PRJEB29015, sample SAMEA2737924) | human oral metagenome | biome: human oral; feature: human-associated habitat; material: dental | place: China | collected 2013 ... | reverse complement strand
CTGTCGACGCCCACCTCTCGGCAATGAGAGGTGGTAGGTGGGCGACACGCCAAGAACACATGCCCTCCTGCCCACCCGCCAGCCTTTCCGTATCACCCGAAGTCAAACCATACTTCAGTTAAGCTACCAAGTTAGTGTTGATTCAACACTTTATTTCACGTTTGTGATGTTTCACGTGAAACACTGCGCATTTCCAGCATTTCCCCAGCAAATAATAAAGTCATGTGACGTAATCGCCCCAACCTTTTTTTCCACGGTTCCCCTTCGTGATCCTACGACAACCTCTAGCGAGCCCGCGCCGCCTTCGTCTTCACTACTTCGCTATCTGAACCGGGAGTGTTCACGAGTCTGGTGTTTCACGTGAAACATCAACCCCCACCCGGCAGCCAGTAGGGGAGAGGCAATACACTTTAACCGCTATCGCCTACGCCTCAACTATCCGGCCGTGTTTCACGTGAAACCACTCCCGCATTGCACACCCACCAAACCTACGTTTCACGTGAAACATCGCACCCCGCTTCACGACGCTCACAGCAACCCTCAATGTTTCACGTGAAACGTGGAGAAACTAGTTCAAACACCAGGGAAACGCAACCCAGCCCCAAGACAGCTAAGACACGCTCCACCTATCCTTCGAAATAAGCTCTCTGGATTTAAACATGTGGAGCGACGCTAATGCTTTCCACAAAACACGACTGTAGGTGCGGAGAATATTGCTTGTGGAAATGCCGATGTTCCACGTGAAACATGGTGGGGCGACGAGAAGGATTCTTTCCATTAGCGGAATAGTTTCACGTGAAACACCAACAAAAACATGAAGCAATGAGGCTCATTCAGTTGCTGGGAAATACGGTTCAGCCCCCAAGGCATTAACACATACCCCCTTTTTCGAAGTAAGGAAAAGCAGGCTAGATGACACATTCTTTCTGACTCCCATCATTGGTATAGATGAGTTTCCCCAACCACTGAATAGACTTCCAAAACACGATGTTTCATGTGAAACACCGACATGCCGCCATGAATGAAATAGTGATTTCTAGGATTCCTGTTCCTTCACTTGGGGAGCAAATATAACTTATCCAAACAGAAAAGAATCACCACAACACGCCACCCGACCTACCCATTAACCATCACCATAGCTAGCCATAAAAATAGGTAGGAGAGATGTTCCACGTGAAACACCAACCACTCTCAAACACGACGAAACCACGACAACCAACCACACCACGTTTCACGTGAAACAATCGCAATTACGAAATCACGAAAGGAAAGCCGAAAATAGCCGTTTGGAAATGCCACTCTCCCTTACCAGCTATTCCCACGATCAGTGTTTCACGTGAAACATGGAAACTTATTCAACGTCCCCAAACATGACTAGTCTCTGTAAGTAAGGAAAAGCAAGCTAGATGGTTTATTCTCTCTGATTTTCCGCTTGTTAGTGTAGACAGGTTTTCCCAACTCCTGAATAAGCTTCAAGGTAGGAGAGATGTTCCACGTGAAACTACTCCCACATTCCGCAGCCACCAAACTTACGTTTCACGTGAAACATTGAAAAGCTTCCAGGAAAGCACAAATCCGAATGGCAAGCCCCTAGCAATTCAACACTCACCCATACGAACACAACACACCCATCTGCTACAACAAACTGCATGAATTTTAAAAATATACGGGATAAGATCCAGCATCTTCTGCAAAGCATGACCATAGACGCGAGGGATTTCATTACAGGCATTACCCATGTTTCACGTGAAACACTCCATTAAAAGACCCACCCAATCCCAGACCGCTAGCAGAAAAGAAACAACCACCCCACCCTGCGTTTCACGTGAAACATCCAAACCGTCATGAAACCAGTAACGCTTGGTCAGCTGTGAAGAGGACGCAATCCAACTTCCATATACATCCGAATATGGAAGCTTATTCAGTTGCTGGTAACTCCATCCACGCCAATGGGGAACAAATCGAAAGAAGATACCATTCAGCTTGCTTTTCCAAACCTCCAGGGAATGGTCACATGCATCAATGTCTTGAGAAGCTGAATCATATTTTCCCGGCAACTGAAGCTTCCATGTTCCACGTGAAACATCCACCTCCAACAAGAAAAACTAAAACCCAAAACACCACCCCCCTACAACAAAAACAACCAACGTTTCACGTAAAACAATTGGGTTGTTGTAGAAACGTCGTGTTTCACGTGAAACATCGAAGCTTATTCAGCTACTGGGAAAATCCATCTACGACAACAGGCGGAAAATCAGAAAGAACATGTTATCTAGCTTGTCTTTCCTTACTTACAGAGACTAGTCATGTTTGGGGACGTTGAATAAGCTTCATCGAGAAACTTTCAAACACCAAGAAACATGACTGCAGGCGCAAAAGAATTCCTTTACAAGCATTGCCCATGTTCCACGTGAAACCACCACATCACCATAAAACCAAAAAGAACGAAACAGCCCAGCTCCCATAAACACACCTCCCCAACCTAAACACGTCACGCACCCACGTTCCACGTGAAACACCGACCCCTCGATAGCGTGTGGGGGAGAAGTGGTACTTTTCAAATTGCCGACCCCATAGCTCAGCCATCCCACCATGTTTCACGTGAAACACGACAACCCACTCAATAACCCCACCACTGAAGCTTATTCAGCGTCCTCAAACATGACTAGTCTCTGTAAGTAAGGAAGACCAAGCTAGATAGCATGTTCTTTCTGATCTTCTACCTGTTGGTGTAGGTGATTTTTCCCAACTCCTGAATAAGCTTCTATTCTCCAGTTTCACGTGAAACACCAACTCCTCGGCAACAATGGGGAAACAGTTCTCAAAAACCATCCCCCACAACTCAACCACCCCGCCCTGTGTTTCACGTGAAACATTCCGCGGAATATCCGCCAAATCCCCAATGGCACTCCGCAGCATTCCAGCCAGCTTATCCCTGATACTGATTCCATTGCGGGGAAAAGCCTCTATTCCCTGAAGCTATGGCAACTGGGAAGAGTGAAATGGGCGACCTGTTTTTGTGATTTACCGTTTGCTTGAATGAGCTTTCCACCCACACCAAAACGTCAATGTTTCACGTGAAACACGGCCGGCTGCTATAGACGTCGTAAAGCAAAAATTGGTGTTTCACGTGAAACATGGGGGTTAATTCTCGCCCAGGCGCGCAGGAAACGTGCTGAAAAGCGGCAATGGCATAGCTTGTCGACGCATAACATCGCCCCAAATATCCACGCTACCTGCGGCAGTGACATCAGAGGGAAGACAGGGGGCAACATACCATTCGCCGGCCGCAATCTCCTCATCGAGCTGTCCGGGGCTCCACTCGGCATAACCTATAAACATGCGCATGCCGGTAATATCCGCCTTGACCTCGGAAGGAGGCGCACCAAGGTCAACCAAAGCGAGACGGTTAGCCAGCTTCTTAAAATAGGGTCGGGAATTAATATCCAGGTCAGGCTTAGTCACGCACACGCCAACCGCCGACTGGGGGCTGACCGGGCCACCGGCATACATGGCCTGCGGCTTAGAAATGCAATCCACCCAATCGGGGAGCACATTCGCCACCGCGATGTCCATGCGGTGGGCAAGGTCGACGCCAAAGGTAGTATTGGCATCATGCTCCAATAATAGAACAACAGTTCGAGAAAAGGCGGTCGATTGCATACCAGGGGCTGCGACTAAAAGCTTTCCTGCCGCTGGTTCTTCTCGTTCCATGCCATTAAATAACCGGTCGGCAAAAATTTCTGACACGTGATTCCTCCTTGAGAGTCTTTAGGCCTTACGTTACCGCTCATCCTGCTGGACTTGGTGGATTTGTTGGTCTTGTTGCTCCTGCTGACCTTGTCGATCCGCCCACCACGTTGTTAACACTTTGATCGCTTCGTCTCGATCCAACGGGCCCCGCTCCAGGCGAACCTCTTTCAAATACGACCATGCCTTCCCCACATCCGGGCCGGGCTGCAATCCCAAGATTGCCATGATCTCTTTACCATCCAAGTCTGGGCGCACCTTCGCCAAGTCTTCCTTCGCCGCAAGATCAGCAATACGCTCCTCAAGCTGCGCATACATCTGCCGCAACCATGCTGCCTTTCGTTTATTCCGCGTCGTGCAATCCGCCCGCACCAATTTGTGCAGCCGCGGCAATAAATCCCCCGCATCCGTCACATACCGGCGCACCGCCGAATCCGTCCACTGGCCCTCCGAAAACCCATGGAACCGCATGTGTAAATACACCAACTGGCTCACATCCCGCACCATGGCCTTCGAATACTTCAACTTCCGCATTCGATTTCGCACAAGTTTTGCCCCAACCACCTCATGTTGGTGAAAACTCACCCGACCGTCCTCGGTGAACTCCCGCGTATCTGGCTTGCCGATATCGTGCACCAGTGCCGCCCACCGCAACACCAAATCTGGCTCACCCGCAGCCTCTTGATCCATCGCCTGCCGGAGCACCTGCAAGCTATGCGCATACACATCCTTGTGTTGGTGGTGCTCATCCTGCGCCAGCTGCAACCGTGGCAACTCCGGGAAAACATAATCCGCCAATCCCGTGGTCACCATGAGATCAATCCCCAACCATGGCTGCGCCCCCAACAGCATCTTATCCAACTCCACCTGCACTCGCTCCACCGTGATCCGCTGGATCTCTGAAGCCAAATCGGTCATGGCCGCCCGCACCCGATCGCTCACCGTAAACCCCAACTGGGAACTAAACCGGGCCGCCCGCAGCAACCGCAATGGATCATCGGCAAAACTCTGGTCCGGTGCCGCCGGCGTATCAATCACCCCCTTCATGAGATCCGCAAACCCACCCATGGGGTCGAAAAACTCCAACTCGGCCGCGGCAGGCGTGGCACCTGCGGCATCGGGGGCCGACGTGATCTCCACCGCCATGGCATTAATCGTAAAATCGCGGCGCACCAAATCCCCCGCCAATGTGTCCCCAAACACCACCTCAGGATTGCGGGATTCCCCATCATAAATATCGGAACGAAACGTGGTAATTTCTATCTGTTGCCCCGATTTTTCCGCCGACACGGTGCCATATTCAATACCGGTATCCCAAGTGATATCGGCAAAGTGTTCTAGAATTTCTAGTATGGTTTCTGGACGAGCGTCGGTAGTGAAATCCACATCATTGCCCAGCCTGCCAAGAAGCGCATCACGAACCGATCCCCCCACCAAATACAGGTGATGACCGCGAGTGTTGAACTCAGCAGCCAAAGGCTGAATGATGGGCATCAGCGCCGAAAACGAGGCTTCAGCACGCGCAAGGACTTCGATTTCTTGTGGTTGTGTCACAGGGAATGATTCTACCCGTCTAGGGAAGGTATCATTGAATACTTCAATATTCCACAGGAAGGGCCAATACCCCACTACAACTTATTTAAGGATTACGATCACAGGATGACTGAGAAGAACAACGACACCCGCGAGGCACGCTCCACCCGACGGCGTAACCGGCGTCGATCCCGGCAGCGCACCCCCAAATCTCAGCCACCCACTACAACGCTTGTCGACGCCACAACCTCCGGCAAACAAGCCAAAACCAGCGGGAAAACCAGTGGCAAAAAACGTCGAAAAGCAACCGCCACCAACCGAACCCGATCCGCAAAACCCCGCACCGCCGAAACCAGCATGGAAACCCGCAACGAGACCTCCGCCGGCGGGCTCGTTATTTCCGGCCTCTCGGAAGCTGTAGCGGCCGACGGCAGCGTAGACTTAAGTCGTGTCTACGTCGCGCTCATTGGCCGGCTAGACCGCCGTGGCCGCCTTCTGTGGTCCATGCCCAAAGGACACGTCGAAACCGGGGAAGACATTACCGCAACCGCCGCCCGCGAAGTTTGGGAGGAAACCGGCATCCACGGCGAAGTCTTCGCCGAACTTGGCGTCATCGACTATTGGTTCGTCTCGGAAGGTACCCGCATCCACAAAACCGTGCACCACCACCTGCTACGCTACGTCGACGGCGAACTCAACGACGAAGACCCCGAAGTCACCGAAGTCGCCTGGATCCCCGCATCCGGCCTCATCGAACGCTTCGCCTACGCCGACGAACGCAAACTCGCCCGCATCGCCCACGATCTGCTACCCGACCTGGCCCGTGACGAGCAGGCGGCGGGGAGGTCCACACCCCGATGACCCACCATATTCCACGCCTATCAATCGGCCCACTCAACCGGATACGACGCCGACTCCACCACAGTATCATTCTCGGGCTCACCGCCCTCACCACAGCCACCGCCACCACCTTATGTAGCACCAGTGCCATCCCCGCTGCCCACGCCGACGCACTCCCTAATTTTCCCACAAACCCCATAGCCAAAGCCCGATGGGTCAACCCAAACCTCCGCACCGGCGAAGAAACCAGCAACTACAAAATCGAAATCCTCCGCGTCCCCCAACACATCAAACTCGGCGAAGAACTTAAGGTTACTCTCAAAGTTGTTAATAATTCACCCGAATCAATTGCGGGCTTCAAAATTGTTCCCGCCCACGCCGACGCCCCCAAAGATCTCGCCACCGCACGCATCGTATTATCCCAAGAACCCGGGGCATACCCTTATCAAGCCAAAACGATTAGTAGGGATGATATTATTGCACCTGGTCATAGTGTAGATATTGATGTTATTATTCCTACAGCACCCGGAGCGACGGGTGGATTCAATATCAGTGAGGCAGATTTTTATCCCGTGTTATTCGCGTTACGGTCATTAGAGAACGATGCACTGCTCTACACACAACGCTTCCTCCTCAACGTCAACGCCAAAAACACCACCGGATCGGGGGCAACCACGGGAGCCACGCACCAAGGAAACTCCGGGACAAATACCGGCAGCCAAACCGCCGACACTAATTCGAAAACCAGTTCGCAATTATCGCCTGGGGTGACCGTAGTTTATCCCCTCACCGCCACCGTCGATAGTGTGGGCGGTGAAACCGGCGAAGCCCCAAACCACCCACCCCTCATCCTTGAAAGCGAACAACTAGCAGAACAGCTACGATCCGGCGGCCGCCTTGACACCCTCCTCAAAGACTATTCCACCTACACCAAGGCGTCGGAAAGCCTAGCCACCGCAACCTGCCTCGCCATCGACCCGCAACTCGTCAGCGTCGTCGAACGCATGGCCGGCGGGTACACCATCGCCCACGACCGGCCCAGCACCGTATCCCAAAAACGCCGACTCCGTGACTCCTGGGGCACCGACGACGAACCCGAATCCGGCACCCCCGGCACCGGCGCCGACGATGCCGGCCGCTGGCTCGCCGAACTACGGAAAACCGCGCAACACGCCAAATGCACCATCGCCCTCCCCTGGGGAAACACCGACCTCAACTCTGTGGCCGCCACCGGCAACGACTGGCTCATGCGAGAAGCCGTCCAAACCGGACCGGGCATTATCGCCAACATCCTCGGTATCACCCCAGAAACAAACATTGTGATCCCCGGGGCCGGCTACGTCACCACCCAAGCCGCTGGCAACCTCGGCTGGGCCGACCTCGCCCCCTACCGATCCCGCAACGAATACCCAAACATTTCCGATGAATGGCAAAAAGATTCCAAACAGGTAGGCGCCCCCGTCCCTACCGCCCCCGTAGACGTGCTAGTCGCCGACAACACCGTGTGGGGAATCCCCAAGGTTGATAGGTTCGGGGTACTCGACACCGCCGGGGCAACCAAAAACGCCACCACCAACAGCAATATCGGCGGCGGCATCCGCGCCGTCACATATTTAGGATCCCTCGCCGCCTCCCTCGCCGAAGCAACCGACACCGCAACAACCGTCGGATACAGCAACTATAATGCCCGCTTCAACTACGACCTGGATTCACTGCCGGCACGCCGGGCAACCGCGACTTCTGCCCTGCAAATGAGCATTATGAAGGCCAACAACGAGGGGAATATGAGCGATTCCCGGGGCGGCGGCCAGGGCGACTCGCCAGTATCCGGGGCGAGTTCACCGCAGCCACTACTGGTACAACTGCCGTCAGCGATGTCCAATACGGCACAATGGCTCGATGCTCTTGTAAAAATGTTCGAATCGAATGCGGCCACCCCCATGAAGCTGTCGGACTATGTGAACCCCTCCCTACAACAGGTAGAACAGTTGGCAAGCATGGCGGCGGCCACCTCAGCCGCGACCTCCGCGGCAGCTGATGCGGCAACCGAGGCGGATGAGCAACAACGGCTCACGCAGTCGGCGCAGGCGGTACAGTCAGGGCGATCTGCCCGGCTGGCGGGCTCGGTGCAGCCGGCAAGTTCGGTGGACTCCCAGCGGACACAACGGGTGCCGGCGCCCACAACAACGGCAACGGGCACGGCAAACGCTGCAACCACGGCGGAGCAGTCGCAACCAAACTCCACCCCATTTGGGGCGCCACACGAGGATCCCGGCGTGATTTCCGACTCAGAAATCTTCCGGGCCACCAGCCTCCTCGAATCAATCGACAATCTCACCCAACTTGTCATCAGCGACCCCACCATTGCCCTCACGCCCTACGGCTTCACCGAACCCCTACGACAAGATATTTTGCGGGCACTCAGCCGGGACCGACGCCGGGCCATGTCCACCTACGACACGAATGTCCGAGACGTGCAGCGCCTCCTCGACAACGAAGACATCGTACTCAAAGAACTACGCAGCTCGGTGGCCCTGATTCCGCCGGGGAATGTGTACACCCGGATCTCGGAGTCATCACCACTCCTTATTGTTGCCCGCAATGGGTTGCCATTGCCGGTTGATACGCGCATCCATTATTGGGGCCCAACGGGGGCAAAGATTAATATGCCAGAAACGATTTTCATACCAGCCAAAGGTTCAATTACGGTACAAATGACCGCCAGCTTGCCGACGGATACTGCGTGGGATGAACGCACCGATCTGAACCTATGGTTAGCCACAAATAGTGGGTCACGGTTTTCGGACGAGATTACGATTGGGGTACGAACCCGTTCGGGTGTACTTGGAACATCCGGTAGTTTAGCCAGTTTGGCAGTCATAGTGTTGTCAATTGCGCTACTAGGACGGTTAACGTTACGACGTCGTAAAGCCAAATCCGAAGCCGCAGCCGACTCAAAGAGTACAGTAAGCACAAATTCTGACTGATAATCTGAAATATTCCATAAAGATTATTAAGGAGTATCCCTTTGAATGACAACGACCAGCAATCGGGATTCCGACGTCGAATCATTCCGCCGGCACCCCCCTCGCCGGTGCCTGCTCGTCGGGAGCTTCGTCGGCGACGACCGGCAAACGACCGCTCGCTCTTAAAACAAGCCCCCTCCGCGGAGGAAGCACCTGGGCTCTTAGCGGCAATGCACAACGATGCGGCGTTCATGCCTGCCGGGACTGCGGTGAAAACTAGGCCCAGCCGGCCAGCCGCGGAGGCACCACCCGACGACGCCGACGGCGACACCGGCGACGACAACGCCTCAGACTCGGAGGTCCTGCAATCATCCGGGTCCATGGCGATTGCCACGCTGCTGAGCCGACTCACGGGTTTCCTCCGCAATATGCTCATCACCGCCTCACTGGGTGGTGCAATCGCGTCGGCGTTCAACACAGCGAATCAGCTGCCCAATATTATTACGGAAATTGTGCTGGGTGCGGTGCTGACCTCGCTGGTTGTGCCGGTGCTGGTGCGGGCGGAAAAGGAAGACCCCGACCATGGTGAAGCGTTTATCCGCCGGCTATTTACCCTATCGGTGTCACTCCTAGGCGCTGTTACGATACTCTCGGTCATTCTTGCGCCCAACCTGGTGAAAATGGCCCTAAGCTCCGAGAGTAAGGTGAACCTTGCTATCTCCACGAGTTTCGCCTACTGGCTGCTGCCGCAGATTTTCTTCTACGGGGTGTTTGCGTTGCTCATGGCCGTGCTGAACACGAAGAATGTGTTCAAGCCTGGGGCATGGGCTCCGGTGATTAATAATATCATCACCCTGACCGTCTTGGTGCTTTATTGGGTCTTGCCTGGGGAGCTCGACCCCAAAGACCACAGCGTGGGCATTTTCAACCCGCACGTGCTGCTGCTGGGTATCGGCACCACCACCGGCGTGATCGTACAGGCGCTCATCATGCTGCCCTACATTAGGAAATCCCGGGTATCCCTCAAACCCCTCTGGGGAATCGACTCCCGCCTGAAACAATTCGGTGGCATGGCGGCCGCAATCGTCGTCTACGTGGGTATTTCCCAATTCGGCTACTTTGTGACTTCCCGAATCGCAGCCTCCGCCGACGCGCTGGCCCCCAACATTTACCAGCAGGCATGGCTGCTGCTGCAGGTGCCCTACGGCATTATTGGTGTTACCCTGCTCACCGCAATCATGCCGCGGCTCTCCCGCAACGCCGCCGACGGTGACGACAAAGCCGTGGTCGAAGACCTGGTCATGGGCTCAAAGATGACCTATATCGCGCTCATCCCAATCGTCATCTTCTTCACCATTTTCGGCACCGACATCGCCAAAGGCCTCTTCGCCTACGGCAAATTCGACGTCGAAGCCGCAACAGTGCTGGGCTGGACGCTCAGCTTCTCTGCCTTCACCCTCCTGCCCTACTCCACGGTGCTCCTGCACCTGCGGGTGTTCTACGCCCGGGAAGAGGCCTGGACCCCCACCTTCATCATCGCCGGCATCACCGTGACCAAAGTCGCCCTGTCGTGGCTGGCAACCATGGTGGGCACCGAACCGCAGAAACTCGTTATCCTCCTGGGTGCGGCCAATGGCTTCGGCTTCGTGGCCGGCGCCCTCATCGGCGGCTTCCTATTGCGACGCCAACTAGGGGACCTCGGCACCAAACAAGTTACCCGAACATGTGTTTGGGCACTCATGTCCTCCCTCGTGGGCGGCAGCATGGCCTTCGGCCTGCACTACCTACTCAAATTCGCAATGCGGCCCGTGATTATGCGGATAGGCAGCATCGGCTTCATCCTCGACCTGGCCATCACCGGTGTGGTCTTCCTCGTGATTACCGGCATCGTGCTCTCCCGATCCGGCCTGCCCGAACTATCAGTGCTCTCCCGGGTGGCCCGCCGCATCCCCGGCCTCAGCCGGTTCATTGCCGAACCAGAACGCAACGAATACTACGAAGAAGTCGCCACCCCGCAGCTCCGGGCAGCCGCCACCTATGTGGACGACACCTTCAACGCCACCCCGGTGCCGCCGCCCATGTCGGCCGGTATTGTGCGCGGGCCGCGCCTGGTCCCCGGCGCGGAAGTGTCAGATGGCTCCTTCCGACTCCTGGCAGACCACGGTTCGGTGCCGGGTGCCCGCTTCTGGCATGCCCGGGAAAAAGCCACAGGCAAGGAAGTAGCCCTCACATTTGTGGACACCTCCGGTTTGGCCCCCATGGCCCCGGCAACCCCGGCTGCGGCCCGGGCAGCTAGCGAGCTTGTGGCGGCACGTACCATGAAACTGGGGCGAATCAATAATGCGGCCATTGCCTCAGATATCGAGGTCCGTTCCTACCGCAGTGGCTGCCTGGTCATCGCTGAGTGGGTGCCGGGCAGTTCGCTGGCGGCAGTGGCGCATGGTGATGTGAACCCGTATGCGGCAGCTCACGCCATGCAGCCCCTGGTGGAGGCGTCCCAGGTTGGGGTATTGGGCCTGGATAATCACGCCCGGATCCGCATTAACACCCAGGGTATTGCGGTGTTGGCGTTCCCCGCGGTATTGGAGTCGGCGTCGCATGAGAAGGATCTGCGTTCCATCCGTACCGCCCTCAGCTCGCTTATCGACGCCCCAACGGCGCCCCCCGGCATCCACAATCTTTTGACCTGTGAGCTGGAGGATATGCCGGAGGCCTATGCCGCCCTGATGATGAGCCCATCACCAGCCACTAATGTGGAGCAACCACTAGAAATCGAAGAAGAGGAAGTCCCACAAGTGACGGCCGCCCCCGGCTTCGGCCGAGGCTATTCCCGGATGACCACGGGCATTGTGCTGGTGGGGGCCACGATCCTGGTGATTATTGCGGCCATGCTCACCGCCTTCCTCATCACCCTGTTCAACCAAAACAAGGATTCCCCACTGCGGCAGGATTCGCTCACTTCCCGGATTGCATCACCACCAAAGAAGCCGGACGAGTTGCTGCCAATCAAATCGGCTTCCGCCTGGGGCCTGGAGAATCCGACCGCCGCCTACACCATTGACGACAATCCGGCAACCATGTGGGAAACCGGCCCGGAAACCGGCCTGGTGTTGAGCCTGAATTCGGCCCATCGGATTAAGACCGTGGTGTTGTCCGGTGTAACCCAGGGCACAAACGTGCAGGTGATTGGTTTGGATACGACAAATCCAACCCCGAGTCCCACGAGTTCAGCCCAAATCACATCAGCGATCAACCAACTGTTGGCGAATAATGTGATTGGTAGCACTGATGTGAACAGCACCAAGATGAATGTTGACATTAAATCCACCAAGAAGTTCAATCAGATCCTCCTGTGGGTAGTCACCCCCAATGGCAGCCCTCTGGTGATTAAGGATGTCACGGT
>ERZ772927.680-NODE-680-length-12546-cov-5.09695_pt1 | contig 12546 bp, 3 predicted proteins | sample MGYA00512115_ERZ772927 | MGnify/ENA primary metagenome ERZ772927 (study PRJEB29015, sample SAMEA2737924) | human oral metagenome | biome: human oral; feature: human-associated habitat; material: dental | place: China | collected 2013 ... | reverse complement strand
GGTGGCCGATCCCCGCTGCCGGCGTCAGCTGGGAGTGGCTCCCTCCCGCCCCGGGTGGCCCCGGTCAGCCGAAGAGGGACCACTGGACGCCGACCACCTGGTAGCTGCCGTACCGGTCGGCCGTGAGCACGAGCCAGACGGGGTAGATGTCGTGGCCGTTGGGGTCGGCCGCTGGCTGCAGCCAGGTACGGGACGGGTCGTCGCTGGTCACCGGGCAGATAATCGCCCCGGGCGGCAGGCTCGTGGCGGGCTCGGGGACGCCGTAGCCCACCCCGGGAGGCCCGGCCAGGGTGCAGCTGACCACCCGGCCCCCGGAGGGGAACAGGAACGAGCGCACCGTGGAGGAGGGGCCGAGGCTGTCGGTGCCCAGGGGCTGGTCGAGCGTGGTGAGCGCCTGGGAGGACACCAGGCCCGAGGCGCTGGCGGCGTCGCCGGAGGCAATGGCGTCGTAGGCGGTCTGGACGTCCTGGGCGGAGGGCACCCGGACGTCCCCCGAGGGCAGGTGGTACAGGGTGCTGGCGAGGACGAAGGATCGGGAGGTCTTGTCCCACTGGACGGTGACCGTGGCGCTGGCGCTGCCGCGGCAGGCGTGGCAGTCGGTGTCACCGGCCACCTTGATACCGGGCACGGTGTACACCAGGGTGTCACCTACCGCACGCAGGTGCGCCACCACCTGGTCGGCGTGGCCGGTGCTGTCCTTGAGCACCAGGTCCACGGACCCCTTGAGGTGCTTGTCGACGTCGTAGACGGCGACCACGTCGGAGACGGTGTTGCCGCCCCCGTAGCACCTCAGGACGGCAATGGTCACCGGCCAGCTGTCCACGACCCCCGACCTGATCGCGCTCATGGTGGCGGTCGGAGGCACCTGCCCGGAGTCGGCAGGCCCGGTGGCCACGCCGTTGACGAAGACCGCCTTGCTGTCGACGAAGACCGCCTTGCTCCCTGGTCCCTGGACCCTGGTCCGGACGGGGGCGCACCGGTCGGGGACGTCCAGGGCGGAGTTCCTCAGCTCCTCCGGGCTGGGGGCCTTCAGGTCCTTGAAGGGCTCCGTGGCCAGGGCGGGCGTGGGGTCGGACGAGCCGCCGAAGAACATGAGGGAGGCCATGGAGCCGCTGAAGGCCATAATCGTGTTGCCGAAGCCTGCCCATGAGGTCACCGGGCCCTGCACCTGCCACAGGGTGCTGCCGTCCACGGGGTCCAGGGCCACCAGGGCGTCGGGGTGGGCCAGGACCAGGGCGCCCCGCCCGGCCAGCCACCGCGGCGGGTCCTGGGTGCCCAGGGAGTTGAGCCTGCCGGAACCCTGGGGCAGGGTGGCGGACCACCGCAGGGTGGTGCCCTCCACCCCCGCCAGGGTGGTGCCGTCGCTGACCAGCCACACCCGGCGGTTCAGGGGCAGGGGCAGGCCCAGGAGCCTGCGGGGCATGTCGACGCGGGACGCCCACACCGGTACGGAGCCGTCAAGCGTGAGCCCCGTCACGGGCGTCCCTCGGACGCTCAGGGTCCCGTCCGCGCCCACGGCCAGGGGCGTGGTGGCGGAGGCGGAGGGGCCCAGGCGCACGGCAGGGGGCGACATCCAGTCGCTGGGCTCGGTGAGCCCCGTGGACGTACCCGCCCCCGACGAGGCCGCCGTGCTCCCCGAGTTCCCCGGGCTCCCTGTGCCCGCCGTGTTTCCCGTGCCTGCCGTGCTCCCCGGGCCCGACGAGGCCGCTGTGTTCCCCGGGCCCGCCGTGTTTCCCGTGCCCGACGGGGCGGGCGAGCTCGCCCCGGTCATCCCCTCCAGTGCCGGGGCGGCCGACAGCGTGTAGGGGGCGGTGGCCTGGTTGACGCCGGCCGTCATGTCGACACGCAGCATCTGGTCGCAGTCCAGGAGCGTCTCGACGCGCTGGCAGCTCAGGGGCGAGCCGACCAGCTCGTCGGGCACGGGCACCTGCCAGTTGGGGTAGGACATCCTGCCGCTGGTGAGGTCGTCAGTACCTATGAGCGCCTCGCGGCCGTCCTGGGCCACCCGCATGACCCTGACGTCCTGGAACCTCAGGACGAGGTCGCCTCGGGCGTTGACGGGAACGGGCATCAGGTCCTGGCCCAGGGCTGACAGGTCCAGCCTGGCCCTCGGGGCAGCAGGGGGCCTGCGGTGGTCCAGGGACGTCCAGGAGCTGACCACCTCCCAGCCGGTGAGCGCCAGCACCAGGGCCACGACCAGGGTCACGACCAGCCGGCGCACGACACGGCGGCTCAGGGGCAGGGTGTACCACCTCGGGCTAGGTTTCGACGCCCTGGGGCGGGGCGGGAGGGCGCCGGGGGCGGGTGGCGCGGGGAACGGCTCGTCATCCGGCGGGAGCGGTGCAGGCGGGGCGAAGTCCAGGGTGTGCTCTGCCCCTGGGCCTGTGGGTGCTGGGGAGGGCGCGGCAGGCATGGGGCCAGCGTAGGACCACATAGGTTAGCCACGACACAAAGTGGTGTATATCACGCTGTGTTTGGGGTCGGACCGGTGGTCGCGGGCCGGACACGCAGCCGGAGGGCCGGACGAGCAGCCGGTCCCGTGCCTGCCCGGGCGCCCGAGACCAGCACGTTATCCTTACCAACCAGGCCCGGCCCCGGAGCCGTGGCCGCACCCGGCTACGACCAACGGACTGTCATGATCGCTTTCCTCCCGGCCTCCGCCCGCAGACTTGTCTCCGACGCCCTGCTGCCCCTCACGGTGGTTGACGCGGGCCTGTGCGCCCGCGCCGTCGACTACGTCCTCAACGGCACGCAGCCCGAGGTCCTGCGGGAGGTCACCACCAAGGGCAGGGACCCCGCCGACTGCCTGGTCCTGGCGACCTCGAACGCCTCCTACACCCACTGGTACGGCCGGACCTGGCTCAGGTCCCTGCAGGAGGAGGCGGGGATCAGGTGGAAGAGGGGGGACGGCTCGGCGGGCCCGCTCCTGACCCGGCGTGACGCCCTCTACCGCGGCAGGAGCGTGCTCCCGGAACAGTGGGTGCGGCTCGGACGCCTCCTGGCCGCCATCCTCCAGGCCGACCCCGTCTACGACCCGCCCGCCCCCCAGCAGGTACCCGGCTGGCTGGACGCCCTGCTCGCGGACGTCGTGTTCACCGTGGACGCCCGGGACGCCGGCTCCACGCCCGAGTCCTGGGCGCGCAAGGTCAGCCAGGAGCGGCCGTCCTGGGACGCCGGGCGCCTGGTGACCCTGCTGCGGCAGGCGGGCTGCCAGGAGGACGACGTCCCCGCCGTCGTCCTCCTGGCCGCCTACTCCGAGTCCACCAGGAAGCCGACCTGGCACCGGAGGCTGTCGGCCGCTGACCTGCCCGGGATCACCAGCTACCTCACCGAGCACGCGCCCGCCCTGCCCGGCCCGCTCCTGGGCAGCCTGCGCCGCCAGGAGCGCCATAACGTGCTCAGGCGTATGGCGGCCAGCCCGCAGTGGGCCGCCGCGGGAGCCCACATGGTCGCCGCCGTGGCCGTGGGGGACTGCAAGGAGCTGCGTCGGGAGGCCCTTGACCTGCTCAAGGGCCTGGACGCTACGACCAGGGCCGGTGCGCTGGCCCCGGTCCTGGCCCAGGCCTCGGCGTCACGCTGCCAGGAGCTGGTGGACTTCCTGGACCAGCTCCCCGGCGGCCCCGACCTGCTCACCCGGGTTGCCGAGGAGAACCGGAGGCTGGCCGAGCTGGTGGGCGCGACCCGGGCCCGCCACGACACGCTCGACGCCGCGGGAATCGATGAGCCCCTGGACCTGCCCCCGTTCACCCCCCTGGAGGTAGGGCCGGACGCCGCGCCCGTCAAGGACGAGCTGCGCGCCGCCCTGGAGCAGGTCGCCAGCCGCTCCGACTCACGTCACTCGTGGGTGCGAGGACAGGTCAGGGAGCTGATGGAGGTCGTGGACGAGACGCTGGACGCGCTGGTGGCCGTCGCCGACGGCAGGCGCCACCAGCCGCCCGCGCTGCTGAGCATGTTCAGCGTCCTGTGGTTCATTGAGCACGCCCCGAGCCTGACCTTTGCCCACGCGCTGCGGCTCCGGGCCGTGAAACGCTCCGACCACTGGTACACCGTCCTGCGCCACTACACGGGGCCGGACACCGACCCGCGGGCCGTGGAGGACCTCGTGGCGCGCCTGGGCCTGGATCCTGAGGCCGTCCGGGACCTGTACGAGGAGGGCCTGCCCTCCCACGTCTTCTACGCCGTTGACGCCAGGACGTCCTGGCCGTGGTACGCCCCCCGCCCCGAGCTGCTGCGCGAGCGGCTCGGGGAGGCCGCCACGGCGCCGCGCGCCCTGGAGATCCTGGCGGCCTTCCCCCGCGTTCCCGCCGAGCTGCTGCCTGCGGTCGCCGACGCCGCCGTGGGCCCCTCCAAGGTGGCCCGCCCGCTGGCCCAGGCGGCGCTGCACTCCCACCCGCGGGTGCGTGAGCTGGCCGAGCAGGGGCTTGCCGCCAGGACGGTCGCGGTGCGTACCTCGGCGGCGGCCTGGGTCGGCTCCCTGGCGCGCCCTGAGTCGGTGCCCGCGCTGCGCACAGCCCTGAGCCGGGAGAAGGGGGGCGTGGTACCGGCCGCCCTGCTGGCCGCCCTGGAGGACTGCGGCGCCGATATGACGGAGTTCCTCTCCCCCCAGGCCCTGGGGGCCGAGGCGGCCAAGGGCCTTAAGAGGAAGATCCCCGCCTCACTGTCCTGGTTCGACCCGCTCTCGCTGCCGTCCGTCCGCTGGAAGGGCGGCGACGCCGTCGACCCCCGCACGCTGTGGTGGTGGGTGGTGCTGGCCGACAGGTTGAAGAACCCCTCAGGCCGTGGACCCGTTGACCTCTACCTGTCCCTCCTGGAGCCTGCCGACGCCGCGGTGCTGGCCGCGCACGTGGTCCGGGCCTGGGTGGTCCAGGACACCGCCCACCCCAGTGCGCAGGACAGCCAGGCGTACGCCCAGAGTGCCGGTCGGCAGAGGTACGACCAGGCCCGGCGGTGGCTCGCCAGCTGCCGTACGACCCCCCGGCTGGCGGACTCACTGCCCCAGGCCGAGGCCGAGGCCGCCGTCGGCCTGGAGGAGCGGGTCGCCCAGGCCTACGCGGAGCACCAGCGCACCTACGTGGGCTCGGCGATCGCCGACAAGGGGCTGCTGGCCTTCGCGGTGAGGATGGACGGGGCCGAGCTGGCCGGGCTGGTGCGCTCCTACATGCGCGACAACCCCGGGCGGCGGGCCCAGTTCGAGATGCTGGTCCGCGCCCTGGCCGCCAACGGGCAGGACGCCGCGCTCCAGGTGCTCCTGAGCGTCGCCCGCCGCCACAGGATGGCTGGTGTCCAGGCCACCGCCACCGCCCTTGCCCAGGAGGTGGCTGACGAACGGGGCTGGAGTGCCCAGGAGCTGGCGGACCGTACCGTGCCGACCGCGGGCTTCGGCTCTGACGGGCTGCTGCGACTGTCCTACGGGGAGCGTGAGTTCATTGGGCGTCTGGACGCGGATCTTCGGATCGTGGTCTCTGACGCCTCGGGCAGGCCGGTCAGGTCCCTGCCGGCGCCACGGGTGGATGAGGATCCCGAGGTGGTCAAGGAGGCGCGGAGGCTGCTGCGTGTGGCACGTAAGGAGACCAAGGCGGTCCTGGCCCTCCAGTCGGCCCGGTTGTACGAGGCCATGTGCGCCTCGCGTACCTGGTCCGGCGCCGACTGGCGGGAGCTGCTGGTCGGTCACCCCCTGGTGGGTCGGCTGGTGACCCGGCTGGTGTGGACCGCTGCCACGGGCGGGGATGTGGTGGTGTTCCGCCCTACTGAGGACGGGGCGCTCCTGGGGGTCAACGACGTCGAGGTGTCCCTGGGTGAGGGGGCGGTGGTGGGCCTGGCCCACGGCACGCTCCTGGAGCCCGGGCTGGTGGAGGCCTGGCGGGCCCACCTGGCCGACTACCAGGTGGAGCCCCTCTTCGACCAGCTGACCGCCACCACGCCCCAGGTCGGCCCGAGGCAGACGGTCCTGGACGACCTCCAGGGGCACGTGACCGACACCCTCGCCTTCCGGGGCGCGGCCACCAGGCGCGGCTACCAGCGCGGGGACGTGGACTCGGGCACCTTCCACGACTACGTCAAGAGGTTCCCCTCCGCGGACCTGACCGCGGTGCTGGGCTTTACCGGCTCCTGGGTGCCCGAGGAGAGCATGCCGTGCGCCACCACCAGCCTGTCCTTTACGCGCAGGGGCCAGGACGTCGGGCTCGCTACCGTGCCGCCCGTCCTGCTGGCCGAGTGCTACGCCGACTACCGCGCCGTGGCGGACCTGGGCCCCTTTGACCCCGACTGGAGGAGGAACGCCAGCCCGTGGTGAGCGCGGGCCAGCTGCTCGTGGGTGGGCACAGAGGGGCCAGGGCGCTCGCCAGCCCGTGGTGAGCGCGGGCCAGCTGCTCACCGGGGCCGGGGGCCGGCGCGGCGGCCACTGAGGCCGTGCGGGCCGACCGGCTCACCGGGGCCGGCGACGGGCCCGCCCTGGCGGGGCGGATTCGTGTCGTACCCGGCCGCTACTCTCAGGACATGAGAGCCGCCCCACAGGGGGGTGGGATGGGAAAGGAGAGTGCCGTGACCGGTTTGGCGGCCCGCCAGCTCACCGAGCGTGCCCTTCTGCCGCTCAGGGCGGTCGATACGACCCTGCACACCCGCGCCGTCGACCACGTCCTCGACGGCACCGACCCGCAGGTGCCCGCGGACGTCTCGCTGGCGGACACCCGTCTGCTCCTCGCCGACCCCGGCCGGATCGGGCCGGGGGCGGACCTGGGCGACCAGGAGCGCCGGCGTCTGCACGCGGTCGGCGTGGGCGACCCGAACCGGCTTGACGACCCGGAGGAGCCCATGGAGTACCCCGTGCGCTCCCTGCGGGCCGTCCTGTACCTGTGGGGGGATCTCGCGCCCGCCCAGTGGGAGCGGTTCGGCCGCCTCCTTGTCGCCCTCGGAGAGGGACCCAACCGGTGCGCCCCGGGGGTTCCCGACTGGCTGTGCGCCCTGCTCAACGACGTCGTCGTGACCGAGCCGTACGTGGACTACATGGCGCCCGAGGGCTACAGGGACGCCAGCGCCCGGCCCCCGGTGTCCGGGCGCTGGAACCCGACGACGGTCGCGGACCTGCTGCAGGCCACCGGCACGGCCCCCGGGCAGGTCCCCGCCGTCGTGCTCCTCGCCTGGCTCGCCGAGACCACCGGGGTCTCCGCCTGGTACGACGGTCCCGCACAACGCCTGCCGGGTATTGAGGACTACCTGGCCGCCCACGGCGGGCAGATCCCCACCACCACGCTCACGGCACTGTCCGCCCGGGCCAGGACCCGCCTGGTCCAGCGCCTGGGGTCCCACCCGCAGGCCGCCGCGGAGTGCTCCCACCTGCTGGCGGCCCTGGCGGTGGACAGCGCCGCCACCGTACGACGCGCGGCGATCACGGCGCTGGCCGGCCTGCCCACCCAGGTACGCGACCCCGCCCTGGGCGAGGCCCTCGCGACCGCCAGGCCCTCCCGCCTCAAGGAGGTCGTCACCTGGCTCGCCTCGGTGCCGGGAGGTGAGCGGGCCTTGAGGAAGAGCACCGAGGCCAACCCCGCCGTGGCCCGCCTGGCCGGTGCGCTGACCGGCCCCGGGGACGGGCACGCCCCCGGGAGCGAGTGGGCCCCCGAGCTGCCTCCCTTCGCCTCCGCCCTGGACGTCCCCTCGGCGGGGCCCGCCAAGGCCGCGCTGCGTGAGCAGATCGACGCCAGGATCGCGCGGCTGGAGGGCGCCACCGACTCCTCCTACGAGCGGCGTGCGCTGAAGAAGGTCACTGACGCCGACCTCGAGCGCCTGGTGGCGATCGCCGACGGCGTGAGCGAGGGGCCCCTGGGCGTTCTCGACGAGTGGATGGTCTGGGAGGAGGCGCGTCGGTGCCCCAGGCTGTACCTGCTGCACCTGTGCCGGCTCCAGGCCCGCGCGGCGCACCCGTCCCCGTGGCGGGTCCTGCGCAGTGACTCCACCTGCAGCGACCCGCGCACCCTCGAGCAGGCCCTGCGCGCGGTCGGCGTGCCCACCGGTGAGGACTTCACCCGCATGGTGTGGGAGGCGTACGCCCCCGAGCAGGTCTGGGCGTGGGCGGCCACCCACCTCGACCTGGTGCTCGAGCGCCTGCGTGACACCTCCCAGGCCGCTGACGCCTTGAGGGCCCTGGCGTTCTTCCCCGGCCTGCCCGAGCAGCTCCTGCCGGTGGTGGCGGACATGGCCGTGGGCGGCTCGGCGACCAACCGGCTCCTGGCGCAGAAGGTCCTGCGCACCTACCCCGACGTCCGCGAGCTGGCCGAGCGGTCCCTGGGTGGCGCCGCCCCTGTGCGGGAGGCCGCGGCCCAGTGGCTCGCGGACCTGGGTGACCCGGCGGCGGTGCCCGCGCTGCGCCGGGCCGTCGTCGGGGAGAAGGTGGCATCCGTGCGGGCCGCGCTCCTGCACGCGCTGGCGGCCTGCGGCGGTGACACCGACGACCTGCTTTCACCGGCGGCCCTGGGGGCCGAGGCGGCCAAGGGCCTGAGGAGGAAGGTACCTGACTCACTGAGCTGGCTCGACCTCGACGCCCTGCCCGCGCTGCGGTGGCGCGACGGGAGCACGGTGGCCCCCGACGTCGTGCGCTGGTGGGTGGTGCTGGCCGACAGGCTCAAGGACCCCAGCGGTCACGGCCTGTGGGAGCTCTACCTGGACCGGCTCGACGCCGCCGACGCCGCCGCCCTGGGCTCCCACGTCCTGCACGCCTGGATCGCCCAGGACACCCGGGGTCTGGGTGAGGATGAGTGCCGCTCGCGCGCGCAGGCCGACGGGCGCCGCGAGTACGACGCCGCCCAGCGCTTCCTGGCCAGGGCGAGCAGGCCGGTGGCCAGGATGAGGAGGCCGGAGCAGCTGGAGAGCGCGCGCCAGGAGGCCGCCGTTCCCCTGGAGGAGCACGTGGAGCGGGCCCTGCGCTACTACCGGGGGCTGTTTGCGGGCTCGGCCATTGCCGACAAGGGGCTGCTGGCACTGACCGTGCGCATGGACGGGGCCGAGCTGGCGCAGGTCGTGCGCGCCTACGAGCGCCAGGCGCAGCGCCCCCAGGGTGAGCACCGCGCCCAGCTTACGGCCCTGCTGACCGCCCTGGCCGCCAACGGCCACCCCAAGGCCCTGGCCGTGCTGCAGGAGGCCACCGGGCACAAGATGCGCGTGGTCCGTCAGGCCGCCGTCGGCCTGGTCGAGCAGGTCGCGCAGTGGCGCGGCTGGAGTGCCCAGGAGCTGGCGGACCGTACCGTGCCGACCGCGGGCTTCGGCTCTGACGGGCTGCTGCGACTGTCCTACGGGGAGCGTGAGTTCATTGGGCGTCTGGACGCGGATCTTCGGATCGTGGTCTCTGACGCCTCGGGCAGGCCGGTCAGGTCCCTGCCGGCGCCACGGGTGGATGAGGATCCCGAGGTGGTCAAGGAGGCGCGGAGGCTGCTGCGTGTGGCACGTAAGGAGACCAAGGCGGTCCTGGCCCTCCAGTCGGCCCGGTTGTACGAGGCCATGTGCGCCTCGCGTACCTGGTCCGGCGCCGACTGGCGGGAGCTGCTGGTCGGTCACCCCCTGGTGGGTCGGCTGGTGACCCGGCTGGTGTGGACCGCTGCCACGGGCGGGGATGTGGTGGTGTTCCGCCCTACTGAGGACGGGGCGCTCCTGGGGGTCAACGACGTCGAGGTGTCCCTGGGTGAGGGGGCGGTGGTGGGCCTGGCCCACGGCACGCTCCTGGAGCCCGGGCTGGTGGAGGCCTGGCGGGCCCACCTGGCCGACTACCAGGTGGACCCCCTGTTCGACCAGCTGACCGCCACCACGCCCCAGGCGGTGCACAGCACGGAGCGGATCGATGACCTTCAGGGGCGGCCGACCACGACCTTCACCCTGCGCCAGGGTGCGACCAGGCGCGGCTACCAGCACGGCGAGGCCGTGGACGGCCCCTGGTTCATGGACTACACCAAGGACTTCGCCTCCCTTCACCTGAGAGCGGTCATTAGCTTCTCCGGGGCGGAGTTCCTCGAGCAGGAGGCCCCCTGCACCCTGGGTGACCTGTCCTTCAGCCGCGGACGCCGCCCGGTGCCCCTGGACCAGGTGCCGCCCGTCCTGCTGGCCGAGTGCTACGCCGACTACCGCGCCGTGGCCGAGGCCGCCCCGGTCCGCCGTCGGGGCCGCCGTAGGACGCGCCCGTGAACCCGCTGCCCCGGGCGAGTGACCAGATGACGCGGGCCCTGGGGGCCCTGACCGGCCTGGACGACAGGCTCCAGGTGGTGGTCGGCTACCTGACGGACCCGCTCGGCTCGCCCGTGCCCGCCGTCGAGGACAGGCTCAGGCTCGTCCGCGCCGTCCACGACGCCCTGTCGACCACCCCCGACCTGGTCCTGGTCCTGACCTCGCTCAGCACCGACCGGGCGCAGGCGGTGCGCCGTGCCGCGGTCCAGGCCCTTGAGGACACCGATCCCGCCTTGGGGTCCCAGGGGCTGGGTGCCGAGGCCCAGGCCGCCGCGGGCCGCCAGGGGTTGGGTATCGAGGCCCAGCCCGCCGCGGGCCGCCAGGGGCTGGCCGCTCTGGAGTCTCAGGGGCTGGGTGCCGCGCTCCGGGTGGCACCGCTCACCCGGGCCGCCGAGGCGCTGGCCCACCTCCTGCGGCGTGAGGGCGGGCAGGAGGTCCTCACCCACCTGGGGGCCGAGCGCCCTGACCTCATGGCCCTGGCCGACGAGCTGCGCGGCCGTGAGCGCGCCCTGGCCGTGGTTCCTGAGGGGGCGCCGGTCCCTCTCCCGCCCGTGGCACCCCTGCCCGGGCCGGGCGCGGCACCGGAGGCGAGCGCGTCACCGGAGGTCAGCGCGGCACCGGCGGCCGACGAGCTGCGACGCGCCCTGGGGTGGGGGCCGGGCGCCACCGGCACCACTGACGGGCCCGGCCCCCAGGGGGAGGCGGCCCGGCAGGTGGGTGACGCCGACCTGGACGCTTTCGTGGCCGTCGCCGAGGGGCGTGCCGACCAGCTGCCCGCCTCGGTGCTGGCCCTGGGCGCCTGGTGGGTCGCCCACCAGGTCCCGAGCCTGGGCCTGACCCACCTCACGCGCCTGTTCCTGGCCTGGGGCGAGCGCCTGGAGTGGAGCCTGCTGGCGTCCCGCCTGACCTGGGACGCCGACCCGCGGGCCGTCCAGGACGCCCTGGAACGCGGCGGCCTGCCACCGTCCCAGGCGCAGGAGGTGGTCACCAGCTGGGTCCTGTGCGACGCCGGGCCCGAGGCCACCTGGCCGTGGATCCTCCAGAACCCCGACCTGGCCCTAAGGGCCCTGGGGGAGGACTGGTTCTCGGCCAGGGCGGTGCTGCGGGCGCTCACCTACGCCCCCTCCCTGCCCGCCGTGCTCCTGCCCGCCCTGGCGCAGGCGGCCGTAGGACGCTCCGAGGGCAACCGTGCCCTCGCCCAGAGGCTGCTCGCCCGCACTCCCGCGGCCGCCGAGCTCGCCCTCCAGGCCCTGGGCAGCCCGCAGGCCGCTACGCGCAGGGCCGGTGCCGCCTGGCTGGCCGACCTGGGACTACCTGGGGGCACGGAACGCCTGCGCGCCGCCTGGGCCGCTGAGGGGGACCAGCTCGTACGCGGTGACATCCTGCGCGCCCTGGTGGCCTACGGCGACGACGTCACCGACATTGTGGCACCCGAGGCCCTGGCGGTGCCCGCGCGACGGCCCCGCGTGCCGGTGGCGCTGGCCTGGTTCCCCTTCGAGACCCTGCTGGCCGTGCGCCTGGCCGACGGCACCGCCCTGGACGCCGACGCCGTGCGGCGCTGGGTCCTCCTGGCCCACGGCCTGAAGGACCCCGACGGGCGCGGCACGGTCGCCGCCTACCTCAGCCTGCTCGACCCCCGCTCCGCCCGCGAGCTGAGCGCCGTCGTCGTGGAGTCCTGGATCGCCCGCAACCGCGAGCTGGGCAAGGGGGAGAGCCTGAGGACCAAGGGCCTGCTCGCCTTCGCCGTCGGGATGGACGGCGCCCGGCTCGCCGCCGACGCCAGGTCGGCCCTGCGCCGCAACGCCGCCTGGCGGGCCGAGTCCGAGACGGTGCTGACCGCCGTCGCCGCCAATCGGGCGCCCGAGGCCCTCCAGGCGGTGCTCGCCGCGGCAGCGGACCACCGGCTGCCCCGGGTACGGGACGCCGCCCGGTCGTTGGCCGAGGCCGCTGCCACCGAGCGCGGCTGGAGCCCCGCCGAGCTCGGCGACCGCAGCATCCCGACCGTCGGCTTCTCCGACGACGGCCTGCTGCACCTGTCCTACGGCGACCGGGAGTTCCTCGGGCGCCTGACTCCTGAGCTGACCATCGGCCTCGCGGACGCCGACGGGCGTCCCCGCAAGACCCTGCCGCCGCCCCGCAAGAGCGAGGACCGCGAGCTCGTGGCCGAGACGAGGGCCCGCCTGGCCTCGGCGCGCAAGGAGCTGCGCGCCGTCCTGGGAGCCCAGGGGCGTCGGCTGTACGAGGCCATGTGCGCCGGGCGCGCCTGGCCACTGGCCCAGTGGCGCGAGCTGCTGGCCGTCCACCCGCTCGCCAGGCACCTGGTCGCCCGCCTGGTGTGGCTGG
>ERZ772927.679-NODE-679-length-12566-cov-25.3484_pt1 | contig 12566 bp, 4 predicted proteins | sample MGYA00512115_ERZ772927 | MGnify/ENA primary metagenome ERZ772927 (study PRJEB29015, sample SAMEA2737924) | human oral metagenome | biome: human oral; feature: human-associated habitat; material: dental | place: China | collected 2013 ... | reverse complement strand
TGCGGGCGCGCACGACCAGGTCGGAGACCTCGGGCTCGGCCAGGGCCGGGTCCTCGGCCTCGACGACGGGGATGCCGCGCATCGCGGTTTCGGTGCGGGGCTCGGGCGAGGCCTGGGGGACCTCGGTCGCCTGGGTCGCTTGGACGGGGGCGGCCTCCACGCGGGTGGTCGCCGCGTCGAGGGCGGCCTCAGCCGGGTCGGTTTCCTCGGGTTCGGAGGCCTGCTGAGCGTCCGAGGTCTGCGCCCCGGCCTCGTCGGAGGTGCCGAGCGGGTGCCACGCGGGGGCCGAGGCGGACCCGGTGGGGGAGACGACCTCGTCGAAGGAGGCGGGCAGGGCCGAGGGGATCGGGCCGAGGAGGGCCGTCGGGTCCTCGGGGTTGGCTTCCTGGGAGGCGGCGATGATCGCGGCCGAGGGGTTGGGTGCGTCGAGCGCGACCCGGCCGTTCGTCAGGAGGATCGCGCGGTCGGAGGCGGCCGCGACCTCGGCGTTTGGGGTCGCGATAACGACCGCGCAGCCCGCGTCCGCGAGGGAACGCAGGAGGGGGCCGAGTTCTTCGCGCGCGGTGGCGGGTAGGGAGACCGGGTCTTCGATGAGGAAGACCTCGGCGCCGGACACGATCGCGCGGGCGATGAGGGCCTTGAAGCGCTCCCATTCGGAGAGCTCAGAGGGGCGCAGGTTGACGCGCTGGGCGAGGCCCGTGATCTGCAGGGCACCCACGAGGTTATCCCAGTCGGCGACGGAGCCCGTCGCGGATAGGGGCGCGAGGATGTTCTGGCGGATCGTCAGGGACTCGTCGAGCGGGGAGTCCGCGCGGATCAGCGCGACCGAGCCGATGCGGCCCGCGAGGCGCGCGGCCAGCGAGCGCGAGGGGGCGGCCACGATGCGGCCGGCCTGCGGCTCCTCGAGGCCAGCGAGGATCAGGAAAAGGGCGCGGGCGCGGCGGCCCGTCGGGTCCAGGATCGCGCTCAGCGAGCGGGCGCGGAAGCCCAGGTCGATGTTGGCGAGGAGGACCGCGCCGGTCACGTGGTCCGTGTAGGTCAGGCCCAGGCCGGCGACCTGGACGCGGCCGCCGCGGCCCTTCGCGGAGAAAGAACGACGCGAGCGGTACCAGGGGCGAGGCTCGGCGGGCGGCAGGTGCACGGGGGCGGCGACGGCGTTGTTGGCGTTCGTTGATGCGGTGTTGCCCGTGGTGTTGGTGCTGTTGGCGGGCGTGAGCTCCTGGGCGGGCTGCTGCGGCGCGGCCTGCGGGGTCGCGGTCTCGGGCGCGATGTCGCTGGTGGTCTCCGCTGTGGTCTGTGCTGCTGCCGCCGCGTCGGTGGTGAGCGCGGCGGGGGAGGCCTCGGCCTCGTCGGTTGTGACGAGGGGAGTGGAGGACACGAGGGTCTCCTGCAGGTCCTGCGCGCCGTCGTCGGCGAGCGTTTCCGTCGTTTCGTCGGCGGTGGGGGCGTCGGCCTCGTGGGTGGTGCCGCTGAGGATCTCCTCGAACGACGAGAGGGCGCTGCGCTGGGCGGGCGCCTCGTCGGAGGTGTGGGCGGGGGTCGAGGCGGCTCGCTCGGCGCCGGCGCGCGCGGCGTCGGCCGTCACGTCGGCCAGCTCCTGGCTGTCCGAGCTATGCAGGTTTTCACGCGGGTCATTCGACATGCCCCCATTGTTTCAGGATCGTGTCGATTGTGTCGTAATGGCACGCGGAAGTGGGTGGGGTGGCCTCGCGGAAAAGTCCTCGCGGATGTGGCTTGCATCTCTGGAATTGGAGATGTATACTGTAAGCGATTGATTCTCAGTAAGAGCCGACTCGTTAGCGGCTCCGAATGCTCCACCGGGTCCTTCTCCGCGAAGGGCCCGGTATTTTTTTAAAGCGGACACAAATGTGTGTGCGGTGTGACACTATGTGTTCATGAGCACTTCCTCAGAAAACATCCCCGGTATCCGCTACCGCGTCGGCATCGATGTCGGCCTGAAATCCATCGGCTTCTGCGCGGTCGAGGTCGACCGTCATGACCAGCCCATCAAGCTGCTCAACTCCATGGTTTTCATCCATGACGCCGGCGTCGACCCGAACGAAAACAAGGCGGCGAAGAGTCGAAAGCTGACGGCCGGCGTTGCCCGTCGAACGAGGCGCCTCTACCGCACGCGCCATCAGCGCCTGGTGAATCTCGATCGCGTTCTCTCAAAGGAGTTTGGGTGGCCGCTGCCCGATCTGTCCGCCTTCAAGTATCCGACCGAGCCGTGGCACGTTCGGGCGCGCCTGCTTGAGGGGTATATCGCAGACGACGAGAAACGTCAGGCTGCACTGTCGATCGCTCTGCGACACATTGCACGGCACCGCGGCTGGCGTAATCCGTATGCGAAAGTGGAGACGCTGCTGCAGGCTACGGAACCGAGCGATTTCCTCAAGGGGCTTAACGAGCGGATCAGTGCGTCGCTCGGGAGGCAGTTCCCGGTCGATACGACGCCTGGGCAGCTGGTGAACGCATATCTAGCTCACCCCGACTACGACAAGGAGGTGGGAACTCCCAAGCTTCGCGGACCGGAGGGGATCCTCGCGGGGAAGCTGCACCAGAGCGATAACGCCGAGGAGATTCGCCGCATCTGCGAGATGCAGAAGATCGATCGTGCTTACTGTGATCGGCTCATTCGCGCTGTCTTCCAGGCGAAGTCGCCCAAGGGGAGCGCGAAGGAACGCGGCCTCGTGGGCCACGACGAGCTGCCGGGCCAGGGGAAGCACGTGCGTGCCGAAAAAGCGCACCCCGCGTTTCAGAAGTTCCGTATCGTCAGTGTGCTCGCGAACCTTCGCATTCGTGAAGGGCGTGAAGAACGTCCACTCACTCCGGATGAGCTGCAGGGACTGACGGACTTCCTACTTGTCGCTGGCCTGAAGCAGGAGGTTACCTGGCAGGACCTGGCGGACAACTTGGGCATCGAGCGTTCAGACCTGCGCGGTACCGCGAAGGCTTCCTTCGACGGGTCACCGGTCCTGCGCACCCCTCCGACGGATGTGACTACCGAAAAGATCCTGGCTTGCAAGATCAAGTGGCTCAAGGAATGGTGGAAGGAAGCGGATGATGAGCAGCGCGGCTACTTCGTGGACGCTTTCTCGAACTCCGGCGGGTCAGAAGACAGCAGTGACGTTAATGATGAGGTCGCTGAACTCCTTGAGCAGGCGACCGAGGACGATCAGCTCGAGTTCGAGAAGATCTCGTTACCCCAGGGACGAGCCGCCTATTCGCTGGACTCCCTGCGTCGCCTGACGGACAGGATGTTGCGTGATGGCGTCGATCTGCACACTGCCCGCCGCATCGAATTCAACGTTGGGGATGACTGGAAGCCCGCCGTCGAGCCGATCGAGGCTCCGACTGGCAACCCTGCAGTGGATCGTGTTCTCAAGCAGGTGAGCCGCTGGCTGCACGCCGCCACGGAGCGCTGGGGAGAACCGACAGCCATCAACATTGAGCATGCGCGTGACGGTCTCGGGTCTCAGAAGGTTGCGCGTGAGCTCATGCAGGCAAACGAGAAGCGTCGTAAGGCGAACGCGGCGGCTGTCGCAGCCATGGCTGAAAAACTGAAGCTGTCGGGCAAGATTCATCGATCTGATCAGATCAGGTACTTTGCGTTACAGAGACAGAATTGTCAGTGCTTGTATTGTGGCGCTCCGATCACCTACACGACAGCGGAGATGGACCACATTGTTCCGCGCGCGGACGGTTCGTCGACGAACGATCGCTCCAATCTGGCGGCAGTGTGCCACGCGTGTAACCAAATGAAGAATGCAATTCCGTTCGCAACTTGGGCTGCATCCAACTCGGCGAATGTCGGCGTCTCTCTTGAGGGTGCTCTCGATCGTGTCGATATGTGGCAGCAGGACAATGGCATGTCGAAGAAACAATTCCAGCAGCTTCGGAAAGAGGTGAAGGCACGCCTCAAATCAAAGAAGCCCGACGAGGAGTTCGACGGTCGATCGATGGAATCTGTTGCCTGGATGGCGGTCGAGCTGCGCACTCGCATCGAGGGCTTCTACCGCGCGCACGACGAAGAGTCCGTTCCCTCCGTGGGTGTCTACCGTGGCCAGCTGACGGCGGAGGCCCGGAAGGCCTCGGGCTTCGAGAGCCGAGTCAATCTGATTGGTGGCCGAGGTAAGACACGTTTCGATAGGCGTCACCACGCGATGGATGCGCTCGTGATCGCGTTGATGAACCCGTCGGTGTCCCGCACGCTCGCCCTGCGTGTGAACATGCGTGACGCTCAGCGGCTCGCCGGGCTCGAGGAGACCTGGAAGAACTTCTATGGGAAGCCGGGCGAAGCATCCCAGCGTTTCGAGTCCTGGCGCGAATCGATGCTCCGCGGCGTCGAACTCTTCAACATTGCGCTGAGCGACAACGCGATTCCTTTCGCAGAGAACATTCGTCTGCGGGTTGGTTCGAGCGTTATTCACGATGCGACGGTGCACTCCTTCTGTCCGCCGAAGCGACCCGATGGCGAGCAGATCATCACGAAGGGCTACGGCGAACAGCACAGGCTCGGTTCCGCTCTCCCGGTCGAGCTGATTGACCGCGCTGAGACGCCGGCCCTGTGGACGGCGCTCACCCGGTGCCCGGACTTTGATCCGAAGAAGGGCCTGCCCGAGAACCCCTCGCGCAGTATTTCGGTGAACGGAACACGCGTGGGGCCGTCGGACCTGCTGAACTTCTTCGAGTTTTCGAATGAAGGAATCAAAGCTTGCTTGAAAGTCCGAGGAGGCTATGTTGAGCTTGGAAGCTCTATTCATCATGCGCGAATTTACCGCATCGACGGCAAGAGAACTGCGTATGCAATGGTGCGAGTGTTCCAGGTGGACCTGATGCGCATGAAGCATCAAGATGTCTTTACGGCTCCACTCAAGCCTTCCGCGATCTCGATGCGAACGGCAGAACCCAAGATTCGCAAGGCGCTGGCGGACGGGACGGCGACCCAGATCGGATGGTTGGTGCGAGGTGATGAACTGGTCGTCGAAACCGAAGCATACAGTGAAGGCAAGATTGCTCAGGTTATGGAGCAGTATCCAGAGCTCAAGCATTGGAGGGTAGCTGGCTTTCCCGAAGCCAAGAAGATCAAGATGCGTCCGTACCTGCTCTCGAAGGAGGGGCTTGATGATAACGAACAGGGACCTATTCGGACTGTTCTTGATGTTAAAGGTTGGATTACGACGATACATAAGCTGTTTGGTGCCGGGGGTGTGCGTGTGATTCGCCGAAATTGCCTGGGTGAGGAACGCTTTAGGTCGTCTGCTTCGCTTCCTGTCACCATGCCGTTGGAGTGAATCCCTATGTCTGAGCAGTGGCGTGTCATTGACCTGTGTGGTTTCGAAGGAGAGCTTCGGTCGACGCGTGGTGGGGTGGAGGTGTGTCCTGACGGGGGCGCTCCTACGACCGTGCCTGTCGCGGAGCTCACGGTTGTTCTCGTGGGTATGAAGGTTAGCTTGAGCGCCGCTGTTCTGCATCGTCTGGCCGAGGCGGATGTTGCCATCCTCTTCTGTGATTGGAGAGGCATTCCGGAGGGCGGCTGCTACTCATGGTCTGATCACGGCCGAGTAGCGGCCCGCCACCGAGCCCAGGCTGAGGTAACGCTGCCGCGGAAGAAGAATGCCTGGGCGCGGCTGGTGCGGGCAAAAATCGAGGGACAGGCTTCGGTTCTGGAAAACCTCAAGATTCGCGGTAGCGGTGAACTCCTCGCGCTTGCGGATCAGGTGCGGTCGGGCGATCCTGGAAACGTGGAGGCCCAGGCGGCTCGCCTGTACTGGTCGCGGGCTCTCGGTCGGGGTGTGGGTCGGCAGCCTGCAGCGGGGCAGCTCATCGGAGCCAATGCGTGCCTGGATTACGGGTACTCGGTGCTGCGTGGGCATCTAATGCGTGCCGTCTTAGCGGCGGGTCTGGCTCCAGCGCTAGGCGTCTTCCACCGTGGCCGGGGCAACGCCTTCGCGCTTGCTGATGATCTGATTGAGCCGTTTAGGCCAGCGATCGATGAGGTTGCTTTGCAGCTTCCTCCTACGGCGTCTCCTTCGGATCGTTCGGTGAAGCAGCTTCTCGTGGCGGCAGCATCCCAGCGCTTTGATGGAGATGGACACGGGATCCCTGCTGTTGCTGAGGCCCTGGCCCAGTCTTTCGGGCGTTACGTGGAGGGTGACATCGACCGACTGCGCGTGTTGTCGTGGCAGGGGCCGTCTGCGGTTGGTGTCGGTGAGTGAGATGGCAGACGATGCGATGTGGTGTCTGGTTATGTTCGATCTCCCGGTGGAGACGAAGAAGCAGCGCCGCGAGGCGACGCGGTTTCGGCACGACTTGTTGGATTGGGGATTCTGCATGGTCCAGTTCAGCGTCTATGTGAAGTACTGGCCGACGGGCGGGCAGGATCATGCGACGTTGCGGGCGATAAAGACTCATCTGCCGGAGGGTGGGCAGGTTCGTGTGCTGGCGTTGACGGATCGGCAGTGGGCGACGGGGCTCCGTTTTGATAACGCGAAGCCTCGGAAGGATGCTGGGAACCCCGAACAGCTCATGATTTTCTGACGTTGAACCCCGAGTTTTTGGCTGTTTTCTGCCGAAAACTCGGGGTTTCCAGTATATCAAAGGGGATTGGTGATTGATTCCCAGCTCCAACTCGTCGGTGTGATCGTGTGGGACAGTATATCAAAGGGGATTGGTGATTGATTCCCAGCGCCGAGCGCGGACGGTCTCGATGACGGGCAGTATATCAAAGGGGATTGGTGATTGATTCCCAGCCGCGGCGAACGCGTTCGTCGCCGCCGAACAGTATATCAAAGGGGATTGGTGATTGATTCCCAGCGCAAAAGCGTGCGCGGTGCTGTCGCGGCCAGTATATCAAAGGGGATTGGTGATTGATTCCCAGCTAACCCTCCGTCTCTCACTGACCGCGTGCAGTATATCAAAGGGGATTGGTGATTGATTCCCAGCGTCTCCTCGATCAGGGCGCCCGAATGGACAGTATATCAAAGGGGATTGGTGATTGATTCCCAGCCTCATGATGTCGCCGCTGAGTCCGTCTGCAGTATATCAAAGGGGATTGGTGATTGATTCCCAGCTCCGGGTTGCGCTGGGTCGCGTAGGCGGCAGTATATCAAAGGGGATTGGTGATTGATTCCCAGCGTCATGGTGCGCGACCGACGATGAGGACCAGTATATCAAAGGGGATTGGTGATTGATTCCCAGCCGCGGCCTGGACTTGCCGATCTCCCAGGCAGTATATCAAAGGGGATTGGTGATTGATTCCCAGCGTCGCCTCGCCCGCCTGACCGCCATCGACAGTATATCAAAGGGGATTGGTGATTGATTCCCAGCTTCAGGCGCAGCTTCAGGAGATGCGCGACAGTATATCAAAGGGGATTGGTGATTGATTCCCAGCCAACCCTCACAAGCCAGTACACCGTGACCAGTATATCAAAGGGGATTGGTGATTGATTCCCAGCTGATCAACCGCCTTGAAAAGGAGAACAGCAGTATATCAAAGGGGATTGGTGATTGATTCCCAGCCACGTCGAGGATGAGCTTGGATGTGACGCAGTATATCAAAGGGGATTGGTGATTGATTCCCAGCTATCGGTCAGGCAATCGTCGCCCACCACCAGTATATCAAAGGGGATTGGTGATTGATTCCCAGCGGCCTGACGGAGGAGGAGTATCCCCGCGCAGTATATCAAAGGGGATTGGTGATTGATTCCCAGCCGTGGTGTCGTCCCCGTTCTGGGGTGTGCAGTATATCAAAGGGGATTGGTGATTGATTCCCAGCACACGTCGATCAGGCGGCGGCGCGCCTGCAGTATATCAAAGGGGATTGGTGATTGATTCCCAGCACTCGCCCCAGTGAGTCCCAACGAGGTCCAGTATATCAAAGGGGATTGGTGATTGATTCCCAGCGTTAGGCGTGACCACGGGACGCGCGGGTCAGTATATCAAAGGGGATTGGTGATTGATTCCCAGCCAAGCCTCCCGTCCCCCTCCAGGCCGTACAGTATATCAAAGGGGATTGGTGATTGATTCCCAGCCACGACGGGCACCACGCGCAGGTCCGGCCAGTATATCAAAGGGGATTGGTGATTGATTCCCAGCCTACTACATGAATGTGTCGGCCAAGCGTCAGTATATCAAAGGGGATTGGTGATTGATTCCCAGCGCGTCGGTGATGATCTGCGTGAGGTCGCCAGTATATCAAAGGGGATTGGTGATTGATTCCCAGCTTCCCGTTGAGCTGCTCGTGGGCGCGCACAGTATATCAAAGGGGATTGGTGATTGATTCCCAGCGCATCATCTGAATAGCCATGCCCCTAGCCAGTATATCAAAGGGGATTGGTGATTGATTCCCAGCATGGAACGCAAAGAACCGTGCGGCAAACCAGTATATCAAAGGGGATTGGTGATTGATTCCCAGCATGACGCGTTGCATGTGGTGGATTCGACCAGTATATCAAAGGGGATTGGTGATTGATTCCCAGCGGGGTGTAGCATCGCCGTGGAGGGGTCTCAGTATATCAAAGGGGATTGGTGATTGATTCCCAGCCGAGCTTGCGGCCGCCGCGAAGAAGGGGCAGTATATCAAAGGGGATTGGTGATTGATTCCCAGCCGAGCGCGCCGCCCGCTTCGGGGTCAAACAGTATATCAAAGGGGATTGGTGATTGATTCCCAGCCCGGTTTCGCCACTCATCTGCCGCTCTTCAGTATATCAAAGGGGATTGGTGATTGATTCCCAGCAAAGACCTCGACAGCCGGGAGGGATAACCAGTATATCAAAGGGGATTGGTGATTGATTCCCAGCTAGAGGTATGTGGGTAGCCTAGAGGGGGCAGTATATCAAAGGGGATTGGTGATTGATTCCCAGCTGCAGGGCCTGATACCGGTTGTCGGTGGCAGTATATCAAAGGGGATTGGTGATTGATTCCCAGCCCCATGCGCTTGCCCGCGTGACGGGGATCAGTATATCAAAGGGGATTGGTGATTGATTCCCAGCGGGCTTCGTCGTCAATGGTGAGTCGGATCAGTATATCAAAGGGGATTGGTGATTGATTCCCAGCTTACACGGGCCGTCTCGCCGGTCCGTGGCAGTATATCAAAGGGGATTGGTGATTGATTCCCAGCAAGTCGGTAATCTGTCGGATGCTCAGGCCAGTATATCAAAGGGGATTGGTGATTGATTCCCAGCCACACGTGCAGGCACCCGTCGGGGCGCACAGTATATCAAAGGGGATTGGTGATTGATTCCCAGCGCGAGGACTTCAACTGTATCCCAGAGCGCAGTATATCAAAGGGGATTGGTGATTGATTCCCAGCCTTATTTGGACCCATTCTCGATGAAGAACAGTATATCAAAGGGGATTGGTGATTGATTCCCAGCGCGCGAACGGGCTGATGAACGAACCGCGCAGTATATCAAAGGGGATTGGTGATTGATTCCCAGCGAATTCGGCGATGCCCTGCTCGAAGGCCCAGTATATCAAAGGGGATTGGTGATTGATTCCCAGCTTCGTAGTCATCGGCGCGAGCAAGTCGCCAGTATATCAAAGGGGATTGGTGATTGATTCCCAGCCGTGCTGGTGTACCCGGATGGGCGCGTGCAGTATATCAAAGGGGATTGGTGATTGATTCCCAGCAGAACTCGCGGTGGCGTGTCGTGAGCGCCAGTATATCAAAGGGGATTGGTGATTGATTCCCAGCCTCGGTCGGAGAAGGGCGTTCGCTCATCCAGTATATCAAAGGGGATTGGTGATTGATTCCCAGCCAGCGATGGGTTTGCCCATTCCTCTGGCCAGTATATCAAAGGGGATTGGTGATTGATTCCCAGCTGGACGGCGCGCACCTGGTAGAGGGGGCCAGTATATCAAAGGGGATTAGTGATTGATTCCCAGCTTCGCGGACTTCGGTCACGGTTGCGCCGCAGTATATCAAAGGGGATTGGTGATTGATTCCCAGCGGGCGTTGGTGGTGCCGATCGTGTTCGACAGTATATCAAAGGGGATTGGTGATTGATTCCCAGCAGGATGCTAATTGCCCGCAAAAGCAAACCAGTATATCAAAGGGGATTGGTGATTGATTCCCAGCGGGCGTTGGTGGTGCCGATCGTGTTCGACAGTATATCAAAGGGGATTGGTGATTGATTCCCAGCAGGATGCTAATTGCCCGCAAAAGCAAACCAGTATATCAAAGGGGATTGGTGATTGATTCCCAGCGAGCGGATGACGAGTCCGCGGCGCTCGGCAGTATATCAAAGGGGATTGGTGATTGATTCCCAGCAGATCGTGCACACGCCCGTGTAGTGAGGCAGTATATCAAAGGGGATTGGTGATTGATTCCCAGCGCGTGCAGATCCCGGCGACCGCCGTCAACAGTATATCAAAGGGGATTGGTGATTGATTCCCAGCCTCATTTGTGGCCGTGTGGGACGAGGAGCAGTATATCAAAGGGGATTGGTGATTGATTCCCAGCCCAATAAGGAAGAATCGGGCTCGCTGGTCAGTATATCAAAGGGGATTGGTGATTGATTCCCAGCTCACCCGCGTGAAGGTCGGTGTCTACCACAGTATATCAAAGGGGATTGGTGATTGATTCCCAGCTGTTGAGGTGTACCCGTGTGGGTTGGCGCAGTATATCAAAGGGGATTGGTGATTGATTCCCAGCGCACCACTTTATCGGCCTGCAAATCAATCAGTATATCAAAGGGGATTGGTGATTGATTCCCAGCGACGGATCGGCCAGTGGCGCGTGTCGGCCAGTATATCAAAGGGGATTGGTGATTGATTCCCAGCAAGCGGACAGGGAAGGCCAGGCCGACAGCAGTATATCAAAGGGGATTGGTGATTGATTCCCAGCCACACGGTAGGCCGCTGATCGGGGCCGTCAGTATATCAAAGGGGATTGGTGATTGATTCCCAGCTCCTGGTCCGGGAGCAAGTCGGCAAGGCCAGTATATCAAAGGGGATTGGTGATTGATTCCCAGTGATAGTGGAGATGGGCTCCGTTCGGAAATTGCTCAATCAAAATGCTCCTGAACATAGTTCAGGAGCAAATGAAAAGCGAGAGGATTTCTTGGTGCAGGGGTCTTTACAGCCTAAAGCTGAAGGCAGTCCCACACACGAAGTCGCTGAAGCGGATTCCTTTGAATGTCTGTTACCAGACGTCCTACGCATCCTCTCGCTAGGTCGATACCAGCCTAAAAGCTGAGTTTCGGTCGAGGAAGGTATGAACAGCGCTCTCTTGCTAAAACTGGTTGATCAAAGTTTCCCCTCTGAGCGGGGGTGAGTCGTTCTCGAAACAGTGCTAGGGTGCGTATGAGGGTGGCAGCCAGCCCAACTGGGAGTGATCCCCGGGCAGGCGGGCCACCCTCGTTGTTTTCCCCACGCGAGTGGGGGGTGGGATCATGTGAATCTTTGCTGTGGTGTCGTCCTCCGCATTTCCTGTTTGGGCCGATTGACAATGCGTTATGCTACTTGCTGGTAGGGGTCAAGAAGGCAGTCCACCCTATACGCTTCGCGTCGGACAGCAGGATCGCCCTACTTGCAGCGGTACTCAATCCGCACGGGAGTGATCGCCTCCCCGCGCAAGCGGGGGCGACTCTCCACAAGGTGCAGTCTGTTTCGGCGGCTGCACCTTTTCTCGTGCCGGCAGCGAGAGTGTCATCATCGGCGACGATCAAAATCGCGCGGTCGCCTCTTCGAGCGCGAGCCTCCGACGGGTTGGTCAAAGCGCCTGCAAAAAATGAGGAGCGAGGCCCATTGCCCGGGCCTTCCGACGGTCGATTATTTCACGACTAGCCCAGGGGGGATTCCCACTCCTACTGGCAGGATACCTTACCCATGCTCAGTTGCAAGTGTCGGTGGCTTCCTGAGATCTCAACCCAATTTCCGTGGTGCGCATTCGTTGTGCCTGTACGGGGATACTGGTTGGTGGCTGGCGAGCAGATGGCAGCCACCGCCTTGGTTGTGTCGGCTGCTGGCCAACAGAATTAGGCATCAGAAACAGCTATCCCAATTTCCTGTCCGTGTCCTTGCGCTCTCCGCCCTACCTGCCGTATCCTGCTCGGCTACCCACAAGCAGATGAAGGAGAGGGTGAGGACATGAATGCAGCACAGGTGACGCAGCAAGGCGCGGGCGTAGACGGCAAGGCGCAAATCCACGCGCGCATCACGCACGTGGGCAGCGAGTATCGCAGGGACGTCACCTCGGGCACCTGTGAGCTCTGCATCGCCGACTGGAGTGCCCGCATCCGCGACATCTCCTTCGAGTTCACGGACGTCAACACTGGCTCCACCTGGCAGGCGACCACCCCCACCCTCCGCGTCAGCCGCTGGAACGACGTCTGGGAACTCCGCGTAAACCCCTTCCACCTCTCCAAGGCCCTCGCGCACGTCACCCTCGTCGTCGATACGGACCGCCTAGACGATGCAGACGGCCGCGTTCTCATCGCCCTCGGCATCCTTGAGGCCGTTGAAGCCTGCACCCGCTCCTCCGAGATGGTTGAGCGCCTCGACGCTACCTACATCCACGACGACGACTGGGATGAGGAACAATTCGTCCTCGAGCCCTGGCC
>ERZ772927.673-NODE-673-length-12596-cov-384.081_pt1 | contig 12596 bp, 7 predicted proteins | sample MGYA00512115_ERZ772927 | MGnify/ENA primary metagenome ERZ772927 (study PRJEB29015, sample SAMEA2737924) | human oral metagenome | biome: human oral; feature: human-associated habitat; material: dental | place: China | collected 2013 ... | reverse complement strand
GCCGGGCTCGGCTCCGCCGGCTTCTGGCCGCACTGCTCGCCGAGCCAGTTCATCGTGAAGTTGCGGTACCAGATGCCGCCGTAGTTAGCGCCATCGTGGGCGTCCTCACTGAGTAGCCCGATGCTGCCGTCGGACTGCACCGCGATCGTCGTGTAGCCGACGAAGGGCTCGTGGAAGACCTTGCTGGTCGTCCAGGAGGCGCCGTCGTCGCAGGACATCGAGATGGTGCCGCGGTCACGCGACCACGGCTTCGGGTTCGGCGAGTGGCTCAGCAGCAGCACCTTGGCGCGCGGGTCGTCCGGGGCGGCGTTCGGGAAGGCCCGGATGATCTGGGCGTTGTCCACCGAGTCGGGCAGGTTCTTGTCGGACACCGGCTCGCTCCAGGTCTGCCCGCCGTCGGTGGAGTGGGCCACCTTGCGGAAGCCGGAGCCGTCCGAGGCGCGCGAGTTGAGCATGAGGGAGCCGTCGGAGAGCTCAACGACCTTGTTCTCATCCATGCCGGTCCCGACCGGCGTGCCGGCCCGCCACGTCTTCCCGTGATCGTCGGAGTAGACCGAGACGGCCTGCACCGCGCCGCCGGCGGTCCTGATCGTGTACTGCTGCACCAGGCGCCCGGCGTGGGGGCCGTGCTGAATCTGGATGCCCTGGCCCGAGGCCGCGAAGCGCGCGGTCCACGGGTTGTCCTTCGTGATGTCCGCGGTGATGGTGCGGTGCGTCCAGGTCCAGCCGTTGTCCGTGGAGGTCGACACCTCCGCCTGGATGATGCCCCGGTTGTCCGGGTCGGTGCCGGCCTGCGAGCCGCCCCAGCCCTGGTCGTAGGACTTGACGTGGAAGTTGAAGATCGTGCCCGTCTGGTGGTCGACGACGTAGCTCGGGTCGGAGTAGCCGACCTTCTTGCCGGTCTCCGTGCCCTGGTGGATGTAGGTGGGCGCCGACCAGGTCTTGCCGCCGTCGGTGGAGCGGCGCTGGACGATGTGGTTCGGGTTGGGGGCGTCGCTGCCGCCGTTGCCGTTGTCCTTCGGGCGCTCGTCGTAGGAGATGAGCAGGTCCCCGTTGGGGGCGGTGGTGATCGCCGGGATGCGGTAGTTGTCGGTGGCCGTGTTGGGGGCCACGTGCTGGGCCTGGCTCATCGAGGCCGGCAGCTCCGTGCTCGCGTCGGGCGCCGGGGCGGGCGTGGCCTGCGGGTGGTCGCCGACGACGTTGATCGGGTTGCCGGTGGCGGTGAGCGTCTGGAGGGCGGTGCCGTCAGTGCCGGTGGCCGTCAGGGTGATCGACGGCGTCCAGCGGCCGGCGTCGACGTCGGCCTGCGTGATCGTGTGGGTGAGCGGCTTGCAGTTGTAGACGGCGCCCTTGCCCGGCTTGAGGCCGCCCCAGTGGCACTGGCGGCCCAGGTCGTCGAAGGAGGACTCGGTGGCGGCGACGTTGATCGTCTTGTCCGACACCGAGCGCACGCGCACCGTGTAGGTGACGGTGTCGCCCAGCTTGTAGTTCTCCTGGCTCGACGACGGCGTGATCGACTCGACCCGCAGCGAGTTGGCCTTGACCGGGCTCGTCGCGCCCTTGATCGTCTCCGGGGTGCTCAGGGCCTTCCCGGCGTACTCCACGGCCTTGACCTCGTAGGCGATCTGCGGGGTGAAGCCGCCTGCCTTGAGGTCCTCGGCGGTCACTGTGTGCGTGGCCAGGCCGGTGCAGTCGGTCTTGGTCGTCCCGGCCGGGACGTTGCGCCACCGGCACTTGGAGACGTTCCCGGACAGGTTCGTCGAGGCCGGGGCGTAGGAGTGGGCCTCGCCGCTGGTGTTGGTGAGGGTGATGTTGAAGGTCATGACATCGCCGACGGAGTAGAGGCCGTCCGCGGGCGCGTTCACCTGCGTGATGGTGACGTCGGCCAGGCCGTCAGACGTGGGGACGGCGTGCGCCGGGGGTGCGGCGGCGATCAGGCCGGTGGCGGCCAGTGGCAGGGAGCCCAGGAGGGCCGGCAGGCGCCTCCGGGAAAAAGGACTGTGCGATGTCATAGGTGTTCCGTTCTAGGGAGCCGAGGCGGCCTTGCCTTCAACAGGAGATCGTAGACGGCAGATGTCAGACGTCTCACGATAAGGTAACGGAACATCTCGATTCTGCAAAGTCGGGCGAGTCGCCAAAGGCTGACCACTCGGTCCTTGATAGCCCGACCACTCGGTCCCTGACGCCGCGGCCGCTCGGCCTCTGACGCCGCGGCGCGCGCCACACACTTCGACAAAAACTTCAGAATCGACCCGGAGCCGCGTCGTTTCTGAAGTTTTTGTCGGTTTGTTGGTGTCTATGCGCCGGCCAGGAAGTCGCGCAGGATCGCGTCCATCTGCTCGGCCTCGATGAGGAAGCCGTCGTGCCCGTGCAGGGAGCTGATGGTCTCGCGCCTGGCGCCGGGGATGCCGCCGGCCAGCTCCTCGGCCTGGGCGGGCAGGAAGAGCCGGTCGGAGTCCACGTCCACCACGAGCGTGCGCGCCTGCACCCGCGCCAGCGCCGCCTCGATGCCGCCGCGCCCCGTGCCGACGTCGTGCACCATCATCGAGTGGGTGACGATGAGGTAGGTGTTGGCGTCGAAGCGCGCCAGCAGCTTGCCGGCGTGGTAGTCCAGGTAGGACTCCACCTGGTAGCGCCCGCCCACCGCCGGGTCCTCCTCGCCCTGGTGGCGCCGCCCAAAGCGCTCGTCGAGCTCGGCGGCGCTGCGGTAGGTCGTGTGCGCCAGCGCCCGCGCCAGCCCCAGCCCCCGCACCGGCCCCACCGAGTGGGAGTAGTAGTCGCCGTCGAAGAAGAAGGGGTCGGCCACGATCGCCAGCTCCTGCAGGTGGCACCAGGCCAGCTGGTCGGCGGTCGTCGAGGCGCCGGTGGCCACCAGCGCCAGGTTGCGCACCCGCTGCGGGTGGGTGACCCCCCACTCGATGGCCCGGTGCCCGCCCAGCGAGGCCCCGATGACCAGGTGGAAGACCTCGATCCCCAGGGCGTCGGCCAGGCGCGCCTCAGCCTCGACGGCGTCGCGCGTGGTCAGCCACGGGAAGCGCGACCCCCAGGGACGCCCGTCCGGGGCGGTCGACGACGGCCCCGTCGAGCCCTGGCAGCCGCCCAGGATGTTGGCGGCCACCACGAAGTAGCGCTCGGTGTCGATGGCCCGCCCGGGCCCCACCAGGTCCGCCCACCAGCCCGGTGTCGGGTGCCCGGGCCCCGCCTCACCGGTGACGTGGGAGTCGCCGGTGAGCGCATGCAGCACGAGCACCGCGTTGTCACGCTGCGGACTGAGCTCCCCCCAGGTCTCGAAGGCCAGGACCGTGTTGGGTAGGACCTCCCCGGACTCCAGGGGCAGGTCCCCGATCTCCAGGAACCGGCGGTGCCCCGGCTCGTCGCCGGGCCGCCAGGCGCCCGTGGGGGAGCCGGCCTTGCGGTCCACCAGCTTGGAGGAGGCCGTCCCCACGCCGTAGGCGGCCGGCTCGGTCTCGGCGCTGCCGCTGGAGACGGGGTAGGAGGAGGACGTGGTCGCACTCATAGCACGCCGCCTCAGGCCCCGGCCGCCGCGCTCGGCTCGCCCGCCCCGACGGCCCGGGCCGCCGCCAGGCCGCGCTCGAGGTCGGCCAGGATGTCGTCGATGTGCTCGATCCCCACGCTCAGGCGCACGGTCCCGGCGCTGATCCCGGCCGCGGCCAGGCCGGCGTCGTCGAGCTGGGAGTGCGTCGTGGTGGCCGGGTGGATCGCCAGGGAGCGCACGTCCCCGATGTTGGCCAGGTTGGAGAACAGGCTCAGGGCGTCGATGAAGGCCGCCCCCGCCTCGCGCCCGCCGGCCAGGTCGAAGGTGAGGATCGAGCCCGCCCCGCGCGGACAGTACTTGCGGTGCCGCTCGTAGTAGGGGCTGGAGGCCAGCCCCGAGTAGCGCACCGAGGCGACGTCGTCGCGCCCCTCCAGCCAGGTGGCCACCGCCAGGGCGTTGTCCACGTGCCGCTCCATGCGCAGCGAGAGCGTCTCGATGCCCTGGGCGATGAGGAAGGCCGAGTGCGGCGCCAGCGCGAAGCCGAGGTCGCGCTGCCCCTCGGCGCGTGCCTTGAGGATGAAGGCCAGGTTCGCGCCCAGCGGGCTGCCCACCCCCAGGTCCCGGGCGTAGACCAGGCCGTGGTAGGACTCGTCGGGCGTGTTGAAGCCCGGGAAGCGCTCGGGCTGGGCCGCGAAGTCGAAGCTGCCGGAGTCCACGATCACGCCCGCCACGGAGGAGCCGTGCCCGCCCAGGAACTTCGTTGCCGAGGCCACCACGATGTCCGCGCCCCACTCGAAGGGGCGGGTCAGGAAGGGCGAGGCCACCGTGTTGTCCACGACCAGCGGGATGCCCAGCTCGTGCGCGGCCGCCGCGATCGCCTCGATGTCCAGGATGTCGCCGCGCGGGTTGGGGATCGACTCCCCGAAGAAGGCGACGGTGCGCTCATCGGCCAGCGCCGCCCAGGCCGCCGGGTCGCCCGGCTCGTCCACGAAGCGCGCCTCGATGCCCAGGCGCGGCAGGGTGTGGGTGAGCAGGTTCGTGGTGCCGCCGTACAGGGAGGGCGAGGCCACGATGTTGTCCCCGGCCCCGCCCAGCGTCACGAGGGCCAGGGTCGTGGCCGCCTGGCCCGACGACGTCAGCAGCGCCCCGACGCCGCCCTCCAGGGCCGCGATCCGCTGCTCGACGATGTCGTTGGTGGGGTTGTTCAGGCGCGTGTAGATCGGGCCGAGGTCACTCAGGGCGAAGCGGGCGGCCGCCTGCTCGGCCGACTCGAAGACGTAGGAGGAAGTCTGGTAGATCGGGATGGCCCGGGCGTGGGCGGGCTCGGTCAGGGGGTCGTGCCCAGCCTGGACCTGCTTGGTCTCGAAGCGCCAGCCCGCCGGGCTGGTGGGGGAGGGGATCGGTTCCGCGCTCTGGGGGGCGGCCTCGGGGGTGGGGTGCTGGTCGGTCATGAGGGCTCCTTGGTGATTCCCGGTGACCGGCGGCGATGTCAGCGTCACGAACGGTGCCTGCCTCGCGCCGGCGGTTGCGGCGCGCTGGTGGCGGCTGCCCGGGGTCCGCTGGGGCCGGCGTCGGAGCCGGCCCGGCAGCTGGAGGGGGCGAGGCGTCGTGGTGCTGAGTCGTCCGCCGTCACCGTTGCTGCAACTTCTGTGATGGTGCGGGTGAGGGCGGGGACGCGCACGTGGGCCGACGGCGGCGTGCGCGTCAGCTGCGCATTCGCCCCGTGGTGGGGGTGTCCGGCCGAAGGGCCTCAGGACGACGGAACATGCTCCGACTTTAGCGGTTTCCTCCGCAGGTGGTCCAAACGGGCGCCCGCCATGCGGCCGCGGTGAGAGCTCGGAGTGGGTGCGGCACCGGTGTGGCGCCGCACTGGCGTCCCCTTGCTGTGGGGCTGGGGTGGCGCGGTTGAGCGTCTTCCCTTAGTGACGGGTCCGGCCGTTTAAACCCGCAGTGACCTGCACAAACGGTCATTTGTGCCGGATGCCATATCGGTCACAGACATATGACGACGGCTGGGAGCCCCGCCAATGCAGGCACAACCCCCTAACTACAGGGGCGTAAGTTACGATTGTGAATAGTGTGAAATCTGTTTTCAGATGGGACCAAAGCGACTAGTGTGGCTTTGTCGCATCCGGGCTGACGCTGCCTGCCGTCTTCGTCCCCTGATCCGCTCCGCGCCCCCTGATTCCGCGGAACGGATCCCGACGGTGGGCCGACGTCGGTCCCCGGGTGAGGCGTCATCCTCACGTTCAGCCCCATCACGACGGAGAACCCCTGTGAGCCCGATCCCCTCAAGACGGCACGGACACGGTGTCGTCGCCACCGCAGTCGTGGCCCTGGCATGCACCCTGGCGCCGTCGGTGCTCGCCGACCCCGTGGACCAGAGCGACATTGATCGCTCCAAGGCCTCCGAGCGCTCGACCTCCACCTCCATCGCCTCCCTGGAGGCCCGGCTCGCCCAGGAGAGCAGCAACCTGGAGGAGGCCCAGATCAAGGCCCAGGCCGCCAATGAGGACTACCTGGCCGCCGTCGACGAGCTCAACAAGGCCACCAAGGACGCCCAGACCGCCCAGGCCAACGCCGACTCCGCAGCCTCCAGCACTACGTCGGCCCGCTCCGACCTCGGCTCGATCGTCGTGCAGACCTACCAGGAGAGCGGCAACCCGCTCGACCCGCTCACCCCGTACCTGACCAGCGAGTCGCTGGCGGACCTGGCCGACGCCGACGTCGCCCTGACCCGGGCCGGGGAGAAGAACAACGCCAAGGTCCAGAACGTCGAGGCCCTCGAGGCGGTGGCCACGAGCATGCAGACCATCGCCGACCAGAAGGTCAAGGCCAAGGAGGCCGCCAAGACCTCCGCCGAGACCGCCAAGACCGACGCCGAGACCGCCGCCAACGAGGCCCAGAGCGCCGTCACCACCACCCGCACCAACCGCCAGAACCTCATCACTCAGCTGGCTGCGCAGCGCAACACCACCGTCGAGCTGGAGACGAAGTACCAGAACCAGGTCGAGGCCGAGCGCAAGGCCCGCGAGGAGGCCGCCGCCCAGGCCGCAGCCAAGGCGGCCTCGGAGAAGGCCGCCGCCGACCTCGCCCAGAAGCAGGCCGAGCAGGCCGCCGCCCAGCCTCAGGAGTCGGCCCCCGCTCCCCAGGAGCAGGCGAGCCGGCCCAGCCCGGGCCAGCAGTCCTCGGCCCAGGAGCCCGCCACCACCTCCCAGCCGGAGCCCGAGGCGGCCGAAGAGGAGGCCGCACCCGCGCCGGCCCCGGCCCCGGCCCCGGAGCCTGCGCCCGCGCCGTCTCGCTCCGGCAGCGCCGCCTCCACCGCCATCAACGCGGCCATGGGCTACCTCGGCACCCCCTACGTGTGGGCCGGGGAGTCGGCTGCGGGCCTGGACTGCTCGGGGTTGACGATGGTCTCCTATGCGGCCGCCGGTGTGGAGCTCACGCACTCCTCACGCGTGCAGTACGGGGAGGGCTCCCTGGTTCCGCTCGACGCCGCTCAGCCCGGGGACCTGGTCTTCTGGTCCTCCGACGGCAGCCAGTCCGGCATCTACCACGTCGCCATCTACCTGGGTGACGACACGATGATCGAGGCGCCGACCTTCGGCATGACCGTGCGCGTCACCTCCATGCGCTACTCCGGCATCATGCCCTACGCGGTGCGCCTCTAAACCTCTTAAGCGGGGCGGGGCGGAGCGCATATTACCGCCCTGCCCCGCCCCGTGCGGTTGGTGCGTGTCAGTGGCCCTCGCGGGCGACGCGGTCGGCCTCGCGCCGGAAGGACTGGCGGATCTCCTCCTCGGCCTCCTCGCGGCCCACCCAGTGGGCGCCCTCGACGGACTTGCCGGGCTCGAGGTCCTTGTAGACCTCGAAGAAGTGCTGGATCTCCAGGCGGTGGAACTCCGAGACGTCCTCGATGTCGGTACGCCAGGAGGCGCGCTGGTCGGCGCTGGGCACGCACAGGACCTTGTCGTCGCCGCCCTTCTCGTCGCGCATGCGGAACATGCCCAGCGCGCGGCAGCGGATGACGCAGCCGGGGAAGGTCGGCTCCTCCAGCAGGACCAGGGCGTCCAGGGGGTCGCCGTCCTCGCCGAGGGTCCCGTCGATGTAGCCGTAGTCGTCGGGGTAGCGCGTCGAGGTGAAGAGCATGCGGTCCAGGCGGATTCGACCGGTCTCGTGATCGATCTCGTACTTGTTGCGGTTGCCCTTGGGGATCTCAATCGTGACGTCGAACTCCACGGGGAGCCTCCTTCGCTCGTGTCTTCAGCTCGTTGGGCGCTGGAGCGGCGCCTGGTGGTCGGCGTCGATCCGGCGGGGCGGGTATTGATGGCACTAGTGTGGCGCACGACAGCGCCTGAGGTCGGTAAACGCGTACTCTGCACGTCGGTGCACGGGTGGCAGTAACCTCCTGGGCGCCCCACCTACTTGATATACAGGCCATCCCAGCCTGTCCACAACCCAGTCCGGAGGACGTATGCGCAAGGTCCAGACCGCTGCCCTGACGGCGGCGAGCCTGCTGGTGTTCAGCGGCTACTACAGCCTGGGCGATGCTCTCGACCTGCTGCCCGGCCCGGTGACGGTCGCCTACGCCGACGTCGCCCCCAGGCCCTTCCCGACGCCGGCCGCCCCCAGCGCCAAGACCGCCGCCCCCTCCGGCCTGGACCAGGGGGCTCCCACGCCCTCCAAGAATGCCCTGAACGGCTACATCCAGGGCGTGGTCTCCGACGCCGCCCTGACCGGGGGGAACGTGACGGCCTCCGTCGTCGACGTCGCCACCGGTGAGGAGCTGCTGGACCGCTCGGCCGCCTCCGGGGTGACGCCGGCCTCCACCAACAAGGTGCTCACCGCCTGGGCCGCCCTGTCCTCCATGGGGCCGGGCCACACTCTCCAGACCAAGGCCGTCCTGGAGGGGCAGACCCTGACCCTCGTGGGCGGCGGTGACGTGCTGCTGGCCGAGAATGAGGGCGACCCGAACGCCACGGCCGGCCACGCGGGCCTGGGCGACCTCGCCCGAGCCACCGCCGAGAAGCTCAAGTCGCAGGGGGTGACGTCGGTCTCCCTGCGCCTGGACGACACCCTGTTCACCGGCCCCCAGTGGAACGAGAAGTGGGAGGCCGGCAACGAGCAGTACGTGGCCAAGATCCAGCCGATCATGGTGGATGTCTCGGCCACCCAGAACCAGGGCTACCCGGAGGACCCGGCCATGGAGGCCGCCCAGGCCTTCGCCAAGCACCTGAGTGAGGCCGGTATCACGGTCGACGGCGAGCCGACGCGCGCCGCAGCCTCCGGCAGCGCCCGGGAGGTGGCCTCGGTCTCCTCCGCCCCGCTGTCCGACATCCTCTCCGTGTCGCTCAAGACCTCCGACAACACGATGACCGAGGTCGAGGGGCGGCTCGTGGCCGCGCACGCCAAGGAGACCACCGACTTCGCCGGGGCCTCCAAGGCCGTGCTCGCCCAGCTGAGCAAGGACGGCTTCGACACCTCCGGGGTGACGCTCCTGGACTCCTCCGGGCTGGCCAAGGGCAACAAGGTCCCCGCCAGGCTCCTGACCCAGATCATGACCAAGGCCGCCGGAGGCGAGGGCGGCTCGGCCGGGCGCACCCTCATCGCCGACCTGCCCGTCGCCGCCCTGGACGGCACCCTGGGCAAACGTCTGCACGACACCGCCGCGGCCGGGACGGTGCGCGCCAAGACCGGCTCGCTGGAGCAGACCGCCTCCCTGGCCGGGGTCGTCACCACCGCCGACGGGCGCCAGCTGGCCTTCGCGGTCATGACCAACGGCTTCCCCACCAACGGCGGTGGGGCAACTGCGGCCGCAGCCGCGATCGACAACCACTTCGTGGCGCCCCTGGCCTCGTGCGGATGCTCGTAAGGGGTGCGGCGGCGTGTTCAGCGCAGCGGCGAAGGGTATGGGCTCAGACAGCCCGGTGAACTCGGCGAGAAAGGTGTCACGGTGACGACCCAGGGCACAGCGGCGGGACTCGTCGACTGGCGCACGGTCAAGCGCCTGACCGCGCTCATCCCGGCGGGCCCCAGTGCCTCGCGCTCGGCGCGCGCCAGCTCGGTGGCGGTCCTGCGCCGCTCCGCTCAGGAGGCACCGGCCTGGGTCGCCAGGATCACCGGCCTGAACCGGGCGGCCCAGCAGGTCGCCGAGACCACGCGGGTCAGCGTCGTCGACCGGGCCGGGCTCGTGCGCGCCTCCATCCGGGCGCTGCGCGGCCTCATGGAGCAGGTGCCCGCCCCGCCGGCCTCGGAAGCGATCCAGCTCGTCGGGGCCGCCGAGGTCGCCGGGGCGATGAGCCTGCTGGCCACCCGGCTCCTGGGGCAGGTCGTGCCCACAGCCCCGAGCGGGACCAGCGGTCACGGGGGCGGTAGCGCCGGCTCGGCTCACCCCTCCGGTGAGGGGGATGGCGAGGGCGACGACGTCGTGACGCCCGCAACCGGGCCCGCCCGTGAGGCGACGACGGGTGGAGGCTGGGATGGGGCGGCGTCGCCGCACCTGCTGCTCGTGGCCCCCAACGTGCTGGCGGTGCGCCGCCAGATGGACCTGGACATGCTCGACCTGCCCGCCTGGGTCTGCCTGCACGAGATGACCCACGCCGTCCAGCTGGCCGCCGCGCCCTGGCTCGGCCCCTACCTGTCGGACTCCATGCGCATGGTGATCGGCGCCGTCGTCGAGGCCGCCTACGACGGTGCCGACAGTTCCGGAAGCGCCGGCGGCGGGAGCCGGCAGGAGCGGGGGAGTCGGCCGCGGCGGGGCCGGGCGGTGCGCCTTGCGGCGCGTGCCGGCCGAGGGCGGGTGCTCGAGGGTCTGATGAACGTCACGGACCGCGCCGAGGTCGCCTCCCTGGCGGCCGCGCTGACTTTCCTGGAGGGGCACGCCGAGGTGGTCCTCGATGACGTGCACCCCAACCGGATGCCCTCGGTCCACCGGCTCCGGGCCGTGCTCTCGCGCAGCCGCGCGGCCGACGGCGGCATCGGTCCCGGGCCCGGACTGGGCTCGCTCCTGCTGCACCGGCTCATGGGCCTGGAGGCCAAGGAGGCCCAGTACGCCGATGGCGCCGCCTTCGTGCGCAGCGTCGTGACCCGTATCGGGCACGAGGGGCTCAACGCCGTGTGGGCCGATCCCGAGCTGCTGCCCACGCCGGCTGAGCTCGCCCGCCCCGACGTGTGGGTGCGTCGCGTCAGCTGACGTGTCAGGCCGGGGCCCGTTGTGGCAGGCTTATGGCGTCGGCGCGGACCGGTGGCCTCCCCGGCCCCGGTGAGCCCGCGCAGCCATGACGACACATGAGGAAGGCAGGGCGTATGGACGCCACGGACATGGGATCGGACCTTCAGCAGGTTCTCATCACCGAGGAGCAGATCGGGCAGCGCCTCGATGAGATGGCCGCGCAGATCGACGCGGACTATGCGGGCCGTGACCCTCTGCTCGTCGGCGTGCTCAAGGGGGCCGTCTACGTCATGGCGGACCTGTCTCGCCGGCTGCACATGAGCGCCCCGATGGACTGGATGGCGGTGTCCTCCTACGGCTCGGGCACCAAGTCCTCCGGCGTCGTGCGCATCCTCAAGGACCTGGACACCGACGTCACCGACCGGCACATCCTCATCGTTGAGGACGTCATCGACTCCGGGCTGACCCTGTCCTGGCTGGTGGGCAACCTGTCCTCGCGCGGCGCGGCCTCAGTGGAGATCGCCACGCTGCTGCGCAAGCCCGACGCCGCCAAGGTCGAGGTGGATGTCAAGTACGTCGGCTTCGATATTCCTACGGAGTTCGTCGTCGGCTACGGGCTGGACTACGCCGAGCGGTACCGCAACCTGCCGTTCATCGGTACGCTGCGCCCTGAGGTCTACGGGGGCTGACTGACCCAGGTCAACCTTGACGCAACCTGGGGGTCAGACGGAAAAATAACGGGATGTGGCGCCTGAGTGCCGTCGTCGGACGGCGGTCAAGGGGCCCGCGAACTGCGATCTTCCCCCTTTTCAAGGTGGTCGGAGTCGCGTACGTTACGTTAAGATAACAAGTGTAGGTCGCCGGTGGATGCCCTCTTCCGGCGGGTGACGTGGAAGGACTGTTGGTAACAGTGAAGAAGACTGTGCGTCGACGCGCCCCGAGGCTGGTCGGCCTCGCCGGTGCGGTGGTGCTGTCGTCCTCGCTGAGCTTCCCCATGATGGCTCCGGTGGCGGCCGAGCCGACCTCCGGCGGCACGTTTAATACGGTCGCTGAGATGGCGCAGGTCAGCGGGGCTTCCGGCACCCTGACCACCCTCGGTGACGAGGCGCCCGGCGACGGCGGTGGCCTGACCTACGACGTGCAGAGCACGAGTCCCGAGGGCGCGCTGGGTGCCGTCTCGGTCATGCTGGCCGATGGTCAGTGGGCCGTGCCGCAGGGGCTCCCGGCCGGCCCGGCCGTTGGTGCGGACGGTACTGCCGCCAACGACGTCGTGGCCCGGACCCAGTCCTTCGTCAACGCCGGAGGCTCCCTGGTGTCGGACGCGTCGCGGTCCACGCCGCTGTCGGGTGCGAATGTGCGTGCCAGCGGCTCCGCCCCGTACGCGATCACCTCCTCGGCGCTGGTGGGCATGGTCCTCTCCGGCTGGGACTACTCGCACACCACGTATGCGGCGGACCAGAACACTCAGGTCGGCTATCGGGCCGACGTTGGCCAGGACCTCTCCGGAAGCTGGAAGCCGGACGACCTGGCCGGCTGGTTCCACTCCCAGGGGCGCCTGTGGCTGAACACGGACGGCTCGATCAGCCCCGGGGACATTGTCTTCTTCTCCAACCCCTTGCCCGGGGGGCAGGGCGAGTCCGGCTCGGCCCCCGCCCAGTCCACGGTGTTCGGGAACGTCTACGACGTCGGCATCTACATGGGTAACAACCAGGTGGTGCGGGCCTCGACGGGTACCGCCCAGGCGCAGACCCTGGACGCGCAGACGATGGCCGAGGTGGCTCTGGTGGCGCGCCCGCAGTGGTCCGCCCCCGCTGGTGGCGCGCCCGCCCCGGCGGATCAGCAGCGCCCCGGCGCTGGTGGCGGCAGTGCGGGTGCCGGGGGTGGCGCTGCGACGCCGGCCCCGGAGGCCTCGGCGTCGGCCTCGTCCCA
>ERZ772927.669-NODE-669-length-12653-cov-3.9415_pt1 | contig 12653 bp, 10 predicted proteins | sample MGYA00512115_ERZ772927 | MGnify/ENA primary metagenome ERZ772927 (study PRJEB29015, sample SAMEA2737924) | human oral metagenome | biome: human oral; feature: human-associated habitat; material: dental | place: China | collected 2013 ... | reverse complement strand
AAGTCAGAAGTAAAAAAATTAGTAAAAATTAATGAAACAAAATTTTCTGAACATGGTTTAACCGAGAGATATGATTTACAAGAATGGATTGATAGTGATCCCACCATATTGTCAAAAGAGCTTGGAGAAGATGAAGATTTACTAATCATACAGAAAGAGTTTAATCGATTTGACAAAACAAAAGAGCGTTTAGACCTATTAGCTATAGATAAGAACGGAAATCTAGTTATTATCGAAAATAAGCTGGACGATAGTGGCAAAGATGTAACATGGCAAGCATTAAAATATGTTTCCTATTGCTCTACATTAACTAAAAATGAAATAATTTCAATTTATCAAGAATATTTAGATAAAAAATATCCAGGTGAAAAATATAATGCGGAACAAAAATTATCTGAGCATCTTAACAATGAAGATGCAAATATAAATATTGGATATTCTCAAAGAATAATATTAGTGGCTCGAGAATTCAGACCTGAAGTAACAAGTACCGTATTATGGCTAAGAGGTAATAGAATAGATATACAGTGTATTAAAGTTGTTCCGTATTTATTTGGTAATGATGTTATTATTGATATAGATAAAATTATACCAGTACCTGAAATTGAGGAATTTACGATAAGGGCAACTATTAAGGAAACGGAAGAAAAAGATATTGCTATAGCTAAGAATATTAGCGATAGTGTTTACTCTCAATACTGGTCTAGATTATTAGAATACGGTAAATCCAACTCCTTAGAGCTATATAGTAATAGAACAGGATCTAGTGATAACTGGATTGCCGCAGCATCAGGAATTATACCTGGAGTTATATACTCTCTTGTTTTATTAAAAGATAAAATCAGAGCTGAGTTATATATAGATAGAAAATCGGTAGAAGAAAATAAAAAAATATTTGATTTACTCAATGAAGAAAGAGAGCTTATTGAAAGCAAATTTGGTAGGGAACTAAACTGGGAACGTTTAGATGATAGAAAAGCTTCAAGAATTTCAGTCTCAACATCTTTTATTCGTGATGATTATGATAATTGGAATATTGCAATAAAATGGCATGTTGAAAATATTAAGAAACTTGAAAATGCAATGCAAGAATCATTAAGCAAAATTAAAAATAAATTTTAAATCCTATGTGGCGCACCTTCTATGTGCGCCTAATTTCAAAACCTTCTATAGCATATCATCCCTTGCACAATCCCCAATTTCCGTTATCATACCCCCCTTTCTCATTCACTCTACTCTCGGAATTTTATCGATGAATAAATTTAAAATAGCATTACCGACGACGGCGCTCTTAGGTTTATTTTATTGTGTAAAAAAGCATCCAAAGAAAGAATATAGCTAAAATTTACTTTTAAACTTCCTTAAATCAATACCTTTTCTAATATCCATGCCCTAAAACTAGCAAAACAATTTTAGATTAAATAAACTAATCCCAAAATCCTACCGCTTGTAAGGAATCCTATGAAAAAATTTATCTCTTTGCTTTGCTTAGCATTAGTGGCTTGTTCTAGTAACAAGACCCCATCTTCTCCTGAAGAAATAACATACATTTCAGAATCTTCAGGAATGCACCATATCAGTGGTGATATCGTGTATATTCGAGATATTATCAAAACCCCAGATAACAAAATTTATTTACTTGGTGATACCGAAGATTACGAGTTTTCAGGGGCTGAAATAGAATATCTTCGACCGTTGTTACAATCTGAATACATCACGCCGATGTTAAAAAAAGCTGACAAAAATTACTACCTTGGCATAAGTATTTATGCTGACCGTAGCAATAATAATGTCCAGTTAACATATCGTTTAGATATGCCGGTTAAGCATGTGAAAACGTTACGCCAAAGTCTTCAGGGGCTAAAACCACGCTGGACTAACTATTACAACGATGGAAGATGCAATACAAATGATTTCTTCTATCCAGCACCTGCTGACTGCAAAGGAAAAGAACGCCCAACTCAACTTGTATTCGAAATAGATGCCAAAGAAGATAGACTCAATGGGAAAATCGTAAAACTAAGTAACCGAGATGATATTCTGAAAAAACCATCTCTTCCTATTGCAATAAGATCGTATGTATATAATTACCGTTTAAAAACAGATAAAGAAAAACGTTCAGAAAAATGGGAGGATACAAAAGAGGCTGCTAAAGACGGGGTTAAAGATACGCTAATGATTATTACCGCACCAATATGGCTGCCTGTTATCTACTTTGGTTTCAAAAACAGAATTGGCTAATTCAAAGAACACTATTATCAATAGCACCACCCCAAGTGTTGGTGCTATTTTTTCTTTCATCTCATACCTTCTCGACATTTAGCAATTCCTATAAAAATAAATAGCAAAATAATTTTCTATTCACTAAACTAATTCCAAAATCCAACCACTTATAAGGAATATTATGAAAAAAATCATCTATTTGCTTTGCTTATTATTAGCGGCTTGCTCTAGTAACAATACGCCACCTGCTTACGACAGCACGACGCCCTTTTACAAATATATGACTCGCTTAGAAAGTGAAGAAATATTGATTCGAGGTGCTGTTAAAACACCAGACAATAAAACTTATTTGCTTAGTGATAAAGAAGATTATGAGTTTTCAGGCGTTGATGCGCATTACCTACAACCATTGTTCCAACCTGAATACATGACAAAGCTGTTAAAATCCAATAGAAGTGATGATAAATTTTCTTTAACGCTTGCCTTTGCTGCTGACCGTAGTAATAACAATGTTAAAGCATATTATAGAATGACCGTACCGATTAAATACCTTAATACGCTTCGTCAGAGCCTAGAGGGATTAGAGCAACGTTGGCAGGTATTCTATGAGGCTGGTGATTGTGTGGCAAACGATTTTTTCCATAAAGAACCTTCAGAATGCAAAGGGAATAAACCTAGAACCACAATTACCCTCTATATGGAAAAGGGAGATACGCCAATAATCAATGGGCGTATAGTGAAATTGAATAACCGTGATGAAATTTTGAAAAAATCCTCACTCTCTATACCAATACCTGCGTATCTTGATAATTATCGTCTAAAAACAGATGAAGAAATTCGAACAGAGAAACGGGATGAAATGAAAAAATCAACCCAAGATGGAGTAGAAAAAGCCGTAAGCATCATTACTGCACCAATCTGGTTACCTATAATGATATGGGCGGGTCCTGTTATGGGCAAGTAGTTAATACCATATTTTAGTTTCTTTTAATGGCGCACACCAAGATCTGTGCGCCTAATTTCAATCAAAATGCCTTAAAAACTCACCGCACTTTATCCTTTCTCGATTACTCAATTTCCGCTATTATAGTTTCTTTCTCATTCACTCTACTCTCGGAACTTTATCGATGAATAAATTTAAAATAGCATTACTCACGGTGGCATTCGTAGGTTTGTTTGCTTGTACCACAACACAACAACCAAAGAAAACCGTTAAAACGCGATTCCTTAAAAATAATATTAGCCAAACGGAATTAAACAATCCGAAAGACTACAAACGTTATTACTATTCTTGCCGTAATTCAGAAACGGGTTCAAGTTCGTATTTAACCACTTACTTTCCGCTTTCAAGAGAAAGCCGCATGAAAGATAACTTTGGTATTTATTTCCAATTAGACGGTGGAAAAGCGGTGCCATTTGATCATGTGGAAAATCGTACCTTAAATGCACCTGGAAATCGCTTTGAAGTGATTTATCGCTCTTATGAGCCGATTGATGGCAGTTATGTTGATTTAATCGCTCGTGAAAATGATTCCGTGTATTACAAGAATAATCAAGGCATGAAAAGCACTTGGTTAAACTGTCGAGAAGGCTAATTCTCACTGAAAGTGCGGTCATTTTTAGACGCATTTTTCCAAACAAAAAAGCACGAGCTTTAACTCGTGCTTTTTCTTTTTTATTTTGATTAGGCTTTTGCTTTTGCACGTTTCACGAAAATCACAGAAAGCGTGAATGCTACTACAAATGAAATCACCATACCAATGCTGTACATCGCAAGGCTATCCGGTTTGATAGAGGGAATACCTAAGAAACCTGCTGCCCCTAATGCAATGGCTTTTACGTTGAAGAACGCGATAAAGGCACTTGATAAACCTGAACCAATCATCGCCGCAAAGAAAGCTTGACGATAGCGTAAGTTCACCCCGAACATTGCCGGTTCAGTAATCCCTAATAATGCAGAAATACCCGATGGCACAGCTAAACCGCGTACTTTTGGATCTTTTAATGCCACTGCCACACCTAAACAGGCTGCACCTTGTGCGATGTTTGACATGGCGGCGATTGGGAAAATAAAGGTACCACCTGTATTTGCCATTTCAGCTAATAATTGTGTTTCAACCGCAATAAAGGTTTGGTGCATACCCGTGATAACGATTGGTGCGTAGAGGTGAGCCAAGATCGCGCCACCAACGAAACCTAAAGTGTCATATAACCAAGTTAAGCCTAATGCAATTAATGAACCCGCTTCACGACCGATTGGACCGATTACGGTGAATGCTAAAAACCCCGCAATAAAGAGCGAGAAGAGTGGGGTAATGAGGTTATCTAAGTAAGAAGGCACAAACTTACGGAAGGTTTTTTCTAAGGTTGCTAATACCCAAGCAGAAACTAATGTTGGGATAACAGTACCTTGATAGCCGACTTTTTCAATTTCAAGACCGAATACATTCCAGTATTGGATTTTGCCTTGCGCAAGGGTTAATGCGTAGTTCCAACCATCTGCTAATGCAGGATGAACTAATAACATCCCAAGCGCTGCCCCTAAGAATGGGTTACCGCCGAATTTACGGGTCGCAGAGAAACCAAGTAATACCGGTAAGAACACAAACGGTGCATTCGCAATGGTATTAATAAAATCCACTAAATCCGCAAGACCTGGGTGCATATCAATCACGCTTAATTCATCAACGAAGAAACCTTTCGCTGTAAGCATGGAGTGAATACCCATTAACAAACCGCCTGCGACGATTGCTGGAATGATTGGCACGAAAATATCTGCCAAACCTTTCACCAAACGTTGTAATAAGTTTTGGTTGCCTGATGCTGCTTCTGCCACTTCGGCTTTGCTCACATCGCCAATACCAAGTAATTTGGTAAGTTCAGCATGGACTTTATTCACCGTACCTGAACCGAAGATAATTTGATATTGACCGGCGACAGCAAACTGCCCTTTCACGCCTTCAATATTATCAATACCTTCTTTGTCCACTTTGCTTTCATCGTTTAATACAATACGTAAACGCGTTGCGCAATGTGCTGCTGTTGCGATGTTTTCTTTGCCGCCAAGTTTATCAATCACTTGTTGGGCGATTTGAGGGAAGTTCATTGTGCTCTCCTAATGGATCTCTAAAGAAAAAGAAATTGACCGATTGTAACCAAAACAGGGGATAATAACTAGCTATTCAAGAAAATTTTAGGCGAAAAAAAACCGACTTGGTTAAGTCGGTTTATAGTTGGTGCTCTGGGCGAGACTTGAACTCGCACGGCCTGCGGCCACTACCCCCTCAAGATAGCGTGTCTACCAATTCCACCACCAGAGCGTTTATTCTGTTTTTATTCCTTATTGCGGAATATCGTTATTTTTGTTTTCAACTGCTGGAGCAGCTTGTTGTTGCTGTTGTTGAACTTGTTCAGCAGTTTGAGATAAATCGTCAAATGAACCTTTTTGTACATTACCACGGTGAGAGTTGATATTACCCAACACTAAAGCAATCACAAAAAAGCCAGTTGCTAAGATTGCGCTGGTACGGGTTAAGAAGTTACCTGCACCTGCAGAACCAAACATAGTACCTGATGCACCGCCGCCAAATGACGCACCTGCGTTCGCACCTTTACCTTGTTGAACAAGGATAAAGCCGATTAAGGCGATACAAACTAATACATAAATAAATAATAAAATATTGTACATTATTCTTTCTTCTCTAAATTGCGATTTCGCAAGAAAACTGGGAGCAAATGTTATATAAAATTCACGTTTTTCGCAAGCGCTTTCCCATTTTTTTTACTTAATTGTATTAAGTTTAATCAATTTTCAGCGTTTAAATCTTCCGATTTTTTGACCGCTCTTTTTCGTTTCATTGCTGGTGTGCTTAAACCTTTTGAAATCTGACTTAAACGACGTAATGCGGTGAAATCAACAAAACGCACTAAATCCGGCAACATTTGATTAAGCGTAAACATAAATTGCTGATAACTCGCCTGTTTTTGGCTGATATCCGTTAATTGCGCTTCCCAATGTGCCGTCATATCAGGTTGTGTAGCAATATCCGGTAGCGCTGAAATGAGGATCCGCCCAGTTTCTGTGCTGTGAATATTACGCCCTTTTTTCGTTAAAAAACCGCGTTTAAACAGCAATTCAATGATGCCCGCACGCGTAGCTTCTGTGCCAAGTCCATCTGTTTCACGCAGAATTTTTTTCAATTCTTTATCTTGCACAAAGCGCGCAATCCCTGTCATGGCGGAAAGCAATGTCGCATCGGTAAATGGTTTCGGCGGTTGTGTTTTTTTACTCACCACTTCACCTCGTTCGCAGTAAAGGATCTGTCCTTTCTTCACGATCGGCAATAGCGGCTCTTGATTTTCATCTTCGTCTTCTTTACCAAGCAATTCTTTCCAACCAGCCGTTTGCAAGTTGCGCGCTTGCGCCACAAAAGTACCGCCTGCAATATTTAAGGTAATTTTGCTTTTACGATATTCCGCATCTGGGCAAAACTGCAATAAATACTGGCGTGCAATCAATTCATAAATACGCTGTTCATCAATACTTAAATTGATCGAACGTGTGTTAGCCGTTGGAATGATTGCATGGTGCGCTTCTACTTTTTTGTCATTCCAACAACGATTACGCTGCTCGCTATCCACCACCGATGGCAAGGTTTGATAAGTCTGACAATGCTGTGAAATGGCATTCATCACTTTATGTCGTTCAGCAAAATGCTCTTCTGGTAAATAACGACAATCTGAACGCGGATAAGTAATCAAACGATGGGTTTCATATAACCGCTGACAGGTATCCAACACGCTTTGCGCTGACATGCCAAACCGTTTTGCCGCATCAATCTGCAATGCTGACAACGAATAAGGCAAAGGCGCCGTTTCTTTTTCGCGCTTGTCCACATATTCTGTCACTTCAGCAGGTTGATCGGTAATGCGTTTCACCACATTTTCGGCTAAGCCTAAAGACAGCACGCGACCATCTTCATCTTGGTAATCTTCACAAGCCTTACTCGGTTGCCAAAGTGCAGAAAAAAGTGCGGTCGGATTTTCAGACGTTTTTTCTTCTTTTACCCACGCCAACACTTCATAGAAATCTTTTGGTTGGAAATTTTCAATTTCCAAATCACGGCGAACAATCAAGCCTAATACGGGCGTTTGCACTCGCCCAACAGAAAGTACGCCGTCGTAACCCGCTTGGCGACCGCGAATGGTATAAGCGCGAGTCATATTGATACCATAAAGCCAATCCGCTCGAGCGCGTGCCAGCGCAGAGGTTGCCAATGGAATAAAATGACGATTCGGTTGGAGTTTTTGTACCGCTTTTTCGACCGCACTTGGGTTAAGATCGCTAATCAAACAACGCAAAATGCCATCACGTTTTTCGGCTGATAAATTGGCATAACTAAACACTTCATCCACCAACAACTGTCCTTCTCTATCTGGGTCACCTGCATTAACTAAAATATCAGCTTGATGAATGAGTTTTTCTACCACAGAAAGTTGTTTTTTTACTTCCTTTCGCGGTAACAGAATCCACTTTTCAGGAATGATAGGTAAATGTTCTAAACGCCATTGTTTGAATTTTGGATCGTAGGCATCGGGTTCTGCCTGTTCGAGCAAATGCCCCACGCACCAAGTCACGATATCATCATTGCCGCATTTAATAAAACCATCACCTCGTTGATGAGGTTTTGGCAATACATCGGCAATCGCTCGCCCAAGACTGGGTTTCTCGGCAATAAACAGGCGCATAAGATTAGTCGATCTGACGACGACCTAAGAAAGAGTGGGTTAAAGTAGTGCCGTCCACGGTTTCTAACTCCCCACCGACAGGGATCCCGTGAGCAATACGGCTCACTTTAATATTATGTTGATGGCAAATTTCAGCAATATAATTGGCTGTCGCATCGCCCTCCACCGTTGGATTGGTCGCTAAAATCACTTCATGGAAAGATTCTTCGACCAGACGTTTTTGCAATAAATCTAATCCAATTTCTTTTGGGCCAATACCATCTAAAGGTGATAAATGCCCCATTAAGACAAAATAACGTCCAGAAAATTGGCCGGTTTGCTCAATGGCTTGAATATCCGCCGGCATTTCCACTACACAAAGTAAACCTGAATTTTGACGACGAGGATTGTTACAAATATTGCACGTTTCCTCTTCGGTAAAATCACGGCACTGTGAACAATGCCCAATTTTAGACATTGCTTCCGTTAACGCGCGTGCTAAGTTCATCCCACCGCTACGGTTGCGCTGTAAAAGATGATAAGCCATACGCTGCGCTGATTTCGGGCCAACACCCGGCAAGCAACGAAGATTTTCAATAAGATGTTCTAAAAGTGGACTGCTTTGCATAGTATTTATGATGGGAGAAAATGGATGGTGTGTGAATCGATAAACTCACACACCCGATGAATTAAAATGGAAGTTTCATTCCTGGCGGTAATGGCATGCCTGCGGTTACAGAAGCCATTTTTTCTTTTTGCAATTCTTCTGCACGACGGACTGCATCGTTGAATGCGGCAGCGATTAAATCTTCCAACATTTCTTTATCGTCTTCCATTAAAGAAGGATCGATCTCAATACGACGGCAGTTGTGCGCACCATTAATCGTGATTTTTACTAAACCCGCACCGCTTTCGCCAGTTACTTCTAATTGGGCAATTTCTTCCTGCATTTTTTGCATTTTTTCTTGCATTTGTTGGGCTTGTTTCATCAAGCCGCCTAAACCGCCTTTTCCGAACATTGGATTTTCCTTCTTGAATTAACTAAAACGAGCCGCATTTTAGCGAAAAAATTTGCCTTTGGGAACAGAGAAATTTATTATTCCACACTTCAAAACCTGGTCAAAAACGACCGCACTTTTATTCAGGAATTACTGATGGAAACTCGTTATTACTTTATATTTACGGCAGCTATTATTTTGTTACAACTGCTGATTTATATTTTTAATAAAACGCTTATTTGGTGGCTTAACAAACCACTCTCCCAAAAGGCAAGACGAACTATCACTTTTACCAGTTTTTTGCTTCCTAATGTCTTAGTTATTTGCCATTTTTTAAAGCTTTTTACGGCATTTCGACTTATTGCTTTAGTGCTCGCACTGCTCCTTTTTTCAGCTTTTGCGAGTATCGCCGTGGGAGGTATTCACTTTCTTTTCCGAAAATCCAAATCCATCACCAAAATCGACCACACTTTGCGTATCGTTTATCCCGTTTTATTTATTGGCATCATTACTTTAAGTGTATATAACGCCTATGTAACCCGTGTTATTCATTATGAAATCACGCTAGATAAGCCGATTAAACCTCTTCGAATTGGCATGGCAAGCGATCTCCACTTAGGTAAATTATTTGGCGGGAAAGAATTGGATAAACTGGCTGATATTATGCAGCAGGAAAAGGTCGATATCATTTTACTGCCTGGCGATATTATGGATGATAACGTCAATTCTTATTTAGCCGAAAAAATGCAACCCCATTTAACTAAACTCAAAGCCCCAATGGGCATTTATGCCACACTAGGCAATCATGACTTATTCGGTGATCAAGATCGAATTGATCGAGAAATTCGCAAAGCCGGTATCACCGTATTAAGAGATGAAACATTAACGTTAAATAATGAATTAGTACTGATTGGGCGAAACGACAACCTTGCTCACGATAGACCAACTACCGAGACGTTATTAAAACAAGTGAATACTGACTTACCGATTATTCTATTGGATCACCGTCCAACAGATATCGAAAAACATGCTTCACTCCCGCTTGATATTCAAGTTTCAGGGCATGCACATAAAGGGCAAGTATTCCCCGCCAGTTTAATCACAAAAATGATATATCGTTTGGATTATGGTCATGAAAAAATTGGCAACCCACATTTTTTTGTCACTTCAGGTTACGGCTTCTGGGGCATTCCAATGCGCTTAGGATCACAGTCTGAAGTAATTATTATTGACGTGAAAGGGAAATAAAAAAGAGCGGTCAAAAATGACCGCTCTTTTATTATCAATGAAATCTTAAGAACACACTACTTTCACCGCTAAGCCACCTTTCGATGTTTCGCGATATTTGGCATTCATGTCTTTACCTGTTTCATACATGGTTTCGATCACTTTATCCAAGGTTACGCGAGGATTAGTGGTTCGGCGTAATGCCATACGGCTAGCGTTAATCGCTTTTACTGAAGCAATTGCGTTACGTTCAATACAAGGTACCTGTACTTGTCCACCGACAGGGTCGCAAGTTAAGCCCAAGTTATGTTCCATCGCAATTTCAGCTGCGATACACACCTGTACTGGTGTACCACCTAAGATCTCAGTTAAACCTGCGGCAGCCATTGAACATGCCACACCCACTTCACCTTGGCAGCCGACTTCAGCCCCCGAAATAGATGCATTCATCTTATAAAGGGAACCAATCATACCGGCAGCCAATAAGTAACGTTCTATGACTTCTGGCGTTAAAGGTGCAACAAATTTTTCATAATAAGAAAGTACCGCCGGCACAATACCACACGCACCATTAGTTGGTGCTGTTACGACGCGACCACCTGCCGCATTCTCTTCATTTACCGCAAGGGCAAACATATTCACCCAGTCGATCACATACATTGGGTCATGGGCTAAACGACCGCTATTCGCCTCCAAGAGACGATAAAGTGATGGCGCACGACGGGCAACTTTTAAAGGCCCTGGTAACACACCCTCTGTTTTAATGCCATGTTCAATACAATCTTTCATGGTTTTCCAAACATTCTGTAAATGTGCTTCAACCTCTTTTTTATCACGCAATGCTAATTCATTTTTCATCATCACTGTTGAGAGCATTAAGCCACTCTCCTGACAATGTTTCAAAATATCTTCAGCATGTTGATAAGGATACGGCACAGTAACCGGATTTTCTTCCTCTTGACCAAAATGCGCTTCATCTACAATAAATCCACCACCGATAGAATAATAAGTTTGGCGGTAAAGCATGTTACGATCAGCATCTAATGCAGTAATGGTCATACCGTTTTCATGCAATGATAAAAAGGAATTATGGAATACCATATTGGCATCCCAATCGAAATTAACGTTTTTTTTGCCCTGTGCAATCGACAGTTTTTTAGTTTGTTTAACCTGTTCGATAAAGGTTGGGATTAAATCAATATCCACATCATGCGGGAGATAACCGGCCAATCCCATAATGATCGCAATATCTGTATTATGACCATGCCCCGTCATTGAGAGAGAGCCATACACATCAACATGCAAGGTTGCAACAGCATCAAATTTACCCTGCTCGATTAAATCGTCTATAAACTGCTTGCCTGCTTTCATCGGGCCGACAGTATGGGAGCTGGATGGCCCAACCCCCACTTTAAACATATCAAATACACTAATCATATTATTTTAAATCCTAAGCTAAACTAAAAAGCCGCTTATAATAATCCATATACGACCGCGGAGATAGCAATTAATCCCATAACTGTAACAAATACATTGCTAAAGCGACCTTGATAGCGTTTCATTGCTGGAACATTGCGGATCGCATACATCGGCATAATGAAAAGGATCATCGCAATGATTGGGCCCCCAAGGGATTCAATCAAACCTAAAATACTTGGGTTAATAATCGCTACGCCCCATAAAGTCAGTAAGAAGAAAACTGCAATACCGTAATTTAATTTTTTACGATTCACACTTTCACCTTTCATTTTGAGGTATAAACCTTCTAAACCTTCACGCGCCCCTAAATAATGACCAAAGAATGAGCTTGTAATCGCGAAGAAAGCCACTAATGGTGCGAAATAAGAAATATATGGGTTATCAAATTTGTTCGCAAGATAAGACAAAATACTAATATTTTGTGCTTTTGCTTCTAATAACTCTGCTGGTGTTAAGGTTAATACACAGCTAAATACAAAGAACATCACGAAGAACAGTAATACGGTTGAAGTTCCTTTTTCTGTACGACCGATGTGATATTCCGTTGTATTAAAATCTTTGTATTCACGTTGTTGAGAAAGCGTGAAAGACGAAATTGCCGGAGAATGGTTAAAAGAGAAAACCAATACAGGGATAGTTAACCACAATGTTGTGATAAAGCCACCAGCAGTCGGAAGTTCATAAAGCATTGAAGCATTCCATTGCGGAATGAGATAAATCGATAGCGCAAAAAGAATCAACACCAATGGGTAAACCAGTAATTCGGTGATTTTCAACATCACTTTTTCACTGAACAACATCACCGAAATCAATACTGCAATTAACACAAAAGACAGAATAACACGGTTTGGTGAAGCCATGCCTAATTGGTTGACGATAAAAGAATCAACCGTATTAGTGATCCCATTTCCATAAATCAATAAAATTGGGAAGATCGCAAAGAAATATAATAAGGTAATTAATTTCCCTGCAGTCGGGCCGAAATGTTCTTGTACTACT